>Ga0224723_1000777_pt1 | contig 21113 bp, 22 predicted proteins | sample Balambano_FR2_Me_FD_161647 | JGI IMG/M metagenome (GOLD analysis project Ga0224723, IMG submission 161647) | Freshwater sediment microbial communities from Lake Towuti, South Sulawesi, Indonesia - Balambano_FR2_MetaG | ecosystem: Environmental > Aquatic > Freshwater > Lake > Sediment | place... | reverse complement strand
TTTTGCTAGGCGAACCTTAATGTAAGCTTAAATAAACAACATTCCGCAATATTCACCAGGACAACGGCATAAATATTGTGTAATCTTTAACTTATATATCAGTAGTTTACATATCTTACAGAGGTTGTCAACTACAAAAAGAACGTTATTATATCACTTTGTTTCTCCCATGCTTTTAGAAGATAACAAAATTAAATTTCCATTATGGCAGTATCTTAACCAGCCTTTATTTAGTCGTCATACTAAATTTGTATTAAATCCCTATCGCTTTGCAAATGTATGGCATATTGAGTTGCTAGAAAGGTGTTGGGTAAAAGAATGTGATGCAAAGGGATCTCATTAAGTAGATAGCGACAGTTATAACAATGGCACAACGGAACTTTTGAATGTCAGGAAACCGTTGGATAATGCCAGTGGTGCAAATCTACCCTTCCATGACCGAACAATATACTGATTACGACAACCCATGGAAACAAGTCATTGAAGACTTTTTTCCCGATTTTTTAGAATTCTTCTTTCCACAAGCTTATGCTGTGATTGATTGGACAAGAGGATATGAATTTTTGGACAAGGAGTTACAACAGCTAGAAGCAGATGCAGAAATCGGTAGACGTCTAGTTGATAAAGTGGCTAAAGTTTGGCTGTTAGATGGGGAAGAAGCTTGGGTCTTGATTCACGTCGAAGTCCAAGGGTATTATGAGAAAAAATTTCCCCAAAGGATATATGAGTATAATTACCGTTTGTTTGACAAATACAACAAGCAAGTTATCAGCTTAGCAATTTTAGCAGACGAGAGTGAAAGTTGGCGACCATCTAGTTATGGGTATTCACTAGGGGGATGTCGTCTGAGTCTAGAATTTCCGGTTGTGAAAATTTTAGACTATCAGACACAGTGGCAGATGTTAGAAGAAAGTAGTAACCCCTTTGCTATGGTAGTAATGGCACATTTACAAACCAAAGCAACCCACTCAAACCCCCAAAATCGGTTAGATTGGAAATTAAGATTAGTGCGAATGTTGTTTTGTAAAGGCTATGAGCGAGAAAAGATAATTAACTTATTCCGCTTTATTGACTGGATAATGCTTTTACCATTCGAGTTAACACGTAATTTTAAAGCAGAACTGAAACGAGAAGAGGAGGAAAACAAAATGCGTTATGTTACTAGTATTGAGCGTTTAGCGAAAGAAGAAGGCAAAATTGAAGGTAAGATGGAAGGCAAAATTGAAGGCAAGATTGAAAATGCACAAGAAAACATAGTCAAAATTTTGCAAATCCGCTTTGGAAGTGGGACAGAGCAAGTAGTGGAAGTTATTAATCACATTGATGACTTGACTGTACTGGAAACTTTACTGACAAGTGCAATAACTATTGGTTCTCTAAAACAGTTTCAACAACTACTAGATTAAATTAGAAATAATAATCTTGAGCATAATAATAGGAGCATCTCGTTACAAAATTGAGATGCTCCTTGATTCTTTTGACGGTTATTACAATTTGCCCTATCTGAGAATCTTATTGACAGTTACCATATTTTTAACCAGCACTTCTATTAGCGATGTTGATTTGACTTCCTTCAAGATTCTTTGCTTCATTGACATTAGATTCTTTCGGATCATGAACTTCTGAGTTTACATCCGATGGGTCAATAACATCTGCTTCTAAATCAGGTCTAGGGCTGATATCCTTAGGATCAGAAGATTCATGAACTGATAAGTTAATTAGTTTATCCGGCTCTTGAGTCATTGTTACTTAGTCCTTATAATTAAATTAACGAAGTATATCTATATAAGTTAAAACTTGGTTGCTGTAGTTTCTTCTAGCAATCGATGTATTTCTTTTGGTTTACAAATTATTAAGTAATGTTAATATAATTCATGGACGCTGAGGAACTAAAACGCCGTTATAACGCAGGAGAAAGAGATTTTCCTGGAGTAAATTTATCTGGAGTTAAGCTAATTGGAGCGAATTTGGTGGGGATTAATCTTTGGGGAGCGAATTTAACTGGAGCTAATCTCGCTCAAGCTAAGCTTTGGGGAGCCAACTTAAGTCAAACAAATTTAGCGAAAGCAAATTTAATTAGAGCCAATTTGAGTAACGCCAAATTAAATGAAGCTAATCTCCGGGGAGCTAGATTAAAGTATACTAAGCTTTATGGTGCTTCTTTGGATGGAGCTGTTTACGATCAAAGTACCCGGTTTGCTGGGAGTTTTGACCCGGTAGCAAGAAATATGCGTTTATTTGGATTGGGTTAAAAAGTATTAACTACCAATTACTAACAACTACCTACTACTTTTGGTCTTTTCAAATTCTACCTATAGATGTAAGTAGCTTTTTTTGGAAAGCGCTAATACTCATAATAGCTGTAGTAAAATCATGAGATGAATGTAAATGGCTAACTCCTCAGACCGGAATGAACAAATTCAAAAATTACGTGAACTTGTAAAAGATATTAAAATTGGGATGTTAACCACAGTTGATGCTGATGGGACTATGTATAGTCGTCCGATGGGAATTAATCGGGAAATAGACGCTGATGGTACTCTCTGGTTTTTCACTTACGCTAGTTCTCATAAAGTAGCCGAAGTTGAACAACATCATCAAGTGAATGTCAGTTTTTCTGAACCTAGTAAACAGCAATATGTTTCTATATCAGGTCAATGTAAATTAGTACGCGATCGCTCGTTAATACAGGAGTTATGGAAACCACAACTTCAAGCTTGGTTTCCCAAAGGAATAGATGAGCCAGATATTGCTTTACTAAAAGTGGATATAGAAAAAGCGGAATACTGGGATACACCTAATAGCTTTATTGCACATAGTATTGGGTTAGTAAAAGCAATAGCTACAGGTGAAAAACCAAGTGCTGGTGAAAATGAAAAATTAACTTTGAAATAAATTTATATAATCATATTCCCGATTTCTTCAAGAACTCGGGAATACTTGTGTTCAGACTGGTGAGAGTTTTTACTAGTGTTCAACTTCTCATTCCTTCATCACCTAATTTATACATTGTCTTCAACATTTGCTGTGCGTGACTTTCATATCCGACAGTTTTATAAAAATTGTAAGCTTGGCGGTAATAAGAAATAGCCTCTGCCATTTTATTTAGCTTCTCATAAATCAGACCGAAAGCAAAATAAATTTTTGCTTTATCTGAGGTATTTTCCATTTCTTCAGCTAAATTTAAAGCAGATTGAAAACAAATCAATGCTTGTGAAAATCGCTGCTTACGGTAATGTAAAGTACCAATACTAAACAGCATCTGTTGCTCGCTTTGCTTTGCTCCTATATCCTGCAAAACTTTCAAGGCTTGCTCAAAGTAAACTAAAGCTTTATCATAACTTCTGAAATACTGATATGTATTTCCAATTCTGGATAATGCAGCAGCTTCACCATATTGATTACCAATTTCACGACTGATATGTAAAGATTCTATATTATACTCAATCGCTTTCTCTAATTGATTAATTTGACTACAGCTATCACTTAAGTTTTGTAAAATAGCACTTCTTACTCTTTTCTCTCCGATTTCATGGGAAATTTTTAGAGCTCTTGTTAAATAATCCATAGCCTTTTGATACTGGTCTAAACTTTTGTATGCTTGACCAAGGTTGTTAAGACTCACCATCAAAAGGTCTTTACGTTCTATTCTACTGGCGATCGCAAGGGACTCACTAGCATACTCTATTGCTTCTTTCCACTGCTGTATTTGCAAATAAATACTACTAAGATTTACTAAAGAATCTCCTCTCGCTTCAATATCTTCCATCTCTTGGGCAATTAAAAGAGCTTTTTGCTCATAATTAAGAGACAGTTGATAATCTCCTAAATATTGATAAACATTTGCTAATGAACCTAAAGCACTTTTGTACAAACTACGCTCATCCATTTCCTTGCTAACAGCAAGTAGATTTTTAAAGCACTCAATCGCTTTCTGATATTGTCCAAGATTTTGGTAGTTTGTTCCTAAACCCCAAATCCCACTAATTCTGAGTATCCTATTTCCTGTATAAGAAGTAATTTCCAGCAATTTTGTAAAACAATTAATTGATTCAGAAAATTGTGACAGTTGACGGTAACAGTTACCCATGTTGTATAAAGTAATTTCTTGCCAATCCATCATTTCCATCTGCCTAGATAAAAACAGAAGCTGCTGATAATATTCCACAGCTTTAGAAAAATCAAATAGTTTTTCATATGTCGCTGCTACTTCACTCAAACAAATCAGTTTTTTTTGTCCGTCTTGGTAATTACTGACTTGCAACTCTTCTAAACATTCAGCCAGTCTCTGCTGGAGATGCATTGGAATACTGGGTTTGCTTTCTTCCGTCATCGGTGAAACTACCATATATAATTTAATTTTAGAACATAACTTAATTTCTATACGACCAAAAGCTAATACACTTATATAAATTATTCTTATTCAAAAGGGAACAAGTAATAGGAATTTAGTAATTAAAGTTAGGGGATTAGGACTCATTTTTTTCTCCCTGTTAAGATTTCCGGCTTGGTTACTTAAGCAACATTATTATTAAGGCAAAAGTGGAAAATAATGAATCAAAATCAATGGAATGCAGAACTCTACGACAGTAAACACAATTTTGTTTCAGAATTGGCAGAAGATTTAGTGGAATTACTCATGCCAAAATCTGGAGAATATATTCTTGATTTAGGTTGTGGAACTGGACACTTAACTAATAAAATTGCTAGTAGAGGAGTGCAGGTAATTGGTATTGATAGCGCTCCAACGATGATCGAGCAAGCTAAAGAAAATTATCCACAGTTACATTTTGCTGTAGGAGATGCTAAAAACTTAGATTTGCCAATGCAATTTGACGCTATATTTTCTAACGCTGTCTTGCATTGGATTAAAGAAGCTGAAGAAGTCATAATTAATATATCAAAGCTACTTAAACCGAAGGGACGGTTTGTCGCAGAATTCGGTGGGAAGGGAAACGTCAAGCTGATTCTTGCTGCTATTCATCAAGCGGTTAAGAATACTGGTTGTTCTGTTGATACTGAATTCAATCCTTGGTATTTTCCTAGTATTGGTGAATATGCGAGCTTACTAGAAAAACATAATTTAGAAGTAGTAAATGCAACTCTGTTTGAACGATCTACACCTTTGGATGGAGAACAGGGTATGCGAAACTGGATAAAAATGTTTGGCAATAATATATTGGACAAATTCTCTACTGAGCAGCAAAGCTGTATACTAACAGACATTGAAAAGCTTTTGACCCCAAGTTTATATAAAGATGGCACTTGGTTTGCTGATTATAGACGCATCCGAATTGCGGTCATCAAACAGTAACATTTGTTGCTTGTCAATATTGTATTATAAAGAGGAAGACACTGCCATTCCAGATTAGTTCTCACAAAATCAAATTATATTTTTCTGCTGTTTGAGAAGAAATGAGTTATCATGTACTACCAAGCACAATGATTTTTTATCAAAAAATCATCCTGAAGGTTAATTAACAGTACGTATACATCTATGACTTGGGTGCAATATCAGGTCGAAAAATATAAATTAGTATGAACTAAAGTTAATCAATGGCAGTAAGGGCAAAAATATTGCTTCAGCAGGAGTATAGTTATTTGACCTCATGCCCCCATAAGAGCTAACAAGCGTTAGCTCTTCAAAGTCGCATATCTCGCAAATTAGGTAAATTATTGTGAAAATAAAACTTAAATAAAACACTTAAATGTATAATAGCTACTTTTATTTTGAATCTAGATTCAAGATAATTAAGTTCTAGTGATATCATTGCTCATCTTATATCCGCAGTAGTACTGATTAATATACTGCCTCCTATTGTTGTACTTATACACCCAATTATCTTTTATTCTTATGCCTAATAATATTATTCACAGTAATGGGCGTAAAATTACAGAGGTTAACAAAACTTTAGAAATAGCAGTTTTCATTGAAAAATTAAGAAACGGGATATGGTTGTTTGGGATTCCATCTTGGATCTTTGGGATTACAGACAGAAGCGCTACTGCATTTCTCGATGGCTATATATCTGCTATTGAAGTTTTGCAGCTATTCACAGCTTCTTTATTTTTCCTGACTTGGCTGTTTTTGAAGCCAGAATCGATATTAACTGAGGATGAGCAAATTGGAGGCTATATATGTCCTTCTCAAACTACACAGTTTAGATTGAAAAAGCGACATATGATTAGTCAAGAATATATTTTACCTGTTCCTTACATCTGTCAAATATATCATTTGTTAAATTTAAAACATTTAGAAACTATCCATAAATTTAGCTTAAATAACTTAAGAGTTATTAGAGTCAGTGATTTTGAGCCTACAAATATTGGTGGGATTATTAGGTTTGAAACTACTTTAGATTCTCCACTAAATCCTCTGCGAATGTGGCGACAGCCAATTGTTGAAGTTGATTTAATTTTACATTCCCCATATACTATAGAATTAAGTATTCCCGTCTATAATAACAAGAGAATAACTGTATTTTTTCATGCATTGCCTCTAATGGCTAATGAGCATCATTTATTTATCGATATTTATAGCGATTTAGATTGGCCTAAGCCGATATTGCAAATAATCTTACATTTCGCTTCTTGTTTGACTTTATTTGAGGATTTACCTTACCTCCGCAATTTATCAGAGATGAATTTAGAGCGTTTGCTGTATGCAAGTAAAGGTTCAAACAATGAAACTATGTGGTTGTTTAGAAGATTTGTGGAGTTATATGGTTCGAGTGTAGAAAATCATAAGATGTTGGAAGGTATGTAGGGAGTGTGGAGTGCTTTTTGTATCAGTATTTATCGTTTTACCAATATACACGCGCAAAACCCGCCCGTACGCTAGGACTGTTTCACTCCACAAGAGCAAGTAGTTTGTCAATATCACAAGAGAGAAATCTTTGGACAATTTTTGACTAACAAAAAAACTTGCCCTACCCGAGGATAACACTCTTTACCTTAGACAGAGATTATTCACCCAGTAAGTCTTCCTCTAGATGCAGGCTATTATTTAGTGCTTTACATGAAAATTTAAATAGTGTGCCGCACGTTTCCAGCTTCTTGACTTTAGACCTTGAACAAAGTCTGGCAAAAAGCTGTAATAAGTGACTTACAAAGAGGGAGACAAGCCAAGTGTTTTTTCATAAGAAAGATCCAGTTCATGCTGTTAAAGTTGATGGTGCAGATCCACGTTTTGCCCAATTTTTATTAGAGCAATTTGGTGGTGCGACGGGTGAATTAACAGCAGCATTACAATATTGGACACAATCTTTTCATTGCGAGAATCCTGGTATCAAGGATATGCTCCAAGATATTGCGATTGAAGAATTTGGACATTTAGAAATGGTGGGCAAACTTATCGAAGCTCACACAAAAAATGTTGACCAAACTGACGCTTTCAAAAGTACTTTGTTTGCGGTTCGTGGAATGGGTCCACATTTATTAGATAGCCAAGGTAATGCATGGTCAGCGAATTATGTCAATGAAGGTGGCGATGTAGTCCGTGATTTACGGGCAAATATAGCTGCTGAAGCTGGTGCGCGTCAAACTTATGAAGCGTTAATTAAATTGGCTCCTGATGAAGGGACGAAAAATACTCTCGTGCATTTATTATCACGAGAAATTTCTCATACCCAAATGTTCATGAAAGCGCTAGATTCTTTGGGTAAATTAACAGACCCATTCTTCGGAAATATCCAACCTGATAATACTGTGGATATTTACTACAATTTGTCTACTAACGGCAAGGAAGACCAACGCGGTCCTTGGAATGAAGAACCTAGTTTCCGTTATATAGCTGACCCTGTAGGACAAAAATCTTAATTAGCCTACTGGTTATATCCAAGTAATAGTCATGATTAATTTAGTCAGTAAGTATAATGCTTACTGACTTTTTACTTATCACTATTTGCGAAGCCAAGGATATTAGTGTTTATAAAATGTGATACAATACACAATATAATATTAGAGTTTGCGTATTATCAATGCCTTCTGCTTGCTTGTTAGTATCTCATGGAAGTCGTGACCCACGTCCAGAAATTGCTATGCAGCGACTGGCAGAGTTGGTGTGTGGTAAGTTAGAGTTGCCATCTCAAATGGTAGGGACGGCATATTTAGAATTACATCCTCAACCTTTACACCAACAAATTAAAGATTTTGCTCTTCAGGTTTACAAATGTGGATGTCATGACATCATCATATTACCTTTGTTTTTACTACCGGGAGTTCACGTTATGGAAGATATCCCACAGGAAGTAGAACTAGCAAGGCAAATGGATGAAGATATCAAGATCAGTTTAAAGCCATATTTGGGTAGTGATAACATACTACCTTTGTTAGCAAAGCAAATAGCTAATATAAATGTAGACAAATGGATTGTTTTAGCCCATGGTAGTCGTCGGCCATTATCACAAGAATTAGTAGAAGCAATAGCAACTAGTTTAGATGCTGTGGCTGCTTATTGGTCTATACCACCAAGTTTAGAAACGCAAGTTCATTCTTTAGTTAATTATGGCTATAAACACATAGGAATATTGCCATACTTTTTATTTTCAGGTGGAATAACTGATGCGATCGCTCAATCAACACAAGCATTACGATTGCAATTCCCATCTGTAAGCTTCCAATTAACTGAACCTTTTGGTGCAACAACAGAATTAGCCGACTTAATTGGGGATATGTTAAGAAAATGAACGCTACTCAGGAAGGATTTACAGGAAAGGTATATCTAGTGGGTGCTGGTCCGGGGGATCCTGGTTTGATGACCCTCAAAGGTAAGGGTTTATTGGAATGTGCAGATGTGGTAGTTTATGATGCCTTGGTAAGTCCCAAAATTCTCCAAATGATTAACCCCCAAGCACAGCAAATCAATGCGGGAAAGCGGATGGGGCGGCACTCATTGTTACAGGAAGAAACGACACAATTACTGATAGACAAGGCACGGAATCATGCTGTTGTGGTGCGATTGAAAGGGGGAGACCCATTTATATTCGGTCGTGGAGGCGAGGAAATGGAAGAATTAGTCAAAGCTTGTATCCCTGTGGAAGTTGTGCCTGGGATTACATCGGGGATTGCTGCTACTGCCTATGCTGGAATTCCCTTGACTCATCGCTTGTATAGTTCTTCAGTGACATTTGTCACAGGACATGAGGCAGTAGCTAAGTATAAACCTACGGTGAATTGGCAGGCGATCGCCCATGGTTCAGAAACGATTGTAATTTACATGGGTATTCATAATTTACCTTACATTGTGGAGCAATTAAAAATTGCAGGGTTGAGTGGAGAAACTCCTGTTGCATTAGTACGTTGGGGTACACGACCAGAACAAGAAGAATTAATTGGGGAATTAAGGACAATTGTAGAGCAGGTAGAAAAAACTGGATTCGGTGCGCCGGCGATCGCAGTAATCGGGTCTGTGGTAAATATGCACCAAGTGTTATCTAGTTGTCGTCCACAGACGTAAATTTATTTATATTTTTTCTCGCGCACCTGAAAAAATCTCAGAAAAAATTAATTTTTTCTGATTGCTTGTTACTTTGAAACAGAGGTTGAGTCAAGATGTGAACAAGTGTAGTTCTGCGTATTACATAAAACCTCATGTAATAAGTGATGAGGATTGACTACAGGTACAATACGACCATCACCTAAAGTTGTACAACAACTAAATACATCAGGCAAAGGAATATTTCCTTCAATACAACGAATTACTACCTCTTGTGTACCCCAATATCTATCTAATTGAACTGCTACTACCTGATTCTCAATTTTTAGGATCAACGCACAACTGGCATTAATAATTAGGGGAATATTAAAATTGAGATTATTATAACGTTGTTGGTTAAACTCTAAATACCTACCTAAGCGAATCAATGGTAACATTACTTCTTGCCAGTTGAGAACTTCAGAACCTGCTTGGATCGATACTAGCTCCTCTTGAAACAAGAAAATTTCTTCTACCACATCTGCTCTAAATGCTAGTAACATCCAGTTACTTTCTAATAGCATTACTCTACACAATGTTGATAAAGAGTATGAGCTAGCAGTGTGTTTAACAACTCCTCTAGAGTATGCTCTATTAGTTTGTGTCAAATAATTCTGAGTTCCCATATTTGTAGCGATTTCTGATATCTTTGTATCTACCAGGGAAGATTTTATACGCTCATCTACTTTTGTTTGAAAATATAAAGGAATAATTTCTTCTAAATTTTCTGGAGTTGAAACTGTCCTAATACTTGTATAAGCATTACCCAAGCGTTCATCCAGTTCTACAAAAACTGGGTAGCAAAGAGTTGTTATCCACTGCTCATCAATAATACTACCAAGCGAATATAATTTGACGATAAAACGTAACCAATCAACTCCTGACAAAAGTAAATTATATAATTCACTATCAAATTTTAGAGAATGATTTTGTTCACTCAAAATTTGAAAATAATTATCTAGCCTAGAAGCTAAATCACTGAGTATATAAAATTCTATACTTTCTGCACTACTTTTAATAAAATAAGTAGCGATTAGTAGCACATGAAATATTTCGTCATCAATTTTATTACTAGCTTTAACTTCTATCAATACTTCTTCTAGAGTATTGAGATAATTAGTTGCTTCACCTAGAAATTGCTGTTCCAGTTCTGCATCCTGTGACATAAATTAAATATTTTTTATTTATTAGATAGCGTTCCTTTATATTTATGTGTAAAGGCAATTTATGAAATATCCTTCTATATTTACAAAAAATTTATAATTTTAATTTCAAATAAATTAAAGTAGAAAAAATGTGATTTTAGCTACTATTTTATTTTAAATTTACGAGTACTAACTTCTAATTTGTGATAATTATTGACGATTTTCTCTACACAAGTTGACATTTCTTGACATAAATCGTAAGCGTACTCAGATAAGCTTGTAGCTTTTTTCATAAAATTAGAGACATCTTTAGAAGTTCGTACTTGAGCAATATTTGTAGTATAAATAGAGTGCAATAAATCATCAAGATAATGAGATGATTCAAGCACATTGCTTAACAACTCTTTAGTATCTTCACCTAAATGAGTACCTTCTACTATCTGTCTATTTCCTAACTCCAAAGCCTTAACTACTTCATTGATTTCCAAATAAATATTGTTTATCATTAATTCAACTTCTTCAACTACAGCAACACTTCTAGCTGTTAGTATAGCGATTTCCTCAGCAATATTAGAATTGTAATCCTCACTGAATCTTACAGCTTCAATATCAGCATTAATTGCTAAAATATTACTTTTTAATGTAATTTCATTACTTAATAAAGATATACGAGAGATTTGTTGTGAAGATTCTCTTAGAGAATTAACATTTTTACTTGCTTCTGTCATTATTTCCTGTAAATTTAAGATATTCTCTACAGTTAGAGCAACCGCTACAGAAGCAGCTTCAACGGTACAGGAATTACGAGCAATTAATACAGCTTTACTAGCATTTTTTGTTATACTTTTAATTGATAACCGCATTGAATCAACAGCAGAGCGAGTATTGTTAATTTCTTTTGCTTGTTTCGTTACTTCAAAGGCAAATTTATTAATAGCTTCTGACGATAAAGCTAATTCTTGTTTGACTTCATAAGCTGTAAGTTGTACTTGAGTAACAACTTCTCGAAAATTTTCCACAATAGAATTAAAAAAATAGGCAATACTCCCTATTTCTCCCGAAGTGACTTCTACACGTTGTGTCAAATCTCCCTTAGATACTAGCTCCATGTTACGAATTAATTTTAATATTTCTTGATTTGGAGATGTTGAATCTGATGATAAGACGCGATTTAAAACATATGCGATCGCGCCAGATAATACTACTACTATAATTAACGTAAGTATAGCGATATTTAACAATATTTTTTCCAAACTTCTAATTAAGACTAGTTTTTCTTTAGTCGTAATCAACTTCCAGTTTAATTCTGGTAATTCTTCTATTTTTTCCCAGTTAATATAACTGACTAATTTATCTTGATATAATTTATTAATTGATGCGGTAGTATTCAAAGTCTTTTGTGCTTGTAGTTCCAATTCAGTAAATAACCTTTGCATATGAACATTTAAGTTACCACTTCTAGACAAGAAAGTTTTTCCGGATGCATCTATTAAATAATATCTATTCTGAGTAATTTGATGATGATTAATTACCTGCTCTAAAGACTTTATTGGTATAGTTGCTCTAATAACATAAATAGTTCCCCGAGTAAATTTATCTTTTATAGGTGCTGCAATGTAAATATAGGAAGTTGATATAGATTGACTAATATAAGGTTTATTTGTATTAAGTACAGCTTGGAAATACTCTTGTTTTTTTTGATTAGATAGAGATTGACCCTTTGTTTGTAGTATCACATCTCCATTTAAATCTGATACAGCAATGCTATCATAGCTTTTATAAATTAATTGCCAATTATTTAATTGTGCTTGTTTATTTTGAAGATGTGTAAATTCTCTAAATTTAGGATTGATTAAAAATTCTAGTTTTGCTAATAATTCAATCTCTCGTTTTCTTAGTAGTAAAAAATTGTTAACACTATTAAATATTTCCTGCCTACTAGCTTGTCTGACATTATCAATTTCTTGCTTAACTAATTGATTATTTAAATAATATATTAAGCCATTCAATACTAATAATGGTATGCCAATAGTAACAAGACAAGTGAACACTTTAATGAGGAGAGAATTCTGATTATTTCTAAATTGAGTCACAGGATTATAATAATAGAGATTACAAACAATTAACTGCATAAATCAGAACTTTTATAATTGAGGAGTGTTAATAGTTCTGGTTTCTACCTAATGATAAAACTTTTTACTGATTTCTTTGAAAAATTGCAGAGCTAAAAATTGCTGGTGCATCTAGAACAATTACCATTTCATTATGTCGCATTATATATCCACACAGATAAGGTAATAAACTATCACAAAATTGAGAATCTGGAAATTGAATCTTATTAGATAAAAACCTAGTTGTTCCTTTTATCTTAGGTACAGCTAATCCGAGAAATGATGATTCTCCACGTATGATTATTGTGCTATGCTGTCGATGTTCCCAACTATCTTCTAAATTAAGCATTTTCGGTAAATCAATTAACCAAAGTATATGGTTTTGCCAGTTTATCAAACCTAATACACAAGGATGCATATTTGGCATTGATGTTACAGATTGAAATGGAATGATAATTACTTCTTGGGTGTATTTTATAGATAAAACAGCAGCAGTTCTTTTATTAAGCCAAAACTCTAAATAACCATCTCCTAAATTATTTTGAATCTGCTGTGAAGAGGGAATAATTTTGAAGCTATCCATAAGAAGAAGGGAGTAGGGAGGATGGGAGAATAACTTACTGTTAAGAGCTTCCTTATTAGATAAAGTAATTGAAAAGTATTATAGTTTGATTTTTTATTTTTACTTCCACCTTTTATTAGACAATGTGTTGAAAAAGCATCTTCAATAAATCACTTTGTGTAAAAGGCTTTGTCAAATAACCTGAGGATTTAACTAGTTTTGCTTTTGCTCTATCTATCAATCCTGTTCTACTTGTCACCATGATTACAGGTGTATTTTTAAAATGGGAATGTTTTCTCAACAATGAACAGAATTCATAACCATCTAAGTTAGGCATTTCTATATCTAATAAAATTACGTCTGGTTTAGTACGAAGAATCTGTATTAAAGCTTTTAGTGGTTCGTGGAATCCAATAAAAGAAAATATTTGCTTGTCTAAGCAATGATTAACAAAGTTTAATACTGTAGGGCTATCATCAATACAAACAATTGTATACAGTTTTGTATTAACTTTATAATAATTTCGTTGTTGAGAGTAATTATAATTATCATCTAAATTTTCATTTTTTTCGGGTGTTTTTGATTTTGCTTTACTTTCTGTTCGAGGGTTTTGTACCCGAGCATTTGATTGAGTATTTCTAGAAGTTCTTTTTTGCTTTTGACATTGTTCTACTAATAAATTGATGTCTAGATAACAGAACTTTGGCATATCATCTAGGAAGCTTTCAGGAATAAATTCATAACTTCCTTCTTTTAATTTTAAAAATGAATTTAAAACTTCTAATGCTAATTCTTCTACTATTTCCGCAGCTTGAGTATAAGTGATATGTTTCTGCTTTACTAACCAACAAATTGCCAGATAATCTGGGTTTGGAATTGCTTGGTTGTCAATACCAGTTTCAAATATTGCTCTTAACTGCTGATAAATTCCCCGATTAAGAGGGGTATGGTGGCTTAAAGACCGTAATTTTTTGTAGAGCAACTCAAACATTTTATCTGAGTAGCACGTATAAACGAGCCTACCATCCTCTAGATACATCAACCAGCTACCGTAGGGGCTAAAAACTTGCAAGCAGCCAGTAGCGTATTTATTTGTGACTGTTGTTAATATAGATAGTGGCTGTATTCTCTGAAAAAACCTGTACCTACCGATAGGAAGTGTTTTCATTTTTGAAGCTCTGTGATGGAGTCAATATTTCAAAATTCAATGCATGAACATATTTTCCGGAATTCAGAGAAATATTTAGTTGTCTGGATGGCAGCTGTAATTAGTTAGTATAAGAACTTAGGCATATAAGGAACAAGGCTAAAGTATAAAAAGCCCTCACCTTAATCATAAGAATTAATGTTACTTGTTGTAGTAATAATCGTAACTTTTTACTTAGTCATCCCAACCAATACTACTTTACAGCATTGTGTATAGCTAGTTGTCAAGGGAATTAATAACATCAGAAAGCTATTATATAAGCAGTGACATGATAATATTATGTGTGATTTATCACCTTATAACTTATAAAAACTAATTTTCAGATTTCCAGACAAAAACTTAAAATGTATAGCTGATAGCTGAAAAATAATACTTTCCGCACTATCTATTTTACTCATTCACTTCCGGCTTATTGTTAACAATTAACCATAAGTATAATTGCGTTGGATAAGTATAGAGGTACGATCGCTATATTCGCGGGGTAGTTCATAGTTGAGTAATCCACTGGACAAAGGGGGAGTGGTTTTCCAAACTGACTGCCTCCCTTTTCTGTCCAGATGTTATTTATAGTAAAAGTTACAGATTTTGCAGAGGGTGCGATCGCGCAAATTCCAGTTTGTAATTTAGTTTTCTGAACACCGAGACATTGCTTGAGGGCAAATCCTTGCAATAATAGATTCTGAATATCGCGCTCGCTCTTGTTAGAAATTGCCATGTGCTTCGCTTGACCCTACAAAATTGTATAACTTGTTTATGATAAATATTACAATTACTTGTATTTAGATAAAAATAAAGCATATCAGTAACTTTTATGACCCAAGTACTACCACTACAAAAATTATATACCTTTGATGAATTTATCGAATGGTATCCAGATTCACCCTTACGCTACGAGCTACACAACGGAGTTATAATCGAGATGCCACCACCAACAGGCGACCATGAAGATGTTTTAGGTTTTTTAGCCAAAAAAATTACAGTTGAATTTGAGCGGTGCAAATTACCCTACACCATCCCCAAAACAGGATTAGTCAAAACATCTAGTGGCGAATCAGCCTACATACCTGATTTATTAGTATTAAATCGTGAGAATTTGATGGCGGAACCATTATGGAAAAAAGAATCTACTGTTATTTACCCAGAAAGTATACCGTTAGTGGTTGAAATCGTTAGCACCAATTGGCAAGATGATTACTACAACAAATTTGGAAACTATGAAAAAATGGGTATTCCCGAATATTGGATTATAGACTATAAAGGATTGGGCGGGCGCAAGTTTATCGGCAATCCTAAACTTCCGACTATTTTCGTGTGTGAATTAATCGATGCAGAATATCAAATGACACCATTTAGAGGTAGTGACCGCATCGTATCGCCTACTTTTCCACAGATGAACCTAACCGCTCAAGAAATATTTGATTCTGTTATTTAATTAAAATCCACGATTGCACTGTCCTAAATTTATGGCTTCGCGCCATAAATCTGGGGATATCAGTTTTGGTTTCTCAGGCTTTGTTTACGAGAACGCAACTTATATCAATATATATAGCTACTCGTGGGATTTTTGAGCTTCAAAGCTTCCGGTTTTGGTTTCGGAGTTTCCACTTTCTTGGCCTTTGTAAGTGCGGTGTGATAGATGAATATTGCTGATGATGGGATTATGCTGGAAAGAAGCTAAGATTACTTTGAAGCGATCGCCCATTCCAATAATTCCAGCTTGGAGGCGATCGCTTCTAGCTCTTAACCATTAAACTAAAGCTACAGCAGGTTCCTGGAAGCGTCCAACGACTTTAGCTATAACTGTAAGTTCCTGCATGAGATGGTCAAAAGCATCAGGTGTTAAAGACTGAGGTCCGTCTGATAAAGCTTTTTTGGGATTGGGGTGAACCTCAATCATCAAAGAATCAGTACCAGCTGCGATCGCAGCCATTGCCATAGAAGGTACAAATTCAGACCAACCTGTTCCATGACTGGGATCAATCATAATCGGTAGGTGTGTCAACTTCCGTAATACAGGTACTACCGATATATCTAAAGTATTACGAGTATACTGATGGTCAAAAGTCCGAATTCCCCGCTCACACAAAATTACATTGGAATTTCCCGCAGCTAAAACATACTCAGCAGCCATCAACCAATCTTCAATAGTAGCAGCCATCCCCCGCTTCAAAAGCACTGGTTTAGGTTGCGCTCCTACTTTCTTAAGTAGAGAGAAATTTTGCATATTTCTTGCTCCTACTTGAACCACATCTGCCACTTCGACAATCTTATCCAAGTCGGCAGCATCCATTACTTCCGTAATAATACCTAATCCTGAAGCTTCCCGAGCTTTTGCTAACAATCCCAAAGCACTCTCACCATGTCCTTGGAAAGCATAAGGTGAAGTCCGGGGTTTGTATGCTCCACCCCGTAAAAACTTCGCACCAGCAGCTTTTACACGCCGTGCTGTCTCCACAATCATTTCTTCATTTTCTACGGAACAAGGTCCAGCAACAACTACCAGAGGTTGGTTTTCACCAATAGCAACAGATCCATTAGGAGTATTAACTACTACTTCTGAAGCTTCACCATGACGGTATTGACGACTAGCGCGTTTATAAGGCTTTTCTACCCGCAGTACTTCCTCAATCCAAGGGCTAACTTCTTGAATTTGTAACGGGTCTAAATCAGCAGTATCGCCAACTAGACCAATTACAACTTTATGTTTACCAACAATTTTCTCAGGTGTTAGCCCCCAACCAGTAAGCTCTTGATTAATCCGATTAATTTCTGCTTCTGGGGAGCCAATTTTCATTACTACAATCATGTTAAATACCCTGATAAATGGATTTAATATTTTTTTTGTTAGTTGTTGGTGGTTAGTGGTTAGTTATTGATTGTTAGTTGGTAGTTGTTCTACTACCCACTACCTACTACCCACTCCCCACTACCCGTTACCCATTTCCATTCCGAGTTTCGCGCCAGGCTTCCACCATACGTCCCCAATTAGTAGTAAATTCACTAAAACCCAACAAACCACCAACTCTCTCTTCATCCCAAGAGGCAGATAGAACACCATAAGTTATTCCCAATACCCCCAAACCAAATAATGCCATGTTCACGAGTAACACAGCAATGGGGGGTAATTTTATTTCAGCGTAAGTGACGAGGAGATAGCTAACAATCAGCGCACCAATACCCAAGAAAGTTGGTATCCCACAAAAGTAAGCTACTCGTCTAACCATACGTTGGCTAACAACTTGAGGAATCGCCATTTCTTCTTTAGTAAAGGGAGGATTCTCCAACTTCACAGTGGCTGGTGGTTTATTTTGAGCTTTTAGTGCTTGTTGAGGCTTTTTATTGGATTTTGCCTTGCGACTGCGTTTAGATTCAGCAGACATAAGCGAAGGTTCCTATCCACGAATACCCAAACGAGCAATTAAAGCTTGGTACTTTTCTCGGCTATCTTCTTGAAGATAGGCTAAAAGTTGTTTGCGTTGACCAATCAGCTTTAATAATCCCCGTCGAGATGAGTGGTCTTTTTGATTTGATTGCAGATGCTGACTTAAACGGTTGATACGTTCTGTTAGCATGGCAATCTGGACATCTGTAGAGCCGGTATCGGTTTCGTGTACTTGATACTGTGAGATTATCTCTTGTTTACGTTGTTGAGTTAGAGCCATGTTTAAGCTTGTTCCAGATATGATATGCAGTCTCCTATATTATCATAGGGTTCATGTTGTAGGTATAAGCGATATTTATGGGGTATCCCGCACTTTTTGCTAAAATTTATGGCTAAACTTAAGAAAAAAAAATCTGATAAAAAAGCAAAACAAGAAGAGCCAACACTGAGTATTAAAGAAAGGCTAGCTCAAAAGCGTAAAGCAGCTCAAGCCCGCCGAGAACTTACAAGTTTACTCAGTACGGCAGGGGCGATCGCAGGCTTTTTAGGTTTAATCTTAGCTTTTGTTGGTGGGATTAAAGCCGCAGTTCCCGCAGTTTTGGGGGTTCTAGTTATTGCTCTTTCCTATAAATACCCGCGTCAAGCTCTGTTTGCTTTTATTATTTACGTTCCCGTTGGTGGCACTATCACCTACTACATTGGTAATAGCCCCATCCTCCAACTAGCCAAAGATTCATTTTATGTTCCCGCACTCATCGCCCTTTGGCAACAGTGTAATAAACAGAGACTACCTCTGATTATTCCTCAAGCTATTAAAACACCGTTATTTATCCTTCTTGGCTGCTGTATACTGACATTATTGATAGTTAATGGTGGACAGCAATTTAACCCACCTCCTGGGGATTTACTCAAACCACCACCCAAAGAATTTCCCATCGGTATGGGTATTTTGGGACTAAAAGTATTTTTAGGCTACGTACCTTTAATAGCTTGTGTTTACTACCTCATCCGTAGTAAGAAAGAATTTCTATTCATGTCTCGGCTGCAAGTTGTTCTTATCCTCATCTGCTGCATACTAGGATTCATACAATACGTCTTCCTATTAACTGGCATCTGCCGAGGTACACAAGATGCAGAAGGAGCTGCCTTATTCAAAGCAACCCTAGAAGCTCGTTGTTTTTTTGGTGGTGCTTTAGTATACAGTCCATCTCAAGGGATGATTCGGCTTCCAGGAACCTTTGTAGCTCCTTGGCAGTGGGCATGGTTCCTCATATCTAGTACATTTTTTACCTTTGCCACTGGTTTTAGCGACCCATCTATACTGTGGCGGATTGTTAGCTTGTTATCTTTAGTATCAGTATTTGTCAATGCTGTAATCTCGGGACAACGTATTGCTTTAGCGTTAGTTCCTACCTGCTTTGTACTTTTACTAATACTTACAGGTCAAATTGGCAACCTCAAACGTTTTATACCCATAGGTGTAGGATTGGGTGTGATTCTGGGTGGTGCGATTACTAGTAACCCCGCAGTAGTCCAAGAAAGAACAGATAGTTTTGTCAGTCGTTGGAATGCGTCACCCCCCTACGAGTTTATCACTCAACAATTTGAAGAAGTTTGGAAAGGTTTGGATGGGCCTTTAGGAAGTGGTTTAGGACGGGCTACCAACTCGGCTCGCGCATTAGGGGAAACTAAGTTGGTAGAAACATACTACCCGAAAGTATTACATGAAGTAGGGCCATTAGGAGTTTTGGGATTTCTGGCTTTAGTGACAACACTAACCATAGTTTGCTTCCAGACCTATCGGAAAGTAAAAAACCGTAATTTCCGCAGTTACGGAGCTGCCATGTGGGTGTTTATATTGTTTATTAGTTACAACACTTATTACTACCCTCTGGATGTCGATCCAGTTGCTGTTTATTACTGGTTGGCAGCCGGAATTTTATTAAAATTACCGGAAATAGACAAACTTGAAAGACTTCAAGAGGCTCAAACCGAAGGGGTGCAAAAGACGAAGAAGTGACGGCTACAATTACTTACAGAGGTAAAGGCGAACAACCCGTCCTACAGTTTATATACATTAATAACTAATGACTAATTTATTAATTTCCGTAATCATACCAACATACGGTCGTGAAGAAGCACTACGCGACAGCATTGTAGATGTCTTGAAACAAGACTACTCAAATTATGAAGTATTAGTCATAGACCAAACTGCCCAACATAAACCGGAGATTCAAGCTTATCTGCAGGAACAAGCAACAGCAGGTAAAATTAAATGGTTTCGCCTAGATTGGGCAAGTTTACCAGGAGCGCGTAATTACGCAGTTAGACGTTCATCTGGGGAAATAATTTTATTTATTGACGATGATGTGCAACTGCAACCCGGATTTCTAGCAGCTCATGCCAAAAATTATATTGACCATCCAGAAGTTGGGGCCGTTGCTGGGCGAGTATTCGATAGAATGAAAATGGCGGATGCTGCCCAAGGGAAAACACAAGGAGATGGTGTTTACAAAACTATTGAATATCTCCCTCCCCAAGCGATGGATCCTGGTATTGCTTGGTATTTTATAGATTTAGTGCATACAGTTAAACCCCAGCAAGTATTAACAGCAAGGGGTTGTAATATGTCTTTCCGACGAGAAATTTTTACTAAACATAATTTGCATTTTGACGAGAGATTTCGCGGTAGTGCAGTCCGGGAAGAATCTGATTTTTGTTTACGGATACGCAAAACCGGGTATAAAATTTGGTATGACCCAGAAGCACATTTAGTGCATTTGGGTGAAGAAACTGGCGGTTGTCATGACATTAGTATGCGATCACTAAAATATCAGTTGACTTTCTACCACAATCATTTCTTGATGGGGTTAAAAAACCTCAATTTTACCCAAGCTTTACGTTTATACGCTCGTCTATTTGATTGTCACGTTCTGGGTCGTCCACCTTGTCACAAAAGTGGTTCTCCCATCAAAATTTTAACTCGTGGGGTCTTCTACACCTTAGGCTTTCTCAAAGCTCTAGGTACAGTCATCCAATCTGCATGGAATGACGGTCAAACTTATACTCAGTTAGATAAGCAAGTAGGGGCAGGTTTCTAAATCTGCCCGTACTAGGGGCAGGTTTCTAAATCTGCCCGTACTAGGGGCTGCCCGTACAGTTGATGGTTGTTAGTTAGTAGTTAGTGATTGGTAATTATTTTACTCAACACTACTCCCCTCTCCCCCCCTC
>Ga0224723_1000776_pt1 | contig 21116 bp, 18 predicted proteins | sample Balambano_FR2_Me_FD_161647 | JGI IMG/M metagenome (GOLD analysis project Ga0224723, IMG submission 161647) | Freshwater sediment microbial communities from Lake Towuti, South Sulawesi, Indonesia - Balambano_FR2_MetaG | ecosystem: Environmental > Aquatic > Freshwater > Lake > Sediment | place... | reverse complement strand
CTGTCGGTGGATACGACCGCCTCGGGCGGCAACGTGGCGCTGCTGGCCGCGGGGGGGTAGCGGGAGCGGGGCCGGGCGGCACCGGCCCTCACCCTATCCCTCTCCCGCCCAAACGCGGGAGAGGGAACCGTTGCCGGCCAAGCTTTCGGCGGGAGGGTCCCCTCTCCCGCGCTTGGGCGGGAGAGGGACAGGGTGAGAGGCGTGCCCGCGCCTACGCGAACACGTCGGCCGGCGAATCCCGCTTCAAACTCTCGCCCAGTTCACGTCCCAGCCGCTCGGCATCGCCGATCGAGCCGACCCAGTCGCGGCGCAGCAGGAATGTGCCGTCGGCGCGCGCGACCAGGCCGGTCAGCCTGATCTGGCCCGGACCGGCCACGCGCGCATGGCCGCCGATCGGCGTCTTGCAGCTGCCGTCCAGCGAGCCCAGCAGCGCGCGCTCGGCGGTCGCGACCGCGCGGCTCAGCGGGTCCTCGATGCCCAGCAGCAGGTCGCACAGTTCGGGGTCGTCGTCGCGCACGGTCACGCCCACGATGCCCTGGCAGGCGGCCGGCACCATCGCGTCGGTGTCCAGCACCACGTCGGCCTCGTGCGAAAGATCAAGCCGGTTCAGCCCCGCCAGCGCCAGCAGCGAGGCGCCGACATGGCCATCATGCACGCGCTGAAGCCGCGTCTGCACATTGCCGCGCAGCATCACCACCCGCAGGTCTGGTCGTGCGTGCAGCATCTGCGACTGCCGCCGCACCGAGGACGTGCCCACAGTGGCGCCATAGGGGATGCAGCCGAACGGATCAGTGCCCTGCGGCGTCTCGCACCCGGGGCCCAGGATGATCGCATCGCGCGGATCCTCGCGCCGCAGCGTGCAGGCCAGCACGATGCCGGGCGGCAGCGTGGTTTCCAGGTCCTTCAGGCTGTGCACGCCGAAATCGACCCGACCCTCCAGCAGCGCCTCGTGGATTTCCTTGGCGAACAGGCCCTTGCCGCCGATCTCGGCCAGGCGGCGGTCCTGCACGCGGTCGCCGGAGGTGGCGATCAGGTGCTCCTCGAACGCCTTGGCGTTCTTCAGCACCGGGCAGAACGACGAGACGAGATCGAGGAAATTGCGCGTCTGCACCAGCGCCAGCGGACTGCCGCGCGTGCCGATCTTCAGCGGCAGGGCGCGGCCGTGGCGCGGCACGCGGTAGCCGCGCGGCGCGATCGGCAGCGGGTTCGACGCGCGGATGCTGTGCGGGTCAAAAGGCAGCAGTTCCATGGCTCAGGCTCCGGCGGCGATCGGTTGCAGGCGTTGCGGTTTCGGCAGGGGCGCAAGGCCCGAAAGATGGGCCAGGTTCTTGAAGAAGATGCGCACGTGGGCAAGCGGCCTGGCCTTGACCAGTTCCTTGTTCATGTACGCATCCCAGGTGAGCTGCTGCACGTCGATATCGCGGCAGATGGCCACGAACCGCTCACGGCGATTGTCGTTGGCGTACCAGTAGCGCTGCATCATGCCCAGCATCCAGAACACCGGGCCGTGCACGCGCATGAAGCGCTTGCGCGCCTGCGCGAGCGCGCGCGCTTCGCCGGTGGCAAGCACTTCATCCACGGCTTCGGCGGCGAGCCGGCCGCCCAGCATGGCGTAGAAGATGCCCTCGCCCGAAGCCGGGGCGACCACGCCGGCGGCATCGCCGGCCAAAATCACGTCCTGCCCATTGTCCCAGCGCTTGCGCGGATGGAGCGGAATGGGGGCGCCTTCGTGCCGGATCGTCTCCAGGCCATCAAGGCCCATGCGGCGGCGCAGATTCTGCACGGCGCCGCGCAGCTCGAACCCCTTGTGCATCGACCCGGTGCCGATGCTGGCGGTGTCGCCGTGCGGGAAGACCCAGGCATAAAAATCCGGCGACAGCGTGCCGTCGTACAGCACGTCGCAGCGATCTGCGTGGTAGTCGGCGCGGTCGCCAAGCCCCGGCGCGCGCACGATCTCGTGGTAGGCGAAGACGAAGGGCGGCTCGTCCTCGGCGGCAAAGGCATCGCGCGCCACGCGGCTGTTCGCGCCATCCGCCCCGATCACCGCGCGCGCGCGCACCCGCATCGGCACCGACTCGCGTGAGCTGCCGGGCGGGCGGAAACACACGACTGCCGTGCCGTCAGCGTCGCGCTCGATGCGGTCGAACACACCGGTGCGGCGTTCGGCGCCGCGCATCCGGGCGCGCTCGCGCAGCCACTCGTCGAACGGGCCGCGATCGACCATGCCCACATAGCCGCCGGCATCGATCGGCATATCGGCTTCGTTGGCCGACGGCGCGATGATGCGCGCGCCGGAAACCTTGGCGACGAGCTGCGCGTCGGGAATGTCGAAATCGACGATCGCCTTGGGCGGAATGGCGCCGCCACACGGCTTGATGCGGCCCTGCCGGTCGAGCAGCAGCACGTGCCAGCCGCGACGCGCCAGGTCGTCGGCTGCCGTGGCGCCCGCCGGCCCGCCACCCACCACCACTGCATCGAAGGTCTGCCGCATCGCGCTTCCGCCCCCGCCTCTCAACTGCCTGCCATCGCCGCACCGCGCGGCAACATGCGCGGCGCCGTTTCGGCCGGGCGCGTCACGCGCGCGGCAAGCCGCGCCGAGGCGACGAACAGCACGGCATCGATCAGGAACACGGCGGCATAGGCCTGCGCCGCGTTCTGCAGCACCAGGCCTGCTACATCGACCGCGGCGGCACCGGCCAGCCCGCCCAGGCCGAAAGCGATCGCCTGCGCCGCACCCCACAGGCCAAGGCGCGTGCCGGCGCGATCCTCGCCCTCGCGCCCCGCCAGCTGCATCATCGTGGCGATGGCGGCGGCGGCGAAGATGCCGTTGCCGAGGCCCAGCACGAAGAAGCCCGGCCGGATGGCGAAGGCCGCGCCGGCCATTCCGGCCACGGCGATGCCCACCAGCGAAAGCGCCGCCAGCACGCAGCCGCCGACGCTGAATCCGCGCAGCACGCCAAGGCTGCCGCGCCCCAGCGCCGTGCCGATCACGCCCACCACGATCATGCCGGCCAGCACGCCGCCATGCTGCACGGCGGATGCCCGTGTCGATTCGCCCAGCGTCATGCCGAAGACCAGCCCGGCGAACGGCTCCAGGATCAGGTCCTGCGCGCTGTAGGCCAGCATCGAGACGAACACGAACACCGCGAAGCGCCGCGCCGCCGGCTCGGCCCAGACTCCCAACAGCACAGTGCGGAAGTCGCCGCGCGGCCGGGCGGCGGCCCTCGCGACACGGGCGCGCGGCTCGATGCCGGCGACGGCAAGGCAGGCGACGATGAAGGCGATCGCACAGATCGCCGCGGTCACCGCCAGCAGACGCTCGGGCGAATAGGGATCGAGCACGCGTCCGGCCGACGCGGCAGTGACCACGAAGCCTGCGATCATCATGATCCAGACGATGGTCGCCGCCGCGGGCCGCCGTGCGGGCGCGGTGCGCGCGGCCAGCAGCGCCAGCAGCGAGGTGCCGGCGGCACCCACCCCCAGGCCGATCAGGATGAAGGCCACGACCGCCAGCGCGATGCCGCCGGCGGCCGATTGGTGCATCACCCCTGTCGCGGCCGCGGCCAGCGTGCCGCCAAGTGCCAGCACCGCCATGCCGCCGATGATCCAGGGCGTGCGCCGGCCGCCCACGTCGGAGCCATAGCCCATGCGCGGTCGCAGCATCTGCACCGCATAATGCAGCGCCACCAGCATCCCCGGCAGGGTGGCCACCAGCGCCAGCTCCACGATCATGACGCGGTTGATGGTGCTGGTCATCAGCACGATCACCGCGCCAAGCGCGGTCTGCACCAGGCCAAGCCGGACGATCCCGAGCCAGGAGAGCGGTGCCGTGTTCATGCGCTGGCCATGCCCGCCAGCGCGAACGCGGCGGCCAGCATGCCAAGCACATACAGCGTTATCCCCGTGGCGTTGTACCAAGGCGCATGCGCCTTGGGATCGCGCAGCAGTTTCGGCATCAGGGCGAGCTGCGCCGCAAGCACGGCCGCGACGATGCCGGCATGCACGGGCGCGCCCATGGCGAGCAGCAGCTTGATGACCACGACCTGCGGCACCGCCATCATCCAGCACGCCACCACCGCGGCGCGGCGTTCGCCCAGCAGCACGGGCAGCGAGAAGATGTCGGTGCGGCGATCGCCCTCGACAGCCTTGAAGTCGTTCAGGGTCATGATGCCGTGCGCGCCGATGCCGTACAGCAGGGCAATGACCACGATGCGCCAGTCGGGTGCGGCGGCGCTCATCACCGCCGCGCCGGTGATCCAGGGCAGCGATTCGTAGCACAGCCCGCAGGCGAGGTTGCCCCACCAGCCGTTGCGCTTAAGCCGCAGCGGCGGCGCGCTGTAGGCCCAGGCCAGCAGGATGCCGACAATCGCCGCGGCAAACCCGTACGGCCCCAGGGCGCTGGCCACCGCCAGCGACAGCGCCGTCCAGGCAATCGCGATGTAAAGGCCCCAGCGGCCCGGGATGCGGCCGGATGGAATGGGCCGCTTCGGTTCGTTGATGGCATCGACATGGCGGTCGAACCAGTCATTCGCCGCCTGGCTCATCCCGCACACCAGCGGCCCCGCCAGCAGCACGCCAAGCGCAATCAGGTGCCAGCGACCTTCTGCCGGCGCGCCAGAGGAGACGATGCCGCAGCCATAGGCCCACATCGGCGCGAACCAGGTGATGGGCTTCAGCAGTTCCAGCACCGCCGCGGGCTGCGGCAGCGGCGCAGGCGTCGCCGGCAGGGTGTGGGGGCGGGCCATCAGCCCCGGCCCGCCTCGTCGGCGCCGAGGTCACCCAGATTGTAGCGGCGCAGCTTCACGTACAGGCTCTGGCGCGACAGCCCCAGCATCTCGGCCGCCGAGGCGCGGTTGTCGTTGGTGAGCGTCAGCGCGGTTTCGATGCACATCCGCTCGATCACGTCCGTCGCCTCGCGCACCAAATCCTTCAGCGGCACACGGCCGATCAGCTCGGTGAGCTGTTCGACCGAGCGCGGCATCTCGCGGCCGATTGCAGGCGCGGCGGTTGCGCGCATGCCGACATCGCGGATCAGGAAGCCGAAGCAGGTGTCGCCGCCGTCGCGGAATGATGCGGCCGAGACCTCAACATCCAGCCGCGCACCATACTCGCCGCGCAGCCCCGCGGCGAACAGCCGCACAGGACCCCGGCCCTTGAGGTTACCCAGCAGCACATCGAACTCGATGGATTGCCGGCCGAGCCAGCGGCCAAGCGATTCGCCGCGCACCTGGTCCTCGGTCGCCATCTGCGCCATTTCCAGCATGGCGATATTGCAGGTGATGATGGCGCCCGACGGGTCGGTGACGGCGCAGGCATCGGGGCCGGTTTCGATCAGTTTGAGGATCTTCGCCTTGGACCGCGGCAACAGGATTCCGTCGGCGTCGCGGCCGGCAAGGCCCAGGCGCACCAGGAACAGGGTGCTGGCATCCTGGCGGAACAGCGATGCGGCGAGCTCGACCTCGCGCCCGCCATCGACCAGGCGGGCGCGCAGGTCGTCGGCGCGGCCGGCACCGCGCACGCTGCCCAGATAAGCCTGCACCGCGCTGCGACTCTCGGGCGCGAACAGGTCGCTCAGCGACGCCGCGGCACCCCGCTTCAGTGCCGGCCCCAGCACGCGGCGCGCGGCACCATTCGCCTCCAGCACCTTGTGGGTCGGCGCATCGACGATCAGCACGGGCTCGGCCGACATCTCGAACAGCAGCCGGTAACGCGCCTCGACCTGGCGCATGCGCGAATAGTCGCGCTCCATGGCCTGTTGCGCGGCAACCAGGCGCTGCTGCAGGGCGGAAACCGGGCGGAGATCGCGGCCGAACGCCACCAGCCGACTGCTTGAGCCGACCTGCACGGCAGCATAGAGCACGGGGATCGAATCGCCCTGGCTGGAGACGTGGTTCACCTGGCGCCAGCGCGGCGCGTCGCCGACCTTCGCCTCGGCCACCATCTGCTCGATCTTCGGGCGGGTCTCCTCGGTGACGGTATTGGCCCAAGGGTGGTTCACCCAGCGCTGGCCACTGAACTGCGCGGCCAGATCCTCGCTGTTGAAGGCGGCGTCGCGGATCACGCCGCCCTCGTCCAGCACCAGGGCAACATCGGCGGCCGCCGTGATCAGCGCGGCGGCTGCCTCCGCATTGAGGTTGCCGAGCGACTTCCGAGGAGCCTTGAACGCCTTCACCTTCTGTCCTGCCCTGGATTCATGGCGTGTGAGCCTTCATGTGGCGGCCAGCATGCCCAGCAGTGCCTCGGCCCGCGCCGGCGCATGCCGCGCGTCGATGGAACAGGCATCGGCCCCCACCTGCCAGGCCAGGGCCGGCTGATCGCAGAACGGCTTGCCGCCAACCATCACCATCAGCGTCGCATTACGCGATTCACCTCGCAGCACGTGGATCAGCGCGCCGAGCTCGCGCAGCCGTTCGGTGCTGCTGAGCGAGATGCCGATCACCTCGAACCAGCAGGCATGCACCGCATGACGCAGTTCAGTCGGCGTGCGGCAGGGATCGCCCGAAACCATCCAGCCGGCGCGGCGGAAAAAGTCGCAGACCATGAAGTGGCCGAACGCGTGCTGTTCGCCCGGCATCGGTGACAGCAGGATGCGTCGGCGCGGATTCTCGGGCGGCGCATCACTCAGGAAAACGGTGCTGAAGGCGCGCATCAGGCGCTGCAGTGCGACCTGGCCGATGGTGACCTCGGCGAAGCTCAGCGTATCCTCGCACCACAGCTCGCCCAGCCGACGGGCCACCGGCGTCAGCAGATCGAGATAGATCGATTCGACCGTGACGCCGCGCGCCACCAGCCTGTTGAGATGATCCACCGCCGGCTGCAGTTCGCCGCTCAGCACGATCTCCCCGACCAGCAGCACATCGCCGGGCGAGGGCAGCGGGGTGGCAACGGTCGCGGCCGAGGCGTGATTGGGAGTTTCGTCGCGGTGCGCCAGTACCAGGCGCGGCAGGACGCGTGCTTCGATCATCCGCGCCAGCAGCGCCGCGCAGCGGTCGTCGGCGGGTGCACGGAGCTTCCTGGGGTGGCGCCGCCGCGACTGCCGCGCACGATGCGAATCGGAACTGGGGGTCCCGCCGGCGCCGGTGGCGTGGAAATACGTGGCATAGGCATCGGCCTGGCCATACTGGTGGTCGATCGGCGATGCCGCTGTCGAGTCCATGTCGGTGACCTCGGTCTTCGCGATCATGGGTCTCTCCCTCGTGTTCGACTTTCGGGCGGGCGGGCACCGACTGTCAAGTTCGATTTACGTCAATCCGGCTTGACACTCGGTCGGACAGGCAACTAGGCTTTCGATGCGCAGAACAGCGCACGGGAGGAAGGCGGGGAGAATGACGGACCGTCGATCTCGGAGGGCTCAGGAAGGGGCCATCCGGAACAGGCCGCCCCCCAGTTACGGCGGGCCCGACCGGCGCAAATCGTTGGCTGGCGGGCCCCGGCAGCGCCGTGATCCCGCAGGGCGCGGGGTCGGCGCAGGTTTCAGACCGCAAGCGAACCTGCTTTCCACCCAACCTGTCAAGCAAATCGCCAAGCGGATCGCGTTGCATAGTGCAAACCGTTGCATCCTGCAGGACCCAGTCATCCCATGCTGACACCCAGCGTCCTTGACCGTCTGCTCGCCCAGATCGATTGCTGCCCCTGGGGCACCACCGCGGGCGTGCCGGTGCGCCGGCCGCGTGCGCCGCTCTACACCGATGCCGAACGCTCACGCCGCGATGCCAGCCCCTGGACGCTGGTGCAGGGCGTCTTGGCGCCATTCCAGTTCGTCGTTTTCCTGGTCAGCCTGGGCTTGGTGCTGCGCTTCCTGATTACCGGCGAAGGCTTCGCCATCGCCACCGCTTCGGTGGTGGTCAAGACGCTGGTGCTGTACCTGATCATGGTCACCGGTTCGATCTGGGAACGCCAGGTGTTCGGCAAGTACCTCTTCGCCCGGCCGTTCTTCTGGGAGGACGTGTTCAGCATCCTGGTGCTGGCGCTGCACACGCTCTACCTCGCCATGCTGCTGCTGGGCCTGGGCAGCGCGCACGACCAGATGATGGTGGCGCTGGCCGCCTACGCCGCCTATGTCATCAACGCGCTGCAGTTCGTGCTGAAACTGCGCGCCGCGCGACTTGAAGGCGCCCGCGTCAACGCCCGCATCCGCGGCCTGCGCCGCGCCACCGGCTGAGCGCCGGCAGGCCCCCGATGGCGGACGTCGCCGAGCTGCTGGTCGCCGACCACCCGCCCGCAGCGGGCTGCGCCGCCGTGCCCGCCGCGCGGCCGGTGCTGAAAGAACGTGGCCAGCGCGAGGTCTTCTGCGGCCTGACCGGCATCGTCTGGATGCACCGCAAGATCCAGGATGCGTTCTTCCTGGTGGTCGGCAGCCGCACCTGCGCGCACCTGCTGCAATCCGCCGCCGGCGTGATGATCTTCGCCGAACCGCGCTTCGCCACCGCCATCATCGACGAGCGCGACCTGGCGGGCTTGGCCGATGCCAACGCTGAGCTCGACCGCGTGGTGGCCCGCCTGCTCGAACGCCGCCGCGACATCCGCCTGCTGTTCCTGGTCGGGTCCTGCCCTTCCGAGGTGATCAAGCTCGATCTTTCCCGCGCGGCGCAGCGGCTGGACAAGGCGTTCGCGCCCAACGTGCGCGTGCTGAACTATTCCGGCAGCGGCATCGAGACCACCTTCACCGAGGGCGAGGATGCCTGCCTTGCCGCGCTGGTGCCGGAAATGCCCGCCGGTGACTCGCCGTCGCTGCTGGTCGCCGGCTGCCTGGCCGACGTTGTCGAGGACCAGTTCCGCCGCCTGTTCGAAACGCTGGCCATTCCCGTTTCCTTCCTGCCGCCGCGCTCGTCGCGCGCGTTGCCGGCGGTGGGGCCGAACACACGCGTGCTGCTGGCGCAGCCATACCTTGCGAACACCATGCGCGCGCTGGAACGGCGCGGCGCCACCCATCTGCCTGCCCCCTTCCCGCTGGGCGTCGAGGGCACCACCGCCTGGCTCGCCGCCGCCTGCGATGCGTTCGAGGTGCCGCGCGCACGGCTTGACGCCGCGATCGAGGCGCCCGCCCGCCGCGCGGCGCAGGCGATCGCCGCGCACCGGCCCCTGCTTGCAGGCCAGCGCATCTTCTTCTTCCCCGATTCGCAGCTCGAACCGCCGCTGGCGCGCTTCCTTGCGCGCGAATGCGGCATGCGGCTCACCGAGGTGGGCACGCCCTATCTGCATCGCGCGCACATGCAAGCCGAGCTCGACCTGCTGCCGGACGACGTGGTGCTGAGCGAGGGCCAGCACGTGGACAACCAGCTCGAGCGGTGCCGCGGGGAAAATCCTGATCTGGTGGTGTGCGGCCTGGGCCTGGCCAACCCGCTGGAGGCCCAGGGCATCGCCACCAAGTGGGCGATCGAACTGGTGTTCACCCCGATCCAGGGGTTCGAGGCGGCTGGCGACCTGGCGGGCCTGTTCGCCCGCCCGCTCGATCGCCGAGCAAGGCTTCGGGTGTAGCGATGCAGTTGGCACTTTGGACCTATGAAGGGCCTCCTCATGTCGGCGCGATGCGCGTCGCCACCGCCATGCGCGGGCTGCATTTCGTGCTGCACGCGCCGCAGGGTGACACCTATGCCGACCTGCTGTTCACCATGATCGAGCGCCGCAGCGCCCGCCCGCCCGTCACCTACACCACCTTCCAGGCGCGCGACCTGGGCAGCGACACCGCCAACCTGTTCAAGACGGCGGTGGCCGAGGCGTACGAGCGCTTCCGGCCCGAGGCGCTGCTGGTAGGGGCAAGCTGCACCGCCGAACTGATCCAGGACGATCCGGGCGGCCTGGCCCGCGCGCTGAACCTGCCCGTGCCGGTGGTGGCGGTGGAGCTGCCGGCCTATCAGAAGAAGGAGAATTTCGGCGCGTCCGAAACCTTCTATCAGCTGGTGCGCGCCTTTGCCGGTCCGCATGCGCCGCCGCCCGGCACGAAGCGCCCGCCCTGCGCCACGCCCACCTGCAACATCCTTGGCCCCACGGCCCTGGGCTTCCGCCACCGCGACGATGTGCGCGAGATCACGGCCCTGCTGGAAACGCTGGGGATCGCGGTGAATGTCGTCGCCCCGCTGGGCGCCGCGCCGTCGGACCTGGCGCGGCTGGGCGAGGCCGATTTCAACGTCGTGCTGTATCCGGAAGTGGCCGGGCAGGCGGCATCGTGGCTGGCGCGCAGCTTTGGGCAGAAGGCGACGAAGACCGTGCCGATCGGCGTTGCCGCCACGCGCGACTTCATCGCCGAGGTAGCGGCGATCGCCGGGGTCGATCCCGCGCCGGCGCTGGCGCTTGCCGAGGCGCAGCTTCGGCTGCCCTGGTATTCGCGCTCGGTCGATTCGACGTACCTGACGGGCAAGCGCGTGTTCATCTTCGGCGATGCCACGCACGTGCTCGCGGCGGCGCGCGTCGCGAAGGAAGAAGTCGGCTTCGACGTGGTCGGGCTTGGCACCTATTCCCGCGAGTTCGCCCGCGAGGTGCGGGCCGCGGCGGCGGAGCTGGGTGTCGAGGCGCTGGTCACCGACGACTACCTGGATGTCGAGGCACGGATCGCGGCGCTGCATCCCGAGCTCGTGTTGGGCACGCAGATGGAACGCCACACCGCGAAGAAACTCGGCATTCCCTGCGCGGTGATCTCGGCGCCGGTGCATGTGCAGGATTTCCCGGCACGGCATGCGCCGCAGATGGGGTTCGAGGGCGCGAACGTGCTGTTCGACACCTGGATCCACCCGCTGATGATGGGGCTGGAGGAACATCTGATCGCGATGTTCCGCGACGATTTCGAGTTCCACGACGACGCCGCCCCTTCGCACCTTGGCGCCGCGCATGGCGCGGCGCCGGCGCCTGTGGCAGCCGTGGCCGAAGCGTCGGCGTGGGCCGCGGATGCCGAGCAGGAGCTGAAGAAGATTCCGTTCTTCGTGCGCGGCAAGGCGCGCCGCAACACCGAGAAATTCGCCGCAGAGCGCGGCATCGCAAGGATCACGGTCGAGACACTGTATGACGCGAAAGCCCATTTCGCGCGCTGAGGGCGCAACGGTGCCGGCCGCGCCGGTACCGGTCCGCGTGGTGGTTGTCACGATGGACAGCCACCTGGCCGGGGCCGCCATGGCCGCCGCACGCGCCATGCACCATGAAATGCCCGGCCTGCACCTGGCCGTGCATGCTGCCGACGAGTGGGCATCGGATGCCACGGCGCTGGCCGAATGCCATGCCGACATCGCGCGGGCCGACATCATCCTGGCGTCCATGCTGTTCCTGGAGGATCACATCCGCGCCGTGCTGCCGGCGCTGGCCGCGCGGCGCGAATCCTGCGACGCGATGGTCGCCATCATGTCGGCCAGCGAGGTGATGCGCCTGACGCGGCTGGGGCGCTTCCGCATGGATGCGGAAGCCACCGGCGTGATGGCGCTGCTGAAGCGTCTGCGCGGCACCAAGACCGCCAATCGCACCAGCGGCCAGGGGCAGATGCGCATGCTGCGCCAACTGCCGAAGTTCCTGCGCTTCATTCCCGGCACCGCCCAGGATGTGCGGGCCTATTTCCTGGCGCTGCAATACTGGCTGGCAGGGTCGGAGGAGAATTTCCGCAACCTGCTGCGCATGCTGGTGCACCGCTATGCCGCCGGCCCGCGCGCGGCCTCCGCCGCCGCGCTGCACGCCAAGGCGCCCATCGAGTATCCGGACGTCGGGCTGTATCACCCGCGCCTGCCTGCCCGCATCGCCGAACGGCCGGATCGCCTGCCCGCGGGCAAAGGCGCGCGCGTAGGGCTGCTGGTGATGCGGAGCTACGTGCTGGCCGGCAATGCCGGCCACTACGACGGCGTCATCGCCGCGATGGAAGCCCGGGGCCTGACGGTGATCCCGGCCTTTGCCAGCGGCCTTGATCAGCGCCCGGCCATCGAGAAATTCTTTATGCGGAACGGGCATTGCACGATCGACGCACTGGTCTCGCTGACCGGCTTCTCGCTGGTCGGCGGGCCGGCCTGGAACGATGCGCACGCGGCCGAGGAGATGCTGGCGAAGCTCGATGTCCCCTATGTCGCCGCGCACCCGCTCGAGTTCCAGACCATCGAGCACTGGACATCCGACCAGCGCGGCCTGACACCGGTGGAAGCCACGATGATGGTCGCGCTGCCCGAGCTTGATGGCGCGATCCTGCCGATGACCTTCGGCGGCCGGTCGGAAGCCGCCGATGGCGAGGCCCGGCGCGACATGGCTGCGCACACGGAACGCGCCGCCATGCTTGCCGATCGCGTGGCCAAGCTCGTGGCGCTGCGGCACAGTAAGTTGGCTGACCGGCGGATCGGGATCGTGCTGTTCGGCTTCCCACCGAATGCCGGGTCGGTCGGCACCGCGGCCTATCTCTCGGTGTTCGCCTCGCTGCTGAACACGCTGCGAGCGCTGGCGAAGGCCGGCTATCGGGTGGAGGTGCCCGACAGCGTCGATGCGCTGCGCCGGAAAATCCTGGAAGGCAATGCGCAGCGCTTCGGCGCCACGGCCAACGTCGCCGCGCGCATCCCGACCGATGACCATGTGCGGCGCGAACCGCACCTGGCCGCGATCGAGAAGCAGTGGGGCCCGGCACCTGGCCGCCAGCAATCCGATGGCCAGTCGCTGTTCGTGCTGGGCGAGACCTTCGGTAATGTCTTCGTCGGGGTGCAGCCCGCCTTTGGCTACGAAGGCGACCCGATGCGCCTGCTGTTCGAGCATGGCTTCGCGCCCACCCACGCCTTCAGCGCCTTCTATCGGTGGCTGCGCGAGGATTTCGGCGCCGATGCGGTACTGCATTTCGGCACGCATGGCGCGCTGGAATTCATGCCCGGCAAGCAGGTGGGCATGAGCGGTGCCTGCTGGCCCGACCGGCTGATCGGCAACCTGCCGAACTTCTACCTGTATGCCTCGAACAACCCGTCGGAAGGTGCGATCGCAAAGCGCCGCGCCGGCGCATCACTGGTGAGCTACCTGACACCGCCGGTGGCGCATGCCGGGCTGTATCGCGGCCTGCTCGATCTCAAGGCGTCGATGGATCGCTGGCGCGCGCTGGAGCCCCAGGCCGACGAGGCAGCGCGCAATTCGCTGGCGCAGCTGGTGCAGGCGCAGGCGGCAGCGGTCGATCTGACACCGGCCGCGCCGGAATGGCCGGCTGAGGCGCGCGAAACCGAGATCGTGCGGCTGACGGCAGCGCTGCTGGAAATGGAATACACGCTGATCCCGCACGGGCTGCATGTGGTGGGCGAACCGCCGGATGCCGGGCAACGGGCCGAGATGCTGGATGCCGCCGGCGTCACCGAGGCCCTCGAGCGCGCCCGGCTTGATCGCCTGCTGGCCGAGGATGCCGAACTGCCGGCGATCCTGCACGCGCTGGATGGCGGCTATCTGCGGCCCGCGCCGGGCGGCGACCTGCTGCGCACCACCGATGTGCTGCCCACGGGGCGCAACCTGCACGGCTTCGATCCGTTCCGCATTCCCAGTGCGTTTGCCGTGCAGGACGGCGCGGCCCAGGCCGATCGGCTGCTGGCGCGCCATACCGCCGAAAGCGGCAAACTGCCGGAAACCGTGGCGCTGGTGCTTTGGGGCACCGACAATCTGAAGACCGAAGGCGGGCCGATCGCGCAGGCGCTGGCGCTGCTGGGCGCCGAACCGCGGCACGATTCGTACGGCCGCGTCTGTGGCGCGCAGCTGATCCCGCTTGAGAAACTCGGCCGGCCACGCATCGACGTGGTGATGACCCTGTCCGGCATCTTCCGCGACCTGCTGCCGCTGCAGACGAAACTGCTGGCCGAGGCCGCGCTGCTGGCGGCAGGCGCCGACGAGCCGGCCGAGCTGAATTTCGTGCGCAAGCACGCGCTGGCCTTCATGGCCGCGCACGGTGGCAGCCTGGAGGACGCGAGCCTGCGCGTGTTCGGCAACGCCGATGGCGCCTATGGCAGCAACGTGAACCACCTGCTCGACTCCGGCGCCTGGACTGACGAGGACGAGCTGGCCGAGGCTTATCTGCGGCGGAAGGGCTTCGCCTATGGCCTGGATGGCGCGCCCCGCCGGCACGACAAGGTGCTGACGCATGTGCTGGCAGGGGTCGAAGTGGCCTATCAGAACCTTGATTCGGTCGAGCTCGGCATCACCACCATCGACCATTACTTCGATACGCTGGGCGGCATCAGCCGCGCGGTGAAGCGCGCGCGCGGCAGCGAAGCGACCGTCTATGTCAGCGACCAGACGCGCGGCCAGGGCCAGGTGCGCACGCTGGCCGAACAGGTGGCGCTGGAAACCCGCACCCGCACGCTCAATCCGAAATGGTTCGAAGGCATGCTGGCGCACGGCTACGAAGGCGTGCGCCAGATCGAGGCGCAGGTGACCAACACCATGGGCTGGAGTGCCACGACCGGTCAGGTCGCGCCCTGGGTCTATCAGCACATCACCCAGACCTTCATGCTGGATCCCGAAATGCGCGCGCGGCTTGCGGCGCTGAACCCCACCGCATCGGCCAAGATCGCCAACCGCCTGATCGAGGCGCACGAACGCCAGTACTGGACTCCCGACACCGCCACCATCGAAGCGCTGCGCCGCGCCGGCGAGGAAATGGAAGACAGGCTGGAAGGCATACCCGCAGGAGCCGCCGCATGACGACGATCACCATCGACCGCCGCCCTGCGCGCGCGGCGCCACCGAAGCGGGCCGACGGCGAAGGCAGCGTGCAGGTGAAGCTTGATCCGGCGATGACGATCGGCTCGGCCAAGGTTTTCTCGGTCTATGGCAAGGGCGGCATCGGCAAAAGCACCACCAGCAGCAATCTTTCCGTCGCTTTCGCCAAGCTCGGCAAGCGCGTGCTGCAGATCGGCTGCGACCCCAAGCACGACAGCACCTTCACGCTGACCAAATGCCTGATCCCGACCGTGATCGACGTGCTGGAGACCGTCGATTTCCATTCCGAGGAGCTGCGCCCCGAGGATTTCGTGGTGCAGGGTTACCAGGGCGTGATGTGCGTGGAGGCGGGCGGCCCGCCGGCCGGCACCGGCTGCGGCGGCTACGTGGTCGGCCAGACGGTGAAACTCCTGAAGGAGCACCACCTGCTGGAGGAAACCGATGTCGTGATCTTCGACGTGCTGGGCGACGTGGTGTGCGGCGGCTTCGCAGCCCCCCTGCAGCACGCCGATCGCGGCATCATCGTCGCCGCCAACGACTTCGACAGCATCTTCGCGATGAACCGCATCGTCGCCGCGGTGCGGGCAAAATCGAAGAACTACGACGTACGGATGGGCGGCGTGATCGTCAACCGCAGCGCCGGCGCCGACCAGATCGACAAGTTCAATGCGGCCACCGGCATGCGCACGCTGGCGCATTTCCCCGACCTTGATGACATCCGCCGTTCGCGGCTGAAGAAATCCACCGTGTTCGAGATGGATCCCAACCCCGCGATCGAGGCCGTGCAGAACGAGTATCTGCGGCTTGCCGCCAGCCTGTGGGCCGGCGTCGATGCGCTGGACTGCGCGCCGCTGAAGGACCGCGACATCTTCGACCTGCTGGGCTTCGACTGAGATGCAGATACTGATGCAATCGGGGACCTACACCGCAACGCGCGCCCGGCTCGAGACCTACTTCGACCGCACCGCGGTCGAGGCGTGGAAGCGGCTGACATCGGATGCGCCGGTTGGGTCGATCCGCGCCACGGTGCGCGCCGGCCGCGATGCCATGCGCGCCACGCTGCTGTCCTGGCTGTCCGGCAGCCTTGCCGGCCGCACCCTGCTGGATGCCGGTTGCGGCACCGGCGCGCTTGCTGTCGAGGCGGCGTCGCGCGGCGCGCGCGTGACCGCGATCGATCTTTCCCCCACGCTGGTGGCCCTGGCCCGCGAACGCGCCGGCAACGCGGCCATCGAGTGGCGCACCGGCGACATGCTCGATCCCGCGCTCGGCGCGTTCGATCACGTGGTGGCGATGGATTCGCTGATCCATTACCGCACGGCGGATGTGGTACGCGCGCTCGCAGCACTTGCCCCGCGCACAAGTGCCAGCATCGTGTTCACCTTCGCGCCGCGCACGCCGGCGCTGACCGCCATGCACGCGGTGGGCAAACTGTTCCCCCGCGCCAACCGCTCGCCGGCGATCCAGCCGGTGCCGCAGCGCGCGCTGCTGTCCGCCATCGGGGCCGAGCCGGCGCTGAAGGATTTCCGCGTCGGCCGCACGCACCGTGTGGCGGCTGGCTTCTACATCAGCCAGGCGCTGGAGCTCGCGCGCCGATGACCTTGCAGCAGGCCCTGAACCGCGCGATCGAACGCTACGGCGCGAAGATCCTGCCGTTCGCGGATGCGGCCGGGGCCGAGCTGCCGCTGCCACGCCTGCTGCGGCTTTCGCTGTTCCAGGTCTCGGTCGGCATGGCGGCGGTATTGCTGATCGGCACGCTGAACCGCGTGATGATCGTGGAGCTCCGGCTGCCGGCTGGGCTGGTGGCGGTGATGCTGGCGCTGCCGTTGTTGCTGGCCCCCTTGCGCGCCCTGATCGGCTTCCGCAGCGACCATCACCGCAGCTACCTGGGCTGGCGGCGCGTGCCCTATATCTGGATCGGCACCATCATGCAGTGGGGCGGGCTTGCGATCATGCCCTTCACGCTGATCCTGCTGAGCCAGCCGCACAACGGCCCCGCTTGGCTGGGTCCGGCCAGCGCGGCACTTGCCTTCCTGCTGGTCGGCGGCGGCATGCACACGGTGCAGACCGCGGGCCTCGCTTTGGCCACCGACATCGTGCCGCCCGAACGCCAGGTCAGCGTGGTAGCGATGCTGTCGCTGATGCTGCTGCTGGGCATGGTTGTCTCGGCGCTGGCCTTCGGCGCGTTCCTGGCGGACTTCAACCCGTTCCGCCTGGTGCAGGTGATCCAGACCTGCGCTGTGGTCACCGCTGTCCTGAACCTAATCGCGCTGTGGAAGCAGGAACCGCGCAACCCCTCGGGCACCCGGCACGACCGCCCCAGGCCCAGTTTCCGGCAAGCCTGGGCCACGCTTCGCACCGGCGACCGCTGGGAACGGCGGCTGCTGGCCGTGGGCCTGGGCAGTGCCGCCTTTGCCATGCAGGACGTGCTGCTGGAACCCTATGGCGGCGAGATTCTCGGCATGGGCGTGGGCGCCACCACGGCGCTGACTGCCGCCTTCGCGCTCGGTGGTGTGATCGCCTTCGGCTATGCCGCGCGGCGGCTGGCCGACGATGCCGACCCGCACCGCATCGCCGCCCTGGGTGCCACGGTGGGCGTGTTCGCCTTCGGCGCCGTGGTCTTCGCGGCACCGCTCGACAGCCGCGTGCTGTTCACGCTGGGCACCGTCCTGATCGGGCTGGGCGGCGGCCTGTTCGCCGTCGGCATGCTGGCCGGCTGCATGGCGCTGGCGCGCGACCAAGGGCCGGGCGCAGGCCTGGTGCTGGGCGCCTGGGGTGCCGCGCAGGCAACCAGCATCGGTCTCGCCACCGCGCTTGGCGGCGCGCTGCGCGACCTGGTCGTCGCGGCCGAGGCGCACGGCTTCCTGGCCGACGCGCTGATCGGCCCGGCGGCCGGATACATGGCCGTCTATCACCTGGAAATCCTGCTGCTGTTCGCAACCCTGGTCGTGCTTGGCCCCCTGGTGCGCACCGCGCATCCGCAGGCCGGCACGGCGTCGTCTCTTGCCTTGTCACACCCCGCAACCAGGTAAGCCGAGGAGCGTCATGCAACCCGCCCCGTTCGAACCCCCCTTCGATCTCGCCTTCGCGGCGCTCTATGCCTTCTGGATCCTGTTCGCGCTGCTGGTGCTTTACCTGCACAGCGAGAGCAAGCGGGAAGGCTATCCGCTCGTCACCGACCGGGCCGGCGAGCGGCCCTGGGGCTTCTTCGGCTGGCGGCCCAAGCCGAAGACCTTCAACCTGCCGCATGGCGGCACGGTGCAGGCCCCGCGCGAGGAAGCGCTGAAGCCGGTCGCCGCGACCCAGACCATGCCGTTCTTCGGCGCGCCCTATGCGCCCACCGGCAACCCGCTGCTGGATGGCGTGGGGCCGGCCGCCTGGGCCGACCGCGCCGACGTGCCCGACCTGACCTTCGACGACGCGACACCCAAGATCGTGCCGCTGCGGTCGAACGCGGCCAAGGGCTGGCACGTGCCGGAAGGCGATGACGATCCCCGCGGCATGGAGATGCGGGCCGCCGACGGCGTGGTGGCCGGCAAGTGCGTCGATCTGTGGGTCGATCGCAGCGAGGCCCTGCTGCGCTACATCGAGGTCGAGCTCGCAGGCAGTGGCCGGCACGTGCTGGTGCCCGCCACGCTGATGACGATCGAAGGCGCGCGCACCAAGCACGTGATGGTCAGCAGCGTGCTGGGGAAGGACTTCGCCGATGCCCCTGGCCTGCGCAACCCTGAGCAGGTCACGCTGCGCGAGGAGGATCGCGTGGTCGCGTTCTTCGGCGGCGGCCACATGTACTCCACCAAAACCCGCGCGGAGCCGTTCCTGTGAGCGCGCGGCACGCGCACGAGGAGGACTTCGGCTACGAGCCGGTGCCTGGCCTGCCGGAAGTGCTGCCGACGGGCGAGCGTATCCTGTGGCAGGGCAGGCCGGTGTGGTCCTCGTTCGCACGCCATGCGTTCCACCTGGTGCCGCTGGCGATCTACTTCATCGCCCTGGCCGCTTGGCGGCTGGCGTCTGCGCTCGAGGATGGGCTGGCGGCCTTTGATGTCGCCCAGGCCGCGCTGTGGCCGGTGGCGCTGGGCGGCCTGCTGGTCGTCGCGGCCGGCCTGGTCGGCCGATACGCCGCCAGCACCACGCTGTACACGATCACCAACCGGCGCGTGGTGTTCCGCATCGGCATGGCGCTGACCGTCAGCGTGAACCTGCCCTTCGCGGTGATCGGCTCGGCGGCGCTGCGCCGGCATCGCGACGGCACCGGCGACATCACGCTGGCGATCCTGCGGCCGGCGCGCGTTTCGTGGGTGATGTTCTGGCCGCACACGCGGCCCTGGCGCTTGCGCACGCCGCAGCCGATGCTGCGCAACGTGGCCGAGCCGGAGAAGGTCGCGCAGATTCTTGGCCGAGCGCTGGCTGCCGCGAACGCCATGCCGGTGGCGGCAGTCACGTCGGATCACGCACCGGCGCCGGCCTCGCACGGCGAACCCGTGGCGGCCTGAAGCAGGGAAGAGCGCCATGCCCGCCAGCACCCTGCGCCAAAATGCCCCCCGCGAGAAGTTTCCTCGCGCGGTGCTGCTGGGAGCTGGCGCGGGCCTGGTGCTGGCGATCGTGCTGGCCTTCGTGGGGCGGATGATCGGGCCCGACCCGTTCACCCCCACGGGCCAGGCGATCGTGGCGCGTGAGCTCGCCTTCCGCGACCTGCCCGACGGCGCGGTTGGCGTGTACGAGGCGAACAGCGGGGCGGAGATCGCACGCCTGGAATACGGGACGAACTCGTTCATCCGTGCCACACTGCGCGGGCTCGTCCGTGAGCGGAGGATGGGCGAGCTCGGGCCGGATGCCCCATTCCGCCTTGCCGCCTGGAATGACGGGCGGCTGACGCTGGAGGATACCGCCACCGGCCGGATCATCGACATCGTCGCCTTCGGCACGACGCAGGCCGAAGCCTTCGCGCGACTGCTGCATGCGGGAAGGAATGCGCCATGAGTTTGTGGAACCTTATCGCCGGCCGACGCACCGAGGAGATCGTCTGCGACGTCGATCTCGAGCACACCTTTGACAGCCTGCATGCCCACGCCATCCCCGAGGATATCGAGATCCGCCCCGGCGACCAGGTGATCGTGCATGGCCTGCCCGACCACATCCCGCTTGGCGAGAAGCGCACCGCGCAATGCCGCGCCACGGTGATCCGCGCCGGCTGGTTCGACCGCATCTACACGAAGGTCAGCGCAGTATTCGAGCTCACCGAGCTCTACCATGTCGGCTTCGAGCCGCAGGGCTTCACCGACGAAGCCCTGAAGCCGGTGGAGGCCTGAGCGATGGAAGCAACGGTCCTCGACCGCGTCGTCAAGCCACGCACGCTGAACGAGACGACGCGCATGGCCAGCACCGAGACGGTGCTGAGCCCGCGTTTCTACACCACCGACTTCGCCGCGCTCGACAAGATCAATGTGGAGCCGATCCGCGCCCAGTGGGATGCGCTGATGGCCGAGTTCCGGGCCGACCCGAACAAGGGCCACTTCATCCGCAACGAGGATTTCGACCGCTTCGACCTGAAATCCCTGCCCGAGCCGCTGCAGAAGGAGCTGGTGGAGTTCCTGGTGAGCTCGGTGACCGCCGAGTTCAGCGGCTGCGTGCTGTACGCCGAGATCAAGAAGCGCGCGAAGAACCCGGATGTGAAGGAGCTGTTCGCCTACATGAGCCGCGACGAGGCGCGCCACGCCGGCTTCATCAACGACAGCCTGAAGGACCTCAACATCGGCGTCGATCTGGGGTTCCTGACGCGGGCGAAGAAGTATCACTACTTCACGCCGAAGTTCATCTTCTACGCCACCTACCTCAGCGAGAAGATCGGCTACGCCCGCTACATCACCATCTTCCGCCAGTTCGAGAAGCACCCCGAGCTGCGCTTCCACCCGATCTTCAAGTGGTTCGAGAAGTGGTGCAACGACGAGTTCCGCCACGGCGAGGCGTTCGCGCTGCTCATGCGCGCCAACCCCGAGCTGTTGCGCGGCATCAACGCGTACTGGACCAAGTTCTTCCAGCTCGCCGTGTTCGCGACGATGTATGTGCGCGACCATGCCCGGCCCGAGTTCCACAAGGCGCTGGGCATGACGCCCGATCAGTACGACATGCAGGTGCTGCACATCACCAGCGAGATCGGCAAGCAGGTGTTTCCCATCACGCTGCCGCTGGAAAGCCCGCGCTTCAAGCGGGGGCTGGACCGGCTGACGGCAATCTCGCAGGCGCTGACGGCGGCGAAGTCGGCACCCGGCATGGGCGGCCGGCTGCGGCGCAGCGTGCTCTCGGCCCGCGCGGCCGCGACCTTCATCGGGCTGCTGCTGATGCCGGGCAAGCGCAACGAACTGCCGGCCGATGTGCGGCTGAGCCCGGCGTGGTGATGCCCGCAAACCGCGACAACGCCGCATCCCCCTCTCCCACGCTCGGGCGGGAGAGGGAGGGGCCCGTCGCGAAGCGCCGGGAGGGTG
>Ga0224723_1000774_pt1 | contig 21130 bp, 17 predicted proteins | sample Balambano_FR2_Me_FD_161647 | JGI IMG/M metagenome (GOLD analysis project Ga0224723, IMG submission 161647) | Freshwater sediment microbial communities from Lake Towuti, South Sulawesi, Indonesia - Balambano_FR2_MetaG | ecosystem: Environmental > Aquatic > Freshwater > Lake > Sediment | place... | reverse complement strand
TTCCCTCAAATCTGGAGATCGAACATTGCGGTGGACAAAAAGCTTCCCTATGGCTTGGTAGGTACTTTGGAATTTATTTACTCGCAGGATGTAAACGGTATCGGCTATTTCAACGCCAACTTGCCTGCCGCGCAGACTGCCTTTGTAGGCGCTGACAACCGCCCTCGCTGGACTAGCAATCGTCTGAATGCTCCCCCTGCGGTGCCTACATACACCATCACGAGTGCAGAAGTATTAACCAACGTAAAAGGAGGAACGAGCTCAGCCACGTCCATCAAAATCGAGAAATTACCCTCAAAAGGTTTCTATGGCTTAGCTGCCTATAACTTTGGCGTTGCCAAAAACTTTATCGACCCGGGTTCGATCGCGCGTGGTTCGTGGACCAACAATCCTATTGCTTTGAATCCGAACAACCCTGCACTTGCTTTTGGTAATAACGACCAGCGCCACCGGGCCATTGCCTTGGTGGGCTACCGCAAGGAGTATGCGGATAGGTTTGCCACTTCGGTATCGTTGTTCTGGGAAGGTCGCAACCAGGGCCGCTTCAGCTACATCCATTCGAACGATGCCAATGGCGATGGTGCCAACAACGATTTGATTTACATCCCGCGCGATCAGTCGGAGATGATTTTCCAGGACTATGATCCGGACGGAACAGGCCCTGCAGGCATATACACAGCCGCGCAACAGGCTGCCGACTGGGAAGCCTATATCAATCAGGATGAATACCTCAGCGCCAACCGCGGTAAATATGCCGAGCGAAACGGTGCACTGCTACCGTGGGTGAATCGTGCCGACTTTAGTTTCATCCAGGAGTTCTTTATCAATGCCGGTGGCAAACGCAATACGTTGCAGCTCCGTGCCGACATCATCAACGTAGGAAATTTGATAAGTTCGGATTGGGGTGTGGGTGATATCACCGTTAGACGCAACCCGTTGAACCGCGCTGCCTTTACTGCTGCAGGCGAACCGATTTATCGGCTGAACAACAATGGCGTGGTGAGTGGCCAGGTGGTTCCCATAACCGAAACGTTTACCAGCAGCGCTGGCTTAGGCGATGTGTGGCAGATGCAGTTGGGTATCCGGTATATCTTTAACTAACTTCGTTTTGATTTAAATACAAAAAGAGGCCTTCGGGCCTCTTTTGTTTTTACCTGCTTTTAGGTACTTTCCACTCATGAGTAGATGGGGGTTTGTTTGCTTACTGTGGGTGCTGGCCGGCTGCCATAGTCGCGAACGCCTGCCGTTTGTAGCGCGGCCTGCCATGACCATCGACCTGGCCGACATCACGAAAAGCGGTGTACTGCGCGCCATTGTCGATAATAACTCGGTGAGCTACTTTATCTACCGCGGCAGGCCGATGGGCTTTGAATACGAGCTGCTTCAGAGGCTGGCCAAACACTTGGGTGTGGAACTCAAGCTCACGCTACTGTCGGGTGTGAACGAGGCGATCGACCTGCTCAACAAAGGCGAAGCCGATGTGATTGCCTTCCCGCTCACCATCACCAGCGAGCGCCAGCGGTACGTGTCGTTCACCCAGCGGTTGTTTACCACGCAGCAGGTATTGGTTCAACGCAAGCCCGATAACTGGCGAACAAGCCCTCACGAGGCGGAGAAAAAACTCATCCGCCATCCGGTTGATCTGATCGGCAAAGAGATCTTTGTGATGAAGAACTCTGCTTTTGCGCAGCGGCTGCGCCACCTGGCTCTGGAGGTAGGTGGTGAGATTGTGGTATGCGAAGACAGTGCTGCAGCAGAAACCGAGTCGCTGATACGTAAAGTGGCACGGGGCGAAATAGACTACACCGTTACCGATCAAACCTTCGCCCTGGTCAATGCGGCTTACTATCCCGACCTGGATGTGGCCATGCCCATCAGCCTGCCCCAACAAATCGGGTGGGCGGTGCGGCAAAATTCGCCTGAGTTATTAAACGCCATGAATGACTGGCTGGCAAGTGAAAAAAAATCCGGCATGGTAAAAATTATTTACGATAAGTACTTCAACAGTCCGCGCACGTCAGCCTTGCGCAGAGGCAGCGACTACAGTTCGTTGCAAGGCGACAAGCTATCGCCATATGATGAGTTGCTTAAAGCAGGTGCCGCGCAGTTGGGTTGGGACTGGCTCCTGTTGGCTTCGGTTATGTATCAGGAGTCGCGTTTTAATGCAAAGGCCGAGTCGTGGGCGGGTGCGCAGGGCCTGATGCAGTTGATGCCCGAAACAGGCGAGGAGTTTGGTGCCGAAGATTTGTTCAATCCAGCCCAAAACATACAGGCTGCGGTGCGCTACTTCAAACACCTCGATCAGTTGTGGACGAAAACCATTTCTGATCCGCAAGAGCGTGTCAAGTTCATCCTTGCCTCCTATAACGTGGGGCTCTCGCACGTGATTGACGCGCGTAACCTGGCGCGGCAATATGGCAAGAATCCCACGCTGTGGAACGACCACGTGGAATACTACCTGCTGCAAAAGTCGAAGCCCGAATTTTATCGCAACCCGGTGGCGGCTGCCGGCTATTGCCATTGCGAGGGACCTGTAAACTATGTAAAGGAAGTGTTGGCCCGTTATGAAGAGTACAAGATGCACGTTCAATAGCACCGGGGGTGTGGACGTGCAGCATACGTTCTTTTTTTTAATTTTGAGTTTCAACAAAAGATAATCAAAATGAAAAAGTGGATTACCGTTTGTCTGGCTGCTGCCGCGGTTAGTAGTTATGCACAAACCAGCGGTTGGCTATCGAACATGGCGTTGGCACAGAGTGTGGCTAAGGCCAACAACAAACTTATACTCGTAGATTTCTGGGCCACCTGGTGCGGGCCTTGTAAAAAGATGGACATGGAGGTGTGGAGCACGGACGAGGCCGCTAAAATCAAACAGAACTTTATACCGTTGAAGATCGACATCGATGCCGAGACTGCCCTGGCTACCAAGTATGGAATTCGCTCTATTCCCAACCTGATCTTGATGGACTACAAAGGGCAGGTCATTCACAGTTATGTAGGCTACAGTTCCAAGCAGGATTTACTTCGCTTCATCGAGAATATTCCTGCGGATGCAGGCAAGTTAAACGGCATGCTTGGTACCGATTCCAAAGAAATGACATTTGCCCAACTGCGCGACCTCGGGCTGGCCTACCAGAATCTTTCAAAAGCGGTGGCTTACCCCTCGTTGCAGCGCTCGTTTATCTCGCAGAGTGAACAGAGTTTTAAGAAGGCCTTGAAGAAAGCGGGTAGTGATACGGAAAGCAAAGAAGTAGAATTGTGGAGCGCGCTGGGTTCCGTTATTCGCGGCAGCGGCAGGAAAGTGCGGGCCGAGCTGCTCGAAACAAAAGCTGCGTACAGCGGCACACCTAACGAGGCGCTGATGTACTACGTGCTGTTGTGTGCCTGCAAGAGCGAGGCTGATACGGAGGGATATCAAAGCGCATTGGCTTCCCTCAAGGCGTTGCCTAACAGCACTGCGTTGGCGCAGTTGGCTGAAGAGTAATTTAAAGTTGATTTACGATCGACTGGAAATCCAGCGAGGGCCAGGTATTTTCAATGCCTGGCTTTTTCATGATCTCATCCATGATCTTCTTTTGTTGCCGGCCCTTGCTGTAGGCTTCGCTGTAGCGGATGTTGTCGTAGAAGGTCACCATCGAGTAAAGCGGTATCCATTTATCGGGAAAGAGCTCATGCAGGCGCGCTTCAATTTTTTTGCGCAGGAGAAAATCTGCATCGCCTACCAGGTCGCGCATCTCGATAAAATTATCGAGGGCCAGTTGTGCGATGGCATCGGCATCGGGCTTGCGCAGTTGTTGAAAGTGGGGCAACGCGATGGCCCAATCGTCATGAAAAGTATCGAGTAACTCGTTGAGCACGCGGCAGTCTTCAAAACCTGCATTCATGCCCTGGCCGTAGAAAGGCACAATGGCGTGGGCCGCATCGCCCAGTAAGAGTGTTTTGTTCTTTACCCACGGGTAGCATTTGATAGTGATGAGCGATGAAAGGGGGTTCTGCGCAAATTCTTCCGGCAGGTGCGGCATGAGTGCGAAAGCGTCCGGAAATGTTTTTTCAAAAAAGGCCTGCACCTCTGCTTTTGTTTTCAATGCCTCAAAACTTACGTCACCCTCAAAGGGAAAAAAAAGTGTGAGCGTGAAGCTGCCATCGGGATTAGGCAAGGCAATGAGCATGAAACTTTCGCGGGGCCAGATGTGCAGGGCGTTTTTCTCCAGTTGAAACGCGCCCCCGGCCCCAGCCGGTATGCTCAGCTCCTTGTAGCCATGTTCGATGTAAAACTGCTGATAGTCGAAGCGGTCGCTGATGCGAAAGGCATCGCGCACGGCCGAGAAAGCGCCATCGGCACCGATGATGATATCGAATGCGGTACGGCCCGAGATCGCGCCCTCGTTGCCTAGCTCTAGTTCAGTTGTGGCCAGGTTCACGTTCTCGATGCGCTGCTCGAACAGGAAACGCACGCCCAGCCGCTCAGCCTCGTTCATGAGCGCAATGTTAAGCGCACTGCGCGAAATGGAGTTGATGTATTGGCCTTCCTTGCCGTAAGGCTGGTAGCTGAGGTTGCCGTGCACATCGTGCATCATGCGGCCGTGCATGGGTATGGCAATGCGTTTAAGTTCATGGGCCAGTCCCACTTCCGTAAGTGCCCGAATGCCGCGGTTGCTCAGGGCCAGATTGATGGAGCGACCACCCGTGTATTGGCTGCTGCGCATGTCGGCCCTGCGCTCAAACACCGTTACGGCATAGCTGCGCTTGCGCAAGTAAATGGCGGCCAGCGAGCCTACCAATCCGGCTCCAGCTATGGCAATATGTTGGGCAGTGGTTGTCATGGGTGCCATTAGCGCGTCAACGCTTGCTTGAAAATCTCGACAAACCGAAACACTTCTTCAAACGTGTTGTACAGGGGCACAGGTGCTACACGTATCACACCCGGCTCGCGCCAATCGGCCGCCACGCCAGCTTTTGTTATGATATCGAAAATCTGCTTACCATTTTTTTTCATAAAGATGGAGAGTTGGCAGCCGCGCGCTTCCGGCTGTGCCGGTGTAAGCACAGTAAAATAGTCGTGTGCGTTGTTAATCTGTGCCAGCAGATGCGCAAGGTAGCCCGTGAGCTGCATGCTTTTGCTACGCAGCTTTTTGATGCCTGCCTGCTCGAAAATTTCCAGCGCAGCCAGATGGGCGGCCCCTGCCAGCACGGGAAAATTAGAGAGCTGCCAGCCGTCTGCACCTGGCATAGGTTTAAAACCCTTCTTCATGCGAAAGCGCTCACCCTCGTGATGCCCCCACCAGCCAGCGAAACGCGGCAGGTTAAAACTTTTGGCGTGACGCTCGTGCACAAAAATACCCGCAACACCCCCGGGGCCGGAGTTGAGATATTTGTAGCTGCACCACACAGCAAAGTCAACATCGTTCTTATGCAAATCCAGCACCACGTTGCCAACCGCGTGGGCACCATCAAACCCTGCCAGGGCACCCACCGCATGGGCAGCTTCTGTAATTTTTCTGATGTCGAAAAGCTGGCCTGAGTAGTACTGCACCGCACCGAGCACCACCAACGCCACATTGTTGCCATGAGCGTGAATAGTGTTGACAATATCCTCGGTGCGCAGGGTGTGTTCGCCTGCCCGGGGCTTCAATTCAACCAGCGCATCGGCTGGTTGCCGGTGAAAGGTGAGTTGCGACTCGAAAGCGTATTGATCGGATGAAAACGCCCCTGCCTCCACGATGATTTTATATCTCGTTGGGGTTGGCCGGTAAAAGCTCACCATCATCAAATGCAGGTTTACGGTAAGCTGATTCATGGCGGTAACCTCTGAGGGTTTAGCACCCACCAGGTTAGCCAGCGATTTTTTGAAAAACTTGTGATAATATAACCACGGTCTTTTGCCATGCACATGGCCTTCTACACCCAGCACGGCCCAGTCGGCTAATTCTTGTTCAATAAATTTTTTGGTTGACTTAGGTTGAAGGCCCAGCGAGTTGCCGGTGAAGTAAATCAACGGCTTGTCTTCAACTTTTGGCAGATGAAATCGGGAGCGAAAGTTCTTGAGCGGGTCGGCCCGGTCAAGTGATCGGGCAAAAGCCAGGGAGGTTTTAAATTTCATAAAAAAATTCCGGGAACTTCAGAAAAGGGCGCTGCGCTTGTCAGACAAATCGCGGATCAGCCTCCATCTCCGTTCCACAATTTTTACACGTGCGCAACTCTTTCGATCCGTAAAAGTCGCGGAAGCGGGGCAGAAAGTCTTTTTCAATATTCTCCAGGTGAAACATATATTCATGCAGCTTATGGTTACAGTTATCGCAGTACCATTGCAGGCCATCCATCATGTTAACATCCGAACGTTTCAACTCAATCACCAACCCAATGGAATTGGGTGTTCGTATGGGTGAATGCGGCACGCGGGCCGGAAGCAAAAACATATCGCCCTGCTTGATAGGTATCTCTACTGCTTTTCCTTCCTCCTGAATTTTCACGGTAATATCGCCCTCTAACTGGTAGTACAGTTCTTCTGTTTCGTTGTAGTGATAGTCTTTTCGGGCATTGGGGCCTGCTACGATCATCACAATGTAATCGCCTGCATCGGCATATAAATTTTTGTTGGCCACCGGTGGCTTTAACAAATGCCGGTTTTCTGCAATCCATTGCGTAAGGTTAAACGGCCTGCGTATTTGCATACAAAAACTGTTAGGGTTAATACACCGAGATGTGCTAATTTACAAAACTATTTTACCCTATACGTATGAATCTGGACCTGACAGGAAAGAGTGCGGTGGTGTGCGGCAGCACACAAGGCATTGGAAAAGCGGCCGCGATTGAGTTGGCGCTCTTAGGAGCTGACATTACCCTTATTGCCCGCGATGAAAAAAAGCTTAAGAGTGTGGTAAAGGCCCTGCCGGTGCCTGCCGGGCAGAAGCACGATTACCTGGTAGCCGATTTCAATTTTCCCGACAACCTGAAGTCGGGCCTGGAAAAGCATTTTGTGAAAGATGCAGCGCAAATTTTGGTAAATAATTCCGGTGGGCCGGCAGCAGGCCTGGCTATTGAAGCCGCGCCCGAAGAGTATATAAAAGCATTTACCAACCACGTGTTGTGTAACCAGGTGCTGGTGCAGGCTTTGCTGCCGGGCATGAAAAAATCGAAGTATGGCCGCATCATCAACATTATTTCTACTTCGGTAAAGGCGCCCATTCGCGGGCTGGGTGTTTCCAACACCATACGCGCGGCCGTTGCCAATTGGGCCAAAACATTGTCCGTTGAGCTGGCCCCGTTCGGTATAACCGTTAATAACGTACTTCCGGGCGCGACCATGACGGGCCGGCTGGAAGCGTTGATCAAAAACAAAGCTGCCAAAGCCAAGATCTCCGAAGAGGAGGCGCGAAAAGAAATGATTGCCGAAATACCTGCCGGCCGCATCTGCGACCCGCACGAAGTGGCGGCTGCTGTTGCGTTTTTGGCATCGCCAGCGGCAGCTTACATCAACGGCATCAACGTGCCTGTTGATGGCGGCCGCACCGGTAGTTTGTAGCGATGGAAAAAATACTCAATTATATCCATGGCAGCCTCGTAGAGCCGCAGGGAGGCAAGTATCTGGAAAATTTCAACCCGGCAGAAGGGAAGCCGTACAGTTTGTTACCCGACTCTGACGAGCGCGATGTACAGCTTGCCGTGGCTGCCGCCCAGGTTGCTTTTGCGGGTTGGTCTTCGATGAAAGTCGAGCAACGATCGGCCGTTTTGCTGAAAATTGCTGAACTCATCAACCGCGATCGGGAAAAGCTTGCCATGGCCGAAAGCATCGATCAGGGTAAGCCCGTTAAGCTCGCTGCCGCGATGGACATACCGCGTGCGGCCGCCAACATGCATTTCTTTGCCACTGCTGCCGAGCACTTTGCCAGCGAGGCGCACATTACCGGCAGCGAGGCCATCAACTATACGTTGCGCACGCCTGTAGGAGTAGCGGGATGCATCTCTCCCTGGAATCTGCCGCTGTATCTCTTTACATGGAAAATCGCACCGGCCTTAGCTGCCGGTTGCACGGTGGTTGCCAAACCCTCCGAACTCACGCCCATGACGGCCTACCTTTTTTCAAAGTTGTGTATCGAAGCCGGGTTACCCGAAGGAGTACTGAACATCGTGCATGGCCTGGGCCCCAAAGTGGGTCAAAGTTTGGTAGAACATCCGGATGTGTCGGCTATCTCTTTTACGGGGGGCACAGCAACGGGCAAGCGCATAGCGGCCACAGCTGCGCCTCTGTTCAAAAAGCTGTCGCTGGAGTTGGGAGGCAAAAATCCTAACCTGGTTTTTGCCGACTGCGAGTTCGACTTGGCGGTCAACACCGCTGCGCAGGCGGCTTTTACCAACCAGGGTGAAATTTGCCTGTGCGGATCGCGCATTTTTGTTGAGCACAGTATTTACGATAGATTTTTAGACGCCTTCATCGGGCGAGCAAAGACCCTCAACGTGGGCGATCCGCTGACCGAGTCGACAAAAATCGGGGCGATTAACTCTGAGGCGCACCTGGCAAAAATTCTTTCGTACCTGGAGCTGGCAAAACAAGAGGGAGGAACGGTGGTACACGGGGGTAAACGTGTGTACCTCACCGGCCGCTGTGCTAACGGATATTTTGTTGAACCCACCATCATTACGGGCCTGCCCCACAACTGCCGTACTAACCGGGAGGAAATTTTCGGCCCGGTGGTAACGGTCATGCCGTTTCATACCGAAGAAGAGGCACTGGAGTTTGCCAACAGCACCCCTTATGGATTATCAGCCACGGTGTGGACGCAGAACCTGGGGCGCGCTCATCGGGTGGCGGCCGGGCTGAAGTGCGGCATCGTGTGGATTAACTGCTGGCTGCTTCGCGATTTGCGCACCCCGTTTGGCGGCACCAAACAAAGTGGTGTGGGCCGTGAGGGTGGTTGGGAAGCAATGCGGTTTTTTACAGAGGCCAAGAATGTGTGTGTGAAGTTGTAATGGCCGCGTAAGCTAACCACCTGTGATTTTTTTTTCCATCGAAGAGATTTTTTTCACCTTGCTGGGCTATCCGCTCAGCTACCTTGAATTTTTTGGCACGTTAACGGGTGTGGTGGCCGTGGCGCTCTCGGCCCGCGCCAACATCTGGAGCTGGCCGGTGGGCATCGTCAATGTGGTGCTTTCGTTTTTTCTGTTTTACCAGGTACAGCTTTATCCCGATATGGCGCTGCAGGTATTTTTTTTGATCACCAACGTTATGGGCTGGTGGCGGTGGGCCCATCCGCGGCCGGGGCAGGAAGATCGAAACCGTGAATTGAAAGTGAGCCACATGACTGGCTCCGAGATTCTTTGGCTTGCCTCCGTGGGTACAGCCGGCACACTGGCCGTGGGCTGGGCGGCACAGCATGTTCACACCTGGTTCCCGATCTTTTTTACCAACCCCAGCGCTGCTCCGTTTGTCGATTCGTTTATTACGGTCATGAGTATTGTCACCACGTTTTACATGATCAGGAAGAAGATCGAGAGCTGGATAGTTTGGATTGCAGTAGATGCCGTGGCTACCTGGCTTTACTTTATACGCGATATAAAATTTTACAGCCTGCTGTATTTTATTTTTTGTGGCCTGGCCGCTTATGGCTGGTACAACTGGCATCGCGAGTATAGAAGCTACGGCAACACATCATGGACCCCGTGATATTGATCTGCTTGTTCGGCCCGGAGAGCACCGGAAAAACTACCATAGCCAGGCGTCTGGCCAGCCGTTATCAAACGCTGGCGGTGCCCGAAGTAGCCCGCGAGCTGGTGTCGTCTAACCAGTTTTCGGTTGATGACATTATCCGCATAGGTAAAGAACAAACCAGCAGGGTACAGCAGCTGATACCAGCCGCTAACAAAATTTTGTTTTGCGATACCGATGTATTGACCACGCAAATCTATTCTCGGGTTTATCTCGGGAAGATTCCAGACGAGTTATTTGAACTGGAAAAACGAGTGCACTACCATCACTATTTTCTTTTCGATGTGGATGTGCCGTGGGTGGCTGATGGCCTTCGCGACCTGCCACACAGGCGTCAGGAGATGTTGAACCAATTTCAGGCTGCACTCGTGCTACGCCACATTGATTTCACCCTAATTCAGGGCAACTGGCAGCAACGCGAAGCTAAGGTGGTAGAAACGATATGGCAGCGGTTTGGCCTGCAGCCGCTGCGGTAGTGTTTTGTATTTGTTTATTTCAGGGTACGCCAAGTGGCGCGCATCATGCCCAGAAGTTTTTTCTGCTGGTCGTCATAATAAATAAAATCGTATGCCAGCGGCAGAACGCTCATGCCCTTGCGCGTTACTACGCCAAACTTGTTTTGTTGTGCCACCAACACCTGGTCAGCGTCTAAGAGTTGCAACCGGTCGAAGCGAGGCTCCAGCAGCACCGCACCGTCAATTTGCGCCAGACCGCATCGGCCATTCAAGTATAGCGCGACTAATGAAGGGGTGAGAAGCGAAACGGAGTCGTATCGCAAGGGCAGCACGAGTGTACCAGAATAGTCGATAAGCCCGGCTTTTCCGTTTTTTACTACCTGGGCAAACCGTTGCCGAAAGCTGCTGACGCTGTCGAAGTTCGGGTTGATTACAATTTTATCATCAGTGTTGATAAAGCCCCACTTACCGAGAATTTTTACCGCGGCCAGCCCTTCGCTAAACGGCTGCGCCTCTTCGTATCGATTGGCAATGCGAAGGCGGCCGTTGGCGTCAATAAACCCATAACGGCCATCGCGTTGGATGCCGCGCAGGCCTTCACTTTCAAACACAATGTCAGTTCCCCGCGGAGGTATAACTTGCCGGTCGCGACTGATCTCGACTCCCCTCCAGCTCACTCTCTTGCGTGTGCCGTCCGCCAAATACTCTTCGAAGTAGTCGCTACGGGCGGTAAAGGGTCGGTCGGTGAAGTAGATCACTTTTCCTTCCTGGTTTTTCAGAATCATCAGGTTGTCATGGTATTCTGCATACGTTTGTTGTGGCATCAACCTGAGCCGGTAAGGTTGTGGCAGTGCCAGCCACTTTTCGTGGTAGTCTATCATTCCGTAAAGGCCCTTGAACTTTACAATCAACAGGTCATCATCGTATTGTGTGATGGAATCGTACACGCATGCCAGCAGTTCCTCGCCATAGCGATTCACGGCACCTTCATAACCCTTTTTGGAAACCGGAAAAAACTTGCCGTTATACGGCCCGATGGCATCGTAGACTTTTGTTTTCGCAACACCAAACGTATCATATACTTGCCAACCTTGCGCACTACGTGCACAAAGGAACGGGGTACGCACCACCAACGAATCGAATTGAAAACTCAGTATCTCCTGCTGGCTGATGGTTATCACACCCCATTTATTATTGCTGCGTGCAGCTATCAGGCGCCCGCTGATGACCTCTATGGCCTGGTAGAATTCGGGCTGCACCGGCTGAAGATTAGCATGAAGAAGTTGATGATTGCGACCACTTTGGCCAATGTAGTAGCGGCCGGCAGGTACGAGCGTGTCTGCAGTAGCCGGTGTGCCTGGCGGTTCAAGCCACTGCCACTGGTTAAATGGCAGCACCTGAATTTTGTGTTCGCTCAGCCGTATGTTTCGCCATTGTGCCTCGGTAACAACACTGCCTTCGCGATCAATGAGGCCTGCTTTGATACCCTGATAGAAAAGGGCATGCCCATTCTCAAATTGCGCAATGCTGTCGATCGAAAAGTCGGTGAGCTGTATGCCGTCATCTGAAAAGAGCGCTGTTTTCTTTTGATCATTTTGAGCGGCAAAGCGCAGGCTGCCAACTTCGTAGATGTTGCTGTAGCGAAGCGGAAGAACACCCTTGCCATTCACATCAATCACGCCATGTTCGTAGCGCGCTCCGTTTTTGATAAAAACGATGGCGCGCAGACCGCGCACCTTGATGCCATCGTAGTAAAACGGAACGACTTCTTTCCCTTGCAGGTCGAGCATACCTGTTTTAGTCGTAAACTTGTTGAGCGCTTTTTGCACCACCACGCGGTCGCCCCCCGGGTAGGTTATGCTCTCGTAGATGGCCTGCGTGATAAACTGCTGCTTGAGGTTGATAAGTCCCCATTTTCCTTTTTGCCGGTAGCCCGTAACCTGGTTGACAACCGAGAAGTGATGATCAGACCACCCCAGTGCTTCAAAGGTAGGTGGCAACAGCACACGACCTGAGGCGTCTTTCACGCCCACTTTTCCGTTCTCGGCAAACAACTGGTAGTCGCCCGCAACCGATTGAAAAGCGAGGGGTACTAAGGCAATGATAAAAATCAGTTTTCGCATGCCGGATCAAAGGTAGCAGACGCGGCCGCAAATCGGGAATTTTTCAGACCTTTGCGCGGTTAAGCCCTAAAACCAAAAGTGCATGTACATAGAGCAGTTGTATACCAATTGCCTCGCAGAGGCAGCGTATTATATCGAGTCGGAAGGTGAGGCCGCGGTGATCGACCCCCTGCGCGAAACCGAACCGTACCTGGCGCTTGCCGAAAAGCGGGGGGCAAAAATCAAATACGTTTTTGAAACGCACTTCCATGCCGATTTTGTTTCCGGCCATATAGACCTGGCGCGCAAGGCAAACGCACCAATTGTGTTTGGGCCGCATGCTACCACGGCCTACCCCGTTATCAATGCCCGCGATGGACAGGAATTCAAGCTTGGAAAGCTGGCCTTTCGTGTGCTGCACACCCCCGGCCACACCCCGGAGTCGGCATGCTACCTGCTGTTGGATGAGCACGGAAAAGAGCACGCTATTTTTACGGGGGACACCTTGTTTGTAGGCGATGTGGGCCGGCCCGATTTACTGGATGGCGTGATGAGCCGCGAAGAGCTGGCAGGCATGTTGTATGAGTCGCTTAACGTAAAAATCAAAACCCTGCCCGATCACGTGGTAGTCTACCCAGCGCATGGGCCCGGTTCCGCCTGCGGCAAGAACATTGGCAAAGAAACATATACCACCATTGGTGAGCAGAAAAAATTTAACTATGCGCTAAAGGCGCCAACCAAAGAGCAGTTTATACAACAAGTTACCGAAGGGATTCTACCTCCGCCAAAATATTTTTTTGATGATGCCCGCATCAACAAGCTTGGCTATGCAGCCATTGAGGGTGTGATACACAACAACTCTAAAGCCTTGTCGGCAGCGCAGGTAGCAACTGAGCTGGAAAACGGAGCATTAATTTTGGACACACGCATAGCCGATGAATTCGAGAAAGGACACATTCCAGGCTCCATCAACATCGGGCTTAACGGACAGTTTGCCGTTTGGGTCGGCACCCTGATCGACATAAGCCAACCACTTGTGTTGGTTACCGAGCCTGGCAAGGAGCAGGAGTCGGTGCTGCGCCTGGCGCGTGTGGGCTACGAAAATGTGAAAGGCTTTTTGGCAGGAGGCACAGCCACCTGGCCCACGCCACTAGCCCGCGTGCAGTCGATCAGTGCCGAACAAGTGAAAACCCGCATGGGCGACACGATAGTGGATGTGCGCAAGCCGGGTGAGTGGAGCGCCAGTCATTTAAAGCAAGCTACCTTCGTACCTTTGGCCGACTTCCCACAGAATTTAAATACACTCGATAAAGATAGAAGCTATGTTGTTCATTGCGCAGGCGGCTATCGGTCGATGACGGCCATATCGATTATGCTGCGGCATGGTTTTAAACATCTCACCAACGTCTATGGTGGATTTGGCGCGTTGGCAGGCGCAGGCTTTGAGACGGTGTCGGAGAAGGAGGTCGTTATCGCGTAGCGTTTGATCATCAAAGTATAGTCTCAACTATTTAGCGAAGTATGTTACCTGTTTTTTTGGAAGTTAAGCGTCAACTCGATGCCCTTGGTTTTTCCATCGCCACGATGGACGACCAGCGCCCGTGGGGTGGTTTTTTTGTTTTGGAAGAAACGCAGGCTTTGAAGTTTAAAGACCATTTTTTTCCGGATGTAACTTTTACACCACAGCAAGCAAGTGGCAAACTAAGCCCTAAGATTTTGATGGTAGCCCCTGAAAAGAGGTTGTCATGGCAGTACCATTTCCGGAGAGCTGAAATTTGGAAGTTGATTGATGGCGAGGCCGGCATTGTGCGCAGTGCCAGCGACACAGAGGCTGGCGCGCAACCCCTGGAAGTGGGAAGGACGGTGAGGTTGGAGAAAGGCGAGCGCCACCGGTTAGTCGGGTTGAAGCAATGGGGTGTGGTTGCGGAGATATGGATGCACACCGATGCCGAACACCCGTCAGACGAGAACGATATTGTTCGCATCCAGGATGATTTTGGGCGGTGAGCGATTTTCTGCAACGTCACGATTAACAGTACTCTTGCTGCTGGCCTCTGCTTGCGCAGGCACGCCCCCGCATTTTGAGTTGATCATCAAAAACGGAATGGTGTACGATGGCACGGGTGCTGAGCCCGCGCGGGCCGATGTGGCCATCAATGCCGATACCATCGCAGCTGTTGGCAACTTGACAAGCGCAACGAGTGATCGTACCCTTGATGCTGCCGGGTTGGCGGTAGCCCCCGGGTTTATCAACACTTTGAGCTGGGCCGATGGCTCGCTTTTGCGCGATGGCCGCAGTATGAGCGACATCATGCAAGGCGTTACCCTGGAAGTTTTTGGTGAAGGCCTCAGTGCCGGTCCGCGAAAGCGAAAAAAAAATGATACCCTGTGGACGACCCTCGGTGGCTATTTCGAAGTGCTGCGCCAACGCGGTGTGACACCCAATTTTGCTTCGCTCGTGGGCGCCACCACGGTACGTCAATATGTGCTGAGTGATGCAAATCGCGCGCCCTCGGCAAGTGAATTGGCTCAGATGAAAGCCCTGGTGGCCGAAGCCATGCAACAAGGGGCGCTGGGCCTCGGTGCTTCGCTGATTTATGCCCCGGCCGACTACGCCTCTACCAGCGAGTTGGCGGAGCTGAGTGCCGAGGCAGCGCGCTTTGGGGGCATCTACATGTCGCACTTGCGCAGCGAGAGCGACCACATCTATGCTGGATTAGCTGAGAGTTTTACCATTGCAGCCCAGGCAAAAATTGCTGTCGGCATTTACCATCTCAAAATCAATCACGCGCGCAATTGGCATAAGATCGATACGGTGCTGCACAAGATCGACAGTGCACAAAAGGCCGGGCTGTCTGTTTTTGCCAATATGTATCCTTACACGGCCAGCGGTACCGGCTTGCTGGCGCGACTGCCTACATGGGTGCAAGAGGGCGGCCCGGGAGCCATGCGCAAACGCCTGCGGCAACCGGCTGTGCGGAGAAAAGTTCTGCGAAAAATGGCTGAGGGTATTCCGACAAAAAATTCAGATCCCGAAGATGTCCTGGTTCTCGGCTTTCGGAAGGACTCGCTCAACGCGCGATATAAAGGCATGCGCCTGAGCGCCATTGCCAAAGCACATGGAAAAAATGCAGACGAAACGGTGATTGACCTGTTGTTGGCCGACCAGAGCAGCATCGCAAGTTTATATTTTCTTATGTCCGATCAGAACATGAAACGGATGTTGCAGTTACCGTTTGTGAGCATTTGTTCTGATGGAGCCTCGGAGGCCAGCGAGCCTCCGTTTACCAATACACCTACCCATCCGCGCGTGTATGGAAGTTTTGCAAGGGTGCTGGGGCCGTTAGTGCGAGACGAAAGATTATTTTCGTTGACGGAGGCTGTCCGAAAGATGACATCCCTGCCGGCACAGCAGTTAAATATCAAGAAACGCGGGGCGTTAAAAACAGGTAACTATGCCGATGTGGCGATATTCGCACCCCATGAAATTTCGGATAAGGCTACGTTCGACAACCCCCATCAATATGCTGTCGGCATGAAATATGTTTTTGTCAATGGCGTGTTGGTGCTGGCGCACGGCCAACACACCGGAAAATTCCCCGGCCAGTGTGTGCGCGGGCCCGGGTGGAGGGCCGAGAAATGAAGGATCGCTTTTCTAAACAGAGTTTGCAGTATGCAGCCTTCCGACCGGTTTACCCCAAGGCCCTATACGCCTATTTGCTGGGGCACACCGTTGGCCGAGAAGTTGCCTGGGATTGCGGCTGCGGCAATGGGCAGGTGGCGCGCGATCTGGCCCCTCATTTTTTACGGGTGCACGCTACCGACATCAGCGAGAAGCAAATCGAATATGCATTTAACATCGAAAACGTTTCTTACCGTGTAGCCCCTGCGCATCAATCAGGCCTGCCGGACCATAGCGTTGACCTCATCGCGGTAGGTCAGGCCCTGCATTGGTTCAATCTACCTGCGTTTTACCGTGAGGCCAGGCGTGTGGGTAAGCCCCATGCCCCGCTGGCGGTGTGGGGGTACGGACTTCCTTCGGCCACTCCTTCGTTCGACAAATTGATGTCGCATTTTTATCGCGATGTGGTAGGGCCGTATTGGGATGCCGAGCGCAGAGCGGTAGATGAGGCCTATGCAAATTTAGACTTTCCGTTTGCCCGGGCCGAAAGCGTTTTTTTCTCGATGGAGTTTTGGTGGTCGCTGGCGGAAATGGAAGGTTATCTGTCCACCTGGTCTTCAGTACAAAAATTTGTGGCTGTTCGGGGCTTTAGCCCGGTGGCTGATTTCATGTCTGAGGCTAAGCGCGCAGGCTGGGTAAAAGCTGAAAAAGTCACGTTCCCCATTTTTTTAAAAGTCGGCCGATTGATATGAGGCTGGGCAAAAAAAAAGCCCCTGGCGGGGCTTTGGTAACATCGTTGGTTAGTGGGTTAGTTAGCTACTACAAAGCAGCGATGTAAAATCGCTTCGTGTTGTTGCCCGAAGTGGTGGAAACACCACCGCTTCAGTTCCTGAACGTCATCGGCAATCAACGTCTTGATGGCCTTGCGCAACTCTTTTTCAAAGAGCCGGGCGTCAAAACTTACTCGCTTGAGTATCGTTTTGGCATACGTAAGCATGTTCATATCTGTAAGGAAAGTACCAGAGCAAATACGTTTTGCTAACGATGAAATTACGATTTCGTTGGGTAACTTTTGCCCCGATTTTATTAGAAAAAAATTAATGGCCGCTTTGGTCAGCGCAACTAATTGCGCAACTTGTTGCAATGGGTAAATCAGGCTGTCTTGGCATATTCTTACTGATCGCAGCCCTTGTGGTGCCGGGTAAGGCCCAGGTACAAATCACCCTCGGGCCAGACGAAATTGCCGAAAACCAGGCGTGGACTATCACGATAACGGTAAATAACGACCGTCTGCGGTCGTACGACAACTTCCCCGACATCGAAGGCTTTAAGAAACGCGGAACTTCTACGCAGTCGCAAACCAGCATCGTCAACGGGCAGATCAGCTCATCGCAAAGTGTCATCATGACGTACGTGCCCACCCGGCAGGGCGTGTTTACCGTGCCCGCTTTTAAGATGAAAATAAACGACCAGCTTCTGTCGGCAAATGGTAAGAAAGTAAAAGTGGGCCCGCCCGCCCAGGCACCCGCCAGCGATCCGTTTCGTGGCTTTTTCGACCGCGACCCCAGCACTGATTTTTTTGGCCGGAGCGAACCAGAATTTATTGATGTAAAAGAAGATGCCCTGCTTGCCCTGTCCACCAGCAGCGATGAAGTCTTTGTTGGCGAGGGCTTTACCGCTACCCTGTCATTTCTGGTGGCCGACAACAATCGTGCACCCATGCAGTTTTATGAGTTGGGCAAACAGCTTGCCGACATACTCAAAAAGCTGAAGCCCGCTAACTGCTGGGAAGAGAATTTCAACATCGAAAATATCGAAGGTGAGTCGATCGAGATTAACGGCAAGGGCTATACCCAATACAAAGTTTACCAGGCCACGTACTATCCCCTCAACAACAAAGCCGTGGTGTTTCCCAGCGTAGGGCTGGAAATGATCAAATTTAAGGTGGCCAAAAACCCTTCTTTCTTCGGTCAAAACCGAAAAGAAGAATTCAAGACTTTCTACTCGAAACCCAAAACCGTGCGTGTAAAAGAGTTGCCTCCTCACCCCCTGCAACAGGTAGTAGCCGTGGGCGACTACCGCTTACAGGAGCAGATCGCCACCATGCAGACGGCCACCGGGCAAAGTGTGGCGTACGAATTTTCTGTCTCCGGCCAGGGAAATATTTCCGCTGTCGAGAAGCCCCCGCTGGTGCCGTCTGCCGACTTTGAGTTTTATGAACCTAATGTGAAGCAGAACATCAATCGTGAGTATGGGCGGGTAACGGGTACCAAGCAGTTTAGTTATTTCCTCATCCCGAAGGAGCCCGGCACATTTGCACTTGCCGATTATTTTCAGTGGGTATTTTTCAATACTTCAAAGAAACGCTACGACACGTTGCGCTCGCAGCTAACGCTGAGCGTGTCGGGCGAGAGTCAGAAAAATCAGGCTATTGAAAGTACCGATGTCGGTTCCTTTTACGACCAGATCGAGTCGACTGACAACACGTTGCAATCGCTGGCGCCCGCTTCATCATGGAATTGGTTGTTCAATCTGCTAACCGTGCTCGCCTTGCTGGCTACCGCGTATTTGCTTTGGAAACGGTAGCGTTTATCGGCTGATGCTACTCGCTTATCTCGATCTCGCCCTTGAAAACCATTTGGGCGGGGCCTGTAAGGTAGATGTTGGTGAAATGACCATTGGGCAACTGCGTAAAACTTACCGACAACTCACCGCCCCGTGTGTGCACGCGCACGGGTGAGGTTAGGTCTTGCTGTGAAGAAGCAATTGCTGCCGCGGCAACGCCCGTGCCGCACGAAAGGGTCTCGTCTTCCACGCCCCGCTCATAAGTGCGCACCGACAAGCTGTGGTCGGCCAGTACCTCGACAAAATTGACGTTGGTGCCTCCGGGGGCAAAAGTTTCGCTGTGGCGGAGGGCACGCCCTTCAGTTACCACAGGATGTTGGTGTACCTGTTGCACAAACTTAATCAGGTGCGGAGAGCCGGTATTTACAAAAACACCTTCGGGCAGGGCAACCAATTGCGCTACATCGTTCAGGCACAGCCGCACATCCCCGTTGGCAAGCAATTCAGCCCTGTGCGTGCCATCGTAGGCCATAAAAGTGGCAGCGCCTGCAAACAGACCCAAATGGGCTGCAAGTTTCACCGCTGCACGACTTCCGTTTCCGCAGAGGCTTTGCGAGCCATCGCTGTTAAAGTAGACAAGCTTAAAATCTGCCTCCGGCTGTTGCTCAATCAACATCAAACCGTCAGCACCGATGCCAAATTTACGATCGCAGAGTTTTTGAACAGCGTTAATGGAGAGCGCAATGTCGCCCCCGCGATTGTCTACCAGCACAAAATCATTGCCGGTGGCCTGATACTTGTAGAACGGCAGGCGCATGGCATTACTTTACCTCTTCATAATCCACATATTCGCCCCCGCGCAGTGTGCCTTTTTTGCCTGTCGCTCGTTTGGGTGGCGGAGGCTGCCTGAACTGCTGCGAGGCTGCCCCTGCCCGAAAGAAAAAACTTCCGATTTTGTAAAGCACGTAAGCCACAAAGGTTACGATGAAGAGAAACTTAAACATACTGCTTCAACTGGAAATCAAAGGTAGAAGTTTCGGGTTGCATTTGCGAATGCGCCACGCGGCCTTTGAAAACGCATTGCAGCCACTCGTTGATATTAGCTGATAGACGTGGCTATTTTTGATATATTTTAGAAAAAAATGATCTATGGACCAACGCATTATTAACCTTTTTGATGAATACACGCACGCCCCGTTGACGCGCGAAGTATTTATACAGCGCCTCACCAAACTTACCGGCAGCACGGCAGCCGCATTGGCGCTATTACCCATGTTGGAAGTAAACTATGCGAAGGCCGCCACCATATCGCAACAAGACGACCGCCTTGCGACCGAACGCATAACTTACCCGGGCGATGGTGCTGAGATGAAGGCATACGTAGCGCGCCCGAAGAAGGAAGGTAAGTTGCCGGCCGTGGTCGTGATTCATGAGAACCGCGGGCTTAATCCACATATCGAAGATGTTACGCGCAGGATGGCACTCGAAGGCTTCATTGCCCTGGCGCCCGATGCCTTATCGCCTTTGGGCGGCACACCCGTTGATGCCGACCAGGCGCGGAGCATGTTTCAACAGTTAGATGCTGCCCGGAACATCAAAAATTTTGTCAACGCCTTTGCCTATCTGGCCACGCGAAAAGATTGCACCGGCAAGTTCGGTTGCGTGGGCTTTTGTTGGGGCGGTGGCATGGCCAACCAAATGGCGGTGCATGTGCCCGACTTGAAGGCGGCTGCGCCCTTTTACGGCAGGCAAGCCGAGGTGGCCGATGTGCCCAAGATCAAAGCTGCCCTGCAACTGCACTATGCCGAACAAGATGAACGTATCAATGCAGGCATTGCTGCTTATGAAGAAGCGTTGAAAAAAGCCGGTGTCAGGTTTGAGACCTTTATGTACATGGGCGCGCAGCATGCTTTTAACAACGACACCGCCCCCACGCGCTACAACAAGGAGGCTGCCGAGCTGGCGTGGCAAAGAACCGTTCAGTTCTTTAAGAAAGAGCTGGCGTAGTTTGTGTGGAAGCAGAAGTGCAGAGCGCCTACTCCGTTGCGCGGAAAACGGATTCACCTTGAAGAATAATGAGTAAGCCGCGCTAAAAAGTCGGGGTGCGGGCGCAGCCCGCACCCCGACTTTTTAATGTGCGCCTGCCCACCATTAAGCAGCAGTAGTGCTCCAGCGCACATGGTGCAGGCACTTCATAAGAACTGAACGAGCAGATGTTAAGCTACAGTAGGCCACGTATCCAAAAATCGATTATTAAGCCGAGCTGGCGTGGCAAAGAACCATTCAGTTCTTTAAGAAAGAGCTGGCGTAGTACTGGCTCAAAGCTGCCTGGCCAGCACCACAAACTCCAGTTTAGTCTTGGGCTGGCCCAGGCGCGGGTCGTTGTATGCAAAAGGCTTGCGTTGGTTGGTTACCTCATAGCCGTGGCGGACATACCAGTTGATCAATTCCTGACGTTGCGTGAGTACGTTCATTTCAATTTTTTTGCAACTGTGTTGGCGGGCTACATCTTCGGCAGCGCGTAGTAATTTTTTTCCGATGCCTTTGTTTTGCATTAGTGGGTTTACCGTAAGCATACCCAAATAGAGTTTGTCGCCCTCAACATGCAGCTCTACGCAGCCCTGAACTTGGTCGTCCAGCACATATTTCAGAATCATTTGCCCGGGTGTAGCCATAATGTTTT
>Ga0224723_1000773_pt1 | contig 21134 bp, 20 predicted proteins | sample Balambano_FR2_Me_FD_161647 | JGI IMG/M metagenome (GOLD analysis project Ga0224723, IMG submission 161647) | Freshwater sediment microbial communities from Lake Towuti, South Sulawesi, Indonesia - Balambano_FR2_MetaG | ecosystem: Environmental > Aquatic > Freshwater > Lake > Sediment | place... | reverse complement strand
CTCGATGTCGCTGCCCTTCTTGCCGATCACCACGCCGGGGCGGGCGGCATGGATGGTGACGCGCGGCTTCTTAGCCGGCCGTTCCACCACCACCTTGGAAACGCCCGCGCCCGACAGTTTGTCGTGCAGGAAATCGCGCAGTTTCAGGTCCTCGTGCAGCAGCTTGGCGTAATCGTCGCGGGCGAACCAACGCGAATCCCAGGTGCGGTTGATGCCGAGCCGAAGCCCGGTCGGGTTGACCTTGTGCCCCATGGCTATGCGGCCTCCTGCCGGGCCGGGCGGGCGCGGCGCGGGCGCGGCGCGGCCTTGGCCTCGGCTTCCTTCTCTCTCACGACGATCGTCAGGTGGCTGAACCACTTCTCCACCCGGCTGGCGCGACCGCGGCCGCGGGCGTGGAAGCGCTTCATCACGATGCTGCGGCCGACGGTTGCGGTATCGACCACCAGCCGATCGACATCCAGCGCGTGGTTGTTCTCGGCATTGGCGATTGCGCTGTCCAGCACCTTGCGCACCTGCTTGGCGATGCGCCGCTTGCTGAAGGTCAGCGTCGCGCGCGCCTGGCCCGCGGGAAGGCCGCGGATCAGCTCGGCCACCAGGTTCAGTTTGCGCGGGGATACGCGCAGGTTGCGCGCCACCGCCTGCGCCTGCGAATCATCCAGATCGCGCGGCCGTGCCTGCTTGCTCATGCCCGCTTGGCCTTCTTGTCGCCGGCGGCATGGCCGGTGAAGGTGCGGGTTGGCGCGAACTCGCCGAGCTTGTGGCCCACCATGTTCTCGCTGACCTGCACGGGAATGAACTTCCGCCCGTTGTACACGGCGAAGGTCAGGCCCACGAACTGCGGCAGGATGGTGCTGCGGCGGCTCCAGGTCTTGATGATCTCGTTGCGGGTCGCCTCGCGCGCGGCCTCTGCCTTCTTCAGCAGATAGCCATCGACGAACGGGCCCTTCCAGACTGAACGTGCCATTGTGCCTCGGGTCCCCCGCTACGCCTTCTTCGCCTTATGGCGGTTGCGGATGATCAGTTTGTCGGTGCGCTTGTTGCCGCGGGTCTTCGCACCCTTGGTCGGCTTGCCCCACGGCGTCACCGGATGCCGCCCGCCCGAGGTGCGCCCCTCGCCGCCGCCATGCGGATGATCGATCGGGTTCATCGCGACGCCGCGGTTGTGCGGCTTGCGGCCCAGCCAGCGCGAGCGGCCCGCCTTGCCGATCTGCACGTTGCCGTGGTCGGGGTTGGAGACAGCGCCCACGCTTGCCATGCATTCGGCGCGCACCATGCGCAGCTCGCCCGAACTGAGCTTGATCTGCACATAGCCGGCATCCTTCGCCACCAGCTGAGCATAGGTGCCGGCGCTGCGCGCGATCTTGCCGCCGGCACCCGGCTTCATCTCGATATTGTGCACGATCGTGCCCACGGGGATCGCTGCCATCGGCATGGCGTTGCCGGGCTTGATGTCGGCCCGTTCGCCCGCCACCACCTGGTCGCCGGCCTTCAGCCGCTGTGGTGCGAGGATGTAGGCGAGCTCACCATCGGCATACTTCACCAGCGCGATGAAGGCGGTGCGGTTCGGGTCATACTCCAGCCGCTCGACCGTGCCGGGAACGTTGAACTTGCGCCGCTTGAAATCGACGGTGCGGTACGACTGCTTGTGCCCGCCACCACGGAAGCGGCTGGTGATGCGGCCCGAGTTGTTGCGCCCGCCGGTGGATTGCTTGCCCACCGTCAGCGCCTTGACCGGCTTGCCCTTCCACAGGTCCGACCGGTCGACCAGGATCGTGCCGCGGAGCGACGGCGTGACCGGGTTGAAGTTCTTCATTGCCATGCGCGCGTCTCCCTCAGCTCAGGCCCGAGGCGAGATCGATGGAAAAGCCGGGTGCCAGCCGCACCATCGCCTTCTTCACGTCGGCGCGCTTGCCGGGGCGGCCGCGGAACCGCTTGGTCTTGCCCTTCGCGATCAGCGTGTTCACCGCCTTGACGCGGACGTTGAACAGGCCCTCGACCGCCGCTTTGATCTCCGGCTTGGTGGCATCGAGGGCAACGCGGAACACGACCTGGTTGCTGGCCGACACCGCGGTCGCCTTTTCGGTCACCACGGGGGCCAGGATGATCTGATAAGCGCGCTCTCGGCTGATGATCGGGCGGGCCGGCTTGGCTCCCAGGGGGCTCGGTTCGCCGTTGTTCGCAATCTCGTTCACGACAGGCGCTCCTGCAGCTTGGCAAGCCCGTCCCGCGTCACCGCCAGCACGTCGTGGCGCAGGATGTCATAGACGTTCGCGCCGATCGTCGGCACAACCTGGATGCCCGGCAGGTTGCGCGAGGCACGCAGGAAGTTCGCATCGACCACCGCACCATCAATCACCAGTGCCGTCTTCCAGCCAAAGGCACCAACCTGCTTCTTCAGCCCCGCTGTCTTGCCGTCGGTCGAGTGTGCCGTTTCCAGCACCACGAGCTTGCCGTCGGACAGTTTCTGCGACAGCGCACTGATCAGGCCCAGCCTGCGCACCTTCTTCGGCAGCGCATAGCCGTGATCGCGCACGACCGGGCCATGCACCACGCCGCCCTTGCGAAACTGCGGGCTGCGGAGCGACCCCTGGCGGGCGTTGCCGGTGCCCTTCTGCTTGTAGGGCTTCTTGGTGGTGCCCTGCACCTCGCCCATGCCCTTGGCCTTGTGCGTGCCGGCGCGGCGCTTCGCCAACTGCCAGTGCACCACGCGCGCCATGATGTCGGCACGGGGTTGGATGCCGAAAATCTCGGCCGGCAGCTCGACCTCGCCTGCGGGCGTGTTGTCGAGCGTCAGTGCCGTGAGCTTGATCGCGTCCATGCTCAGAGAATCCTCAGGCCTTCAGCGCCGCGGGGAACGCAGCCTCGGCCGGACGGCGGCGCTTGACCGCATCGCGCACCAGCACATAGCCGCCTTTGGCGCCCGGGATCGCACCCTTGATCATCACCAGGCCGGCGGCCTCGTCGATCGCCGCCACTTCCAGGTTCTGCGTGGTCACCCGCGCCTGGCCCATGTGGCCGGCCATTTTCTTGTTCTTGAAGGTCTTGCCGGGGTCCTGGCGGTTTCCGGTGGAGCCGTGGCTGCGATGGCTGATCGAAACGCCATGGCTGGCTTCAAGGCCACGGAAATTGTGCCGCTTCATCGCGCCGGCGAAGCCACGGCCGATGGTGGTGCCGGTGACATCGACCTTCTGCCCCGCCACGAAGTGCGTGACCGACAAGGTCGCCCCAACATCCAGCAGCGCACCGGCGCCGACGCGGAACTCAACGAGCTTCAGTTTCGGCTCGACCTGCTGCTTGGCGTACATGCCACGCACTGGCTTGGTCAGTCGCTGCGGCTTGGCCGTGCCGTAGCCGAGCTGCACGGCGGTATAGCCGTCGCGCTCCTGTTCCTTGCGCGCCACCACCTGCACATTGTCCACATGAAGCACGGTGACCGGCACGTGCGTGCCGTCCTCGCGGAAGATGCGGCTCATGCCCAGTTTCCTGGCGATCAGCCCGGTGCGCTTGTTCTCGCTCATCGCCGCGCCCTCAAAGCTTGATCTCGACATCCACGCCACTGGCGAGGTCGAGCTTCATCAGCGCGTCCACGGTCTGCGGGGTGGGATCGACGATGTCCAGCAGCCGGCGATGTGTGCGGATCTCAAACTGCTCGCGGCTTTTCTTGTCCACGTGCGGGCTGCGGTTCACCGTGAAGCGCTCGATCTCGGTCGGCAGCGGGATCGGCCCGCGCACCTGCGCGCCGGTGCGCTTGGCGGTCGAGACGATCTCCCGCGTGCTGGAATCGAGCACGCGGTGATCGAACGCCTTCAGTCGGATGCGGATATTCTGGCTGTCCATCTTCATCGGTCACGGGGTGCACCAGGCGATCACCTGCCGCTGCTGCCCCGCAACCCTCCTTCCTTGCCTGACCGTGCTTCCGCTTTTCCCGACCTCAGCCGTTCAGTCCGTGATCTTGGCGACGACGCCGGCACCAACGGTGCGGCCGCCCTCGCGGATGGCAAAGCGCAGGCCCTCGTCCATCGCGATCGGCGCGATCAGCTCCACCTGCATGCTGACGTTGTCGCCCGGCATCACCATTTCCGTGCCCTCCGGCAGGCTCACCACCCCGGTCACGTCGGTGGTGCGGAAGTAGAATTGCGGGCGGTAGTTGGTGAAGAACGGCGTGTGCCGGCCGCCCTCCTCCTTTGTCAGGATGTAGGCCTCGGCGCTGAACTTGGTGTGCGGCGTGATGCTGCCGGGGGCGGCCAGCACCTGGCCGCGCTCGACCTCCTCGCGCTTGGTGCCACGCAGCAGCGCGCCGATGTTGTCGCCGGCCTCGCCGCTGTCCAGCAGTTTGCGGAACATCTCGACGCCGGTCACGATGGTCTTGGTCGTCGCCTTAAGCCCGACGATCTCGACCTCGTCGCCGACCTTGACGATGCCCCGCTCCACCCGGCCCGTCACCACGGTGCCGCGGCCGGAGATCGAGAACACGTCCTCGATCGGCATCAGGAACGGGCGGTCCTTCGGGCGCTCCGGCTGCGGGATGTAGGCATCGACCGCTTCCATGAGCTTCAGGATCGCCTGCTCGCCCAGCTCAGGCGCCTTGTCCTCCAGCGCCATCAGCGCGCTGCCGCGCACGATCGGGATATCGTCGCCGGGGAACTGGTACTTGCTCAGCAGCTCCCGCACCTCGAGCTCCACCAGCTCCAGCAGCTCGGGGTCATCGACCATGTCGACCTTGTTCAGGAACACTACCAGCGCCGGCACGCCGACCTGGCGGGCGAGCAGGATGTGCTCGCGGGTCTGCGGCATCGGGCCGTCCGCGGCCGACACGACCAGGATCGCGCCATCCATTTGCGCCGCACCCGTGATCATGTTCTTCACGTAGTCGGCATGGCCGGGGCAATCGACGTGCGCATAGTGCCGCTTCTGAGTCTCGTACTCGACATGCGCGGTCGAGATCGTGATGCCGCGTGCGCGCTCCTCCGGCGCCTTGTCGATCTGGTCATAGGCGGTGAAGGTCGCGCCGCCGGTCTTGGCCAGCACCTTGGTGATCGCCGCGGTCAGCGACGTCTTGCCGTGATCGACGTGGCCGATCGTGCCGATGTTGCAGTGCGGCTTCGTCCGCTCGAATTTCGCCTTCGCCATCTTTCTCTCTCCGCGCTCGCGGTCAGGGGTTGTTCTGGATCACCAGCGCCGGACTACCAGCGATAGTGGCTGAACGCCTTATTGGCCTCGGCCATCCGGTGCGTATCCTCGCGCTTCTTCACCGCAGCGCCGCGGTTGTTCGAGGCATCGAGCAGCTCGTTGGAAAGCCGCTCCTCCATGGTGTGCTCGCCGCGCTTGCGGGCGGCATCGATCAGCCAGCGGATGGCCAGCGCCTGGCGCCGTTCGCTGCGCACCTCGACCGGCACCTGATACGTCGCGCCACCGACGCGGCGACTGCGCACCTCGACGGCCGGCTTGACGTTGTCCAGCGCCTCGTGGAACGCCTTGATGCCGTCGCCCGACTTGCGCTTCAGCGTATCCAGCGCGGCATAGACGATCGTCTCGGCGGTCGATTTCTTGCCGTCGTACATCAGCGCGTTCATGAACCGGCTGAGCACGACGTCGCCGAACTTCGGGTCGGGCAGAACTTCGCGCTTCTCGGCGGAATGGCGGCGGGACATTCTTCAGCCCCTCACTTCGGCCGCTTGGCGCCGTACAGCGACCGGCGCTGCCGGCGCTTGGCGATGCCCTGCGTGTCCAGCACGCCGCGGATGATGTGATAGCGCACGCCCGGCAGGTCCTTCACGCGGCCGCCACGGATCAGCACGACGCTGTGTTCCTGCAGGTTGTGGCCTTCGCCGGGGATGTAGCTCACCACCTCGTACCCGTTGGTCAGGCGCACCTTGGCTACTTTCCGCAGCGCCGAGTTCGGCTTCTTCGGCGTGGTGGTATAGACGCGCGTGCACACGCCGCGCTTCTGCGGGCAGCCTTGCAGCGCCGGAACCTTGTTGCGGCCACGCCGCGGTTCGCGCTCCTTGCGGATCAGCTGGTTGATCGTCGGCATCGCGCCCTTCTGCTTCGCAAACGCACCCGTCCGCCGCGCCACAAACGATACCCGCGAACAGGGCGGCGGCCCCGATCCGCGGGTCGAACCTGCTTCCGGCCTCGGGCCCGATCCTGTTACGGGATGCGGGCGGCACCGGCAGCGTCTGCCTCAAACGATCCGGCGCCGCGGGCGATGCCCCGGCGCCGGGATGCGGGTAATAGCCACCCCCCCATTCCGCGTCAAGCACATGACGGTGGGGGCATCACTGGAATCAGCAGGGCCGGACCCATTCGGGGACCGGCCCTGCGTTCGGCGCAACCCCTCCGGCCTGCCGCGCCCTATTCGGCGGCGGACGGCACATCCGGCAGGGCGGGCGTCTCGTGCGCCACGGCGCGCGAGCGGTCGCGCTGGGCGGCGATGCCGCGCAGGCGGTTCATCACGCTGCCGGTGCCGGCCGGGATCAGGCGGCCGACGATCACATTCTCCTTCAGCCCGTTCAGCGTATCGGTCTTGCCGGCGGTTGCAGCCTCGGTCAGCACGCGGGTCGTTTCCTGGAACGACGCGGCGCTGATGAAACTGTGCGTCTGCAAGGACGCCTTGGTGATGCCCTGCAGCACCGGATGCCCGCTCGCCGGGCGCTCGCCGGCCGCTACCCGCTTCTCGTTCTCGATCTCGAACTCGATGCGGTCGGCGGTTTCGCCCACCAGATAGGTGGTGTCGCCCGGATCGTCGATCTCGACCTTCTGCAGCATCTGGCGGACGATCACCTCGATGTGCTTGTCGTTGATCTTCACGCCCTGCAGCCGGTACACGTCCTGGATCTCGTTGACCAGGTAGTTGGCCAGCGCCTCCACGCCCAGCACCTTCAGGATGTCGTGCGGCACGCGCGGGCCATCGACCAGCGGGTCGCCCTTGCGCACATAGTCGCCTTCCTGAACGGACACGTGCTTGCCCTTGGGTATCAGGTATTCGCGCTCCTCGGTGGTCTCGTCGTTCTTCACGACGATGCGGCGCTTGGCCTTGTAGTCCTTGCCGAACTCCACCCGGCCATCGATGTCGCTGATGATCGCGTGGTCCTTCGGCCGGCGCGCCTCGAACAGTTCGGCCACGCGCGGCAGGCCGCCGGTGATGTCGCGGGTCTTGCTCGACTCGCGCGGGATGCGGGCCAGCACGTCGCCGGCATGCACCCTGGCCCCGTTCTCGACCGACAGGATCGAATCGACCGACAGGAAGTAGCGCGCCTCGGCGCCGTTGGGCAGCTTGATGATGTTGCTCTTCTCGTCCTTCAGCACGATGCGCGGGCGCAGGTCGGCGCCCTTGGCCTGCTGCTTCCAGTCCACCACGACCTTGCTGCTCATGCCCGTGGCTTCATCGACGCGCTCGACGACGGTGACGCCCTCGATAAGGTCCATGAACTCGATGATGCCCGACCGCTCGGTGATCACCGGCAGGGTGTAGGGGTCCCACTCGGCCAGTTTCTGGCCGCGCATCACCTCGCTGCCCTCGTCGGTGATCAGCCGCGCGCCGTACGGCACGCGGAACCGCGCGCGCTCGCGGCCCTGGCCGTCGTGCAGCACGATCTCGCAGTTGCGGCTCATCACGATCAGGCTGCCGGCGCTGTTCTCGACCACGTTGCGGTTCTTCACCAGCACGCGGCCGTCGTGGCTTGCCTCGACAGCCGACTGCTCGGCGCCGCGCTGGGCGGCACCGCCGATGTGGAAGGTGCGCATGGTGAGCTGGGTGCCCGGCTCGCCGATGCTCTGCGCGGCGATCACGCCCACCGCCTCTCCGGTGTTCACCGGCGTGCCGCGCGCGAGATCCCGCCCATAGCAGTGCGCGCACACGCCCACCCGGCTTTCGCAGGTGAGCACCGAGCGGATCTTCACCTCCTCGACGCCCGCGGTCTCGATGGCCTCGGCGCCGCGCTCCTCGATCAGCGTGTTGCGAGGCACGATCACCGCGCCCGTCACCGGGTTGACGATGTCCTCGGCCGCGGTGCGGCCCAGGATGCGCTCGGTCAGCGAGGCCACCACCTCGCCGCCGTCCAGCACCGCGCGCACCTTGATCCCGTCCTCGGTGCCGCAATCATCCTCGACGATGATGCAGTCCTGCGCGACATCGACCAGGCGGCGCGTCAGGTAACCGCTGTTCGCGGTCTTCAGCGCGGTATCGGCCAGGCCCTTGCGCGCGCCGTGCGTGGAATTGAAGTATTCCAGCACGGTCAGGCCTTCCTTGAAGTTGGCCTTGATCGGCGTTTCGATGATCTCGCCCGAGGGCTTGGCCATCAGGCCGCGCATGCCGGAGAGCTGGCGCATCTGCGCAGGGCTGCCGCGCGCGCCGGAATGGCTCATCATCCAAACGCTGTTCATCGGCTTGCCGATTTCCTGGCGGCGGATTTCCGTCATCATCGCCTCGGCCACCTTGTCGGTGCACTGCGACCAGGCATCAACCACCTTGTTGTAGCGTTCGCCGGCGGTGATCAGGCCATCCTGGTACTGCTGCTCGAACTCCTTCACTTCCTGCGTGGTCTTGTCGATCAGCGCCTGCTTGCTGGCGGGCACGATCAGGTCATCCTTGCCGAAACTGATGCCGGCCTTGCAGGCATGGCCGAAGCCCAGGCCCATCAGCCGGTCGGCGAAGATCACCGTCTCCTTCTGGCCGCAGTGGCGATAGACCGCATCGATCACGTCGGAGATGGTCTTCTTGGTGAGCTGGCGGTTCACCAGGTCGAACGGCAGCAGGTGGTTCCTGGGCAGCAGGTTGGCGATGAAGGCGCGGCCCGGGGTGGTGATGACACGCTGGGTGATGCGCTTGCCGTCGCGGTCGGCGGTGGCGAAACGGGTGATGATCTTGCTGTGCAGCGTGATCGCGCGTTCGGCCAGCGCCTGCTCGATCTCGCCCAGGCCCAGATAGGCGGGCGGGCCCTTCTTAACCAGTTTGCCGTTCTCGTACTGGTCGGCATCCGGCGTCTCGCGGAACTCCGGCGTCTCCATCGACAGATAGTACAGGCCCAGAACGATGTCCTGGCTGGGCACGATGATCGGCTTGCCGTTCGCCGGGCTGAGGATGTTGTTCGTGCTCATCATCAGCACGCGCGCTTCGAGCTGCGCTTCAAGCGAAAGCGGCACGTGGACCGCCATCTGGTCGCCGTCGAAGTCGGCGTTGAAGGCGGTGCAGACCAGCGGGTGCAGCTGGATCGCCTTGCCCTCGATCAGCACCGGCTCGAACGCCTGGATCCCCAGCCGGTGCAGCGTCGGCGCGCGGTTCAGCAGCACCGGGTGTTCGCGGATCACTTCCTCCAGGATGTCCCACACCTCGGGGCGCTCCTTCTCAACCATCCGCTTCGCCGCCTTGATGGTGGTGGCAAGCCCGTACTTCTCGAGCTTGGCGTAGATGAAGGGCTTGAACAGTTCCAGCGCCATCTTCTTCGGCAGGCCGCACTGGTGCAGCTTGAGCTCGGGCCCGACGACGATGACCGAGCGGCCGGAGTAATCGACGCGCTTGCCCAGCAGGTTTTGACGGAAGCGGCCCTGCTTGCCCTTCAGCATGTCGGAAAGCGACTTCAGCGGCCGCTTGTTCGCCCCCGTGATCGCTCGGCCGCGGCGGCCATTGTCGAACAGCGCGTCCACGCTCTCCTGCAGCATGCGCTTCTCGTTCCGCACGATGATGTCGGGTGCGCGCAGCTCGATCAGCCGCTTCAGGCGGTTGTTACGGTTGATCACGCGGCGATAGAGATCGTTGAGGTCGCTGGTCGCGAACCGGCCGCCATCGAGCGGCACCAGCGGGCGCAGCTCGGGCGGAATCACCGGCACGACATCGAGGATCATCCAGTCAGGCCGCGCGCCGCTCTCCAGGAAGTTCTCGACAAGCTTCAGGCGCTTCACCAGTTTCTTGCGCTTGGCTTCGCTGGTGGTCTCGCGCAGCTCGTCGCGCAGGCGCGTCTTCTCCTTGCCGAGATTCACGCCCTGCAGGATCTGCTTCACCGCCTCGGCGCCGATGCCGGCGGTGAAACTGTCGTCGCCGTGCTCATCGAGCGCGGCAAGGTACTGTTCCTCGGTCAGCAGCTGGTTAAGCTTCAGCGGCGTGATGCCGGGTTCCAGCACCACGTAGCTCTCGAAATACAGAACCTTCTCGAGCTCCTTCAGCGTCAGATCGACCATCAGGCCGATGCGCGAGGGCAGCGACTTCAGGAACCAGATGTGCGCGACGGGCGAGGCGAGCTCGATGTGGCCCATGCGCTCGCGCCGCACCTTGGCGAGCGTGACCTCCACGCCGCACTTCTCGCAGATGATGCCGCGGAACTTCATCCGCTTGTACTTGCCGCACAGGCACTCGTAATCCTTCACCGGGCCGAAGATGCGGGCGCAGAACAGGCCGTCGCGCTCCGGCTTGAAGGTGCGGTAGTTGATGGTCTCCGGCTTCTTGATCTCGCCATAGGACCACGACCGGATCTGCTCCGGCGAGGCGATCGTGATCTTGATCTGGTCGAAGGTCAGTGCCGGGCCGGTCTGGCCCAGGATCTTCATCAGCTCGTTCATGGTCTCAGCCCTTCAGAAGGGAAGCGTCGAGAGGTACGGCGCGCGAACCGGCCGTCACGGCTCGCGCGTCTCCAGGTCGACATTCAGGCCAAGGCTCTTCAACTCCTTGACCAGCACGTTGAAGCTTTCGGGGATGCCGGCCTCGAACGCGTCCTGCTCGCGCACGATCGCCTCATACACCTTGGTGCGGCCCGACACGTCGTCGGACTTCACGGTCAGCATCTCCTGCAGCGTATAGGCGCTGCCATAGGCTTCCAGCGCCCACACCTCCATCTCGCCGAAGCGCTGGCCGCCAAACTGCGCCTTGCCGCCCAGCGGCTGCTGGGTGACCAGGCTGTAAGGGCCAATGGACCGCGCGTGGATCTTGTCGTCCACCAGGTGGTGCAGTTTCAGCATGTAGATGTAGCCGACGGTGACCTTGCGCTCGAACGGCTCGCCGGTGCGGCCATCGACCAGCGTCACCTGGCCCGAGGTATCCAGGCCCGCCTTGGCCAGCATGCCTTCCACGTCAGCCAGGCGCGCGCCATCGAACACCGGGGTGGCGATCGGCACGCCGGGCTTCAGGTTCTCGCACAGCTCGACCAGCTCGGCATCGGTGCGGTCGGAAATCTCCTCGGCAAAGACCCGCTCGCCATACACGTCGCGAAGCTTGTCGTTGAGTTCCTTCCGGGCCGCCTGCGCACCGCTGCGGCGATAGTCATCGACCAGCTCGCCGATCTGCCGGCCCAGCGCGTTGCAGGCCCACCCCAGGTGAGTTTCCAGGATCTGGCCCACGTTCATGCGACTTGGTACGCCAAGCGGATTCAGCACCAGATCGACGGGCGTGCCGTCGTCCAGGAACGGCATGTCCTCGATGGGCACAACGCGGGACACGACGCCCTTGTTGCCGTGCCGGCCGGCCATCTTGTCGCCGGGCTGGAGCTTGCGCTTCACCGCGACGAAGACCTTCACCATCTTCATCACGCCGGGGGGCAGCTCGTCGCCGCGCTGCAGCTTCTCGACCTTCTGATCGAAGCGTTCGTTGAGCCGCTTCACCGCCTCGTCGAACTCGCGCTTCAGGATCTCGATCTCGGTCTGCACGGCATCGTCGGCGACGGGAATCTGCCGCCACGTGGCCTTGGCGAAGCCGTCCAGCACCTCCTCGCTCAGCTCGGTGCCGGGCTTGATCGCCTTGAAGCCCGATCCAGCCTTCTGGCCCAGCAGCTGTTCGCGCATACGGGCGTGGAAACTGCGCTCCTGGATCGCCTTCTCGTCGTCGCGGTCCTTGGCCAGCCGCTCGATCTCGGCCCGCTCGATGGCCATCGCGCGCTCGTCCTTGTCCACGCCGCGGCGCGAGAAGACGCGCACATCGACGATCGTGCCGGAGACGCCTGGAGGCAGGCGCAGCGACGTATCGCGCACGTCGGACGCCTTCTCGCCGAAGATCGCGCGCAGCAGCTTCTCCTCGGGCGTCATCGGGCTTTCGCCCTTGGGCGTCACCTTGCCGACCAGGATGTCGCCTGGGTTCACCTCGGCGCCGATATAGACGATGCCGGCTTCGTCCAGGTTCTTCAGCGCTTCCTCGCCGACGTTGGGGATGTCGCGCGTGATCTCCTCCTGGCCGAGCTTGGTGTCGCGTGCCATCACCTCGAATTCCTCGATATGAATCGAGGTGAACACGTCATCGCGCGCGATCCGTTCGGAAATCAGGATCGAGTCTTCGAAGTTGTAGCCGTTCCACGGCATGAAGGCGCACAGCACGTTGCGGCCCAGCGCCAGCTCGCCGAGCTGGGTGCTGGGGCCGTCGGCGATGATGTCGCCCTTGCGCACCGCGTCACCCACCTTCACCAGCGGGCGCTGGTTGATGCAGGTGCTCTGGTTCGACCGCATGAACTTGCGCAGCCGATAGATGTCGACCCCCTTGGTGCTGCCGTCATCCTCGGTGGCGCGCACCACGATGCGGGCACCATCGATCTGGTCCACCACGCCTTCGCGGCGGGCGACGATGGCGGCCCCGGAATCGTGCGCGACCGCGGCCTCCATGCCGGTGCCGACCAGCGGCGCATCGGCCTGCACGAGGGGCACCGCCTGGCGCTGCATGTTCGAGCCCATCAGCGCGCGGTTGGCGTCGTCGTTCTCCAGGAACGGGATCAGCGCCGCCGCCACGCTCACCAGCTGCTTGGGTGAGACGTCCAGCGCCGTCACCTGATCAGGCGGCACCAACACATAGTCGGCCCCCTTGCGCACACTGACCCGTTCGTCGGCGATCGTGCCGCTTTTCGCATCGATCGCGGTATTGGCCTGGCCGACGATCAGCTTCTCCTCCTCCATGGCGGAGAGGTAGCGCACGTCGTTGGTGACGCGGCCGTCCTTCACCAGCCGGTACGGCGTCTCGATGAAGCCGTACTTGTTCACCTGGGCATAGGTCGCCAAGCTGTTGATCAGGCCGATGTTCGGGCCTTCGGGGGTCTCGATCGGGCAGATCCGGCCATAATGCGTCGGGTGCACGTCGCGCACCTCGAAGCCCGCCCGCTCACGCGTCAGGCCGCCCGGCCCCAGCGCCGACAGGCGACGCTTGTGCGTCACTTCCGACAGCGGGTTGGTCTGGTCCATGAACTGGCTGAGCTGCGAGCTGCCGAAGAACTCGCGCACCGCCGCGGCCGCGGGCTTGGCGTTGATCAGGTCGTGCGGCATCACGGTATCGATGTCCACGCTGCCCATGCGCTCGCGGATCGCGCGCTCCATACGCAGCAGGCCGACGCGGTACTGGTTCTCCATCAGCTCGCCGACGGAGCGGACGCGCCGGTTGCCCAGATTGTCGATGTCGTCGATCTGGCCGCGCCCGTCCTTCAGCTCGTGTAGCGTCTTGACCACCGCCATGATGTCGGCCTTGCGCAGCGTGCGCATGTGGTCGGGCACATCCTCCAGGCTGAAGCCCAGCCGCATGTTCATCTTCACCCGGCCGACGGCCGACAGGTCGTAGCGTTCGGAATCGAAGAACAGGCCGCGGAACAGGGTTTCCGCGGTATCGGGCGTCGGCGGCTCGCCCGGGCGCATGACGCGATAGATGTCCAGCAGCGCCTCGTCGCGGTTGCTGTTCTTGTCCAGCACCAGCGTGTTGCGCAGCCACGGCCCGTGCGTCTGGTCGATGTCGAGCGTGGGCAGGCGGGTGATGCCGGCGTCCTCGATGGCGGTCAGTTTCGCTTCCGTCAGTTCTTCGCCCGCTTCGGCCCAGATCTCGCCGGTCTCCAGGTTCACCAGATCCTCGGCGACGTAGCGGCCCAGCAGGTCGGCGCGGCCGACCAGCACTTCCGTGGTGCCTTCGTCTGCGATCTTCTTGGCGGCGCGCGGCGTCAGTTTCGTGCCGGCTTCCGCCACCACCTTGCCGGTCCGGGCATCGACCAGGGCATCGAGCATGCGCTGGTTGCGAAACGCCACCGGGTCATAAGCGCGGCTCCAGCCCTTGGCGCTGCGGCTAAAGGCCACCTTGCCATAGAAATGCGCCAGGATTTCCTCGGAATCCTGGCCGCGGATTTCGCCCGGCTCCAGCTCCTCGCCGCGGGCCGTGCGCTCGGCACGCAGTTTCTCCGTCGCCTCGCTCTCCAGCGCATAGAGCAGCGTGGTGACCGGCAGTTTGCGGCGCCGGTCGATGCGCACATACAGGTGGTCCTTGGCGTCGAACTCGAAATCGAGCCAGCTGCCGCGATAGGGAATCACACGGGCGGCAAACAGGTATTTGCCGCTGCTGTGCGTCTTGCCCTTGTCGTGATCAAAGAAGACGCCCGGGCTGCGGTGCATCTGCGACACGATCACGCGTTCGGTGCCGTTGATGATGAAGGTGCCGTTGTCCGTCATCAGCGGCATGTCGCCCATATAAACGTCCTGCTCCTTGATGTCGCGGATGGAGCGGGCGCCGGTATCCTCATCGACGTCCCAGACGATCAGGCGCAGGCGCACCTTCAGTGGTGCTGCATAGGTTAGGCCGCGCTGGATGCATTCCTCGACGTCGTATTTCGGGTCCTCGAGCTCGTATTGAACGAATTCCAGCCGGCCGCGACCGCCGAAATCGTCGATCGGGAACACGCCCTTGAACACTTCCTGCAGGCCGGCATGCAGGCGGGCATCCGGCTTCACGTGCATCTGCAGGAAGGTTTCGTAGCTCGACCGCTGCACCTCGATCAGGTTGGGCATCGGCGCCACTTCGGGGATGCGGCCGAAGCTCTTGCGGATGCGCTTGCGTCCGGTGAAACTCTTGGTGATCGCGTTCATGCCGTCTTTTCCATCCTGACCCATGCTTGGCGGGAAGGGCGGTCCCGCCAGCCAGCCCAAGGCACGCCAACCAGTGCCCGCATGGGCCGTTGCCGACCGGTGCGGGTTTCCACCATTATCTCGCCGGGCGGCCCAGCCGGTGGGGGCGGGCGCCGGTTACGCAGCCAACTCGCGCCAGAATGGCGATGCGGGCAGGGATTTTCGTCCCCGCCCGCGCCACTGCGGTATCTGTCAGGCGCCGATGGTCGCGATCACTTGATCTCGACGGCGGCGCCCTGCTCCTCCAGCATCTTCTTGATCTTCTCGGCCTCTTCCTTGTTGACGCCGGCCTTCACTTCCTTCGGCGCCGCTTCAACCAAGTCCTTGGCTTCCTTCAGGCCAAGGCCGGTGATGGTGCGGATCTCCTTGATCACGTTGATCTTCTTGTCGCCCGCCTTGGCCAGGATGACGGTGAACTCCGTCTGCGCCTCGGCCGCGGGGGCGGCGGCCGCGGCAGCACCGCCGGCCGGCATCGCCGCCACCGCCACGGGGGCAGCGGCGGAAACGCCCCATTTCTCCTCAAGCAGCTTGGAAAGTTCCGCCGCTTCGAGAACAGTCAGATTGCTGAGCTCGTCAACGAGCCGCGCCAAGTCAGCCATGTGTGTGTATCCCTAATTTAAGGCTTGGTTGAGTGAAAGCAAGACCGATGCCGCGTAGCGGCGATAACGGTCCCGCGTGGTTCGATCGTCGCCGCGATTCCCGCTCAGGCTGCCGCCTTGTCCCGCTCGGCATAGGCCGAGAACACCCGGGCGAGTTGCCCTGCCGGTGCCTGCAACACGCCCGCGACCTTTGTCGCCGGCGCCTTGAGCAGGCCGAGAATCCCCGCCCGCAGGGTATCGAGCGATGGCAGTTCCGCCAGCGCCTTGACCCCTGCTGCATCCAGCGCGCGGGTGCCAAGCGCACCCCCCACGATGGTGAGTTTCTCGTTCGACTTGGCGAACTCCACCGCCACCTTCGCCACTGCCACCGGGTCGTTCGCCCACGCAAGCGCGGTCGGACCCTTCAGCAGGGGTTTCAGGCCGGTGAACCGGGTGCCTTCCAGGGCAAGACCGGCCAGGCGGTTCTTCGCGACCTTGTACGTCGCCCCGGCAGCCTTCATCTTGCGCCGCAGCTCCGACACCTCGGCAACCGTCAGCCCGGCATTGCGGGTGACCACCACGGCGTTGGTCTCGGCGAAGATTTTGGCCAGCGAGCCGACGAAGGCCTGCTTTTCCGTCCTGTCCAAATCCCGTCTCCATCTGGCCGAGGGCAGAACCCCCAGCCGGTTGCACCTGGGCGCGGCGCTGCCGCCGCCCCCGTTCGCCTGTCCGAAAGATCAACCAAGCCTTTCCGGGGCCTCGTGACCCCGGAAAAATCCGGTCTCCCGTCTACCGCCGGCGCCGGATCGGTCCGGCATCAAGGGAGGCGCACTCCCGCTTGCGGTCTCGGACAGGTTGTTCGGGGGCACCTTTTCGCCCCCGATCTTCGCCGGCCATCCGAAGAAGGCCGGCGAAACCAAAAAATCAGGCGGCCAGCATCAGGCAGCCAGCGAGGCGAGATCGACCTTCACGCCCGGGCCCATGGTGCTGCTGAGCGAAACCTTCTTCAGGTAGGTGCCCTTGGCCCCCGTGGGCTTCGCCTTGTTGATGGCGTCGATGATCGCCTTGGCGTTCTCCAGGATCCTGTCCTCGGGGAAACTGGCCTTGCCGATGCCGGCATGCACGATGCCAGCCTTTTCCGCCCGGAACTCGACCTGGCCGGCCTTGGCGGCGCTGACCGCGCCCTTCACGTCCATGGTGACGGTGCCGAGTTTCGGGTTCGGCATCAGGCCGCGCGGGCCCAGCACCTTACCCAGGCGCCCGACCAGCGCCATCATGTCGGGGGTCGCGATGCAGCGGTCGAACGGCATGTCGCCGGCCTGCACCTTCTCGGCCAGGTCCTCGGCCCCGACGATGTCGGCCCCGGCGGCCCTCGCCTCCTCGGCCTTCGGGCCGCGCGCGAACACCGCCACCCGCAGCGTCTTGCCGGTGCCGGCCGGCAGGCTCAGCATGCCGCGCACCATCTGGTCGCTGTGGCGGGGGTCGATGCCAAGGTTCATCGCGATCTCGATGGTTTCGTCGAACTTCGCCTTGGCGTTGGCCTTGACCAGTTTCACCGCCTCCTCCAGCGGATAGGCCTTGCCGGCATCGACGGTCGCGGCCAGCGCCTTCTGCTTCTTGGTCTGGGTCGCCATGGCTCAGCCCTCCACCACGTCGATGCCGATCGACCGGGCGGAGCCTGCCAGCATGCGCACGGCGGCCTCGACATCGGTGGTATTCATGTCCTGCATCTTCTGGGCGGCGATTTCGCGCAGCTGCGAGGTGGTGACCTTGCCGACCTTGGCGCCCTTGCCGACGGTCTGCGAACCCTTGGTCACGTTTGCCGCCTTCTTCAGGAAATAGGTGTTGGGCGGCGTTTTCGTGATGAAACTGAAGGTGCGGTCGGCAAAGGCGGTGATCACCACGGGCACCGGCATGCCGGGTTCCATGGATTGGGTCGCTGCGTTGAATTCCTTGCAGAACGCCATGATGTTGAGGCCGCGCTGGCCCAGCGCCGGCCCGACGGGCGGCGAGGGATTGGCCTTTCCCGCGGGAATCTGCAGCTTGATGTAGCCGACGATCTTCTTCGCCACGTTCTACCTCTGGCAAACGCCAAAGGGCCGCGGTCCATGCGGGGCCGGCCCCTGCCGGTCACCCTCCCGCGTCCTGGAAGCCCAGCAGTATAGCCGTCGGGGGTGCGGTTGTCCACATGCGCCTGGTGCGGGGGTGGGGTGACGGGGCTGGAGATTTCTGCGCCAATGGCGTATAGACCTTTATGTGGCGGATAGATGACGTCCGCATCGCGCTGTCAGCCGATGCCACCGACTATCCGATCACGACCATTGAGGTGCAGATACCCCAGGGCACACTCACGGTGATGGCCGAACTGACTGCGGTGGGCCGAACCCTTCGCGCAGACGGACTTCACATTCACGCCGCGGGCATCGGGAAGAATGATCTTGGCCCGGCAAAACTTCGGCGGCTGGCCCTCATTGCGGTGGAGATCATGGACTATGACCAACTTGTCGTTGCAGGAGCGGCTCGCACGACTGGAGCGAGCCCCGGCCATCGTCCCCGTCATCTCCGGTTCTCCCGCATCGTTCGTGCTGACGATTGAGCCGCGTGGCAAGGTCATTGGCACGATCCCGGCCGCAATCGAGCTGAAGCGGCGCGGCATGACGATAGCGGCCGCCAAGCGCGCGATGGACACGCTGCTGGCCGCGCATCGCGTCTATGTGTATGTCCCTGTTGTAGAGAATGTGGAAACCCTGATTTCACTGCTGGCCGACTGCAACATCACCGCCCGCCGGATCGGCCCGCCCGAGACAGTGGACGTAAAGGCCATCCGGACCGGGCTCGGGCTTACGCAGGAGCAGTTCGCGCTGCGCTTCGGATTGGAGGTCGACGCCGTGCAGAACTGGGAGAGCGGCCGACGGCAGCCGGATACGGCAGCTAGAAGCTATCTCCGCGTGATCGCGGCCAAGCCGGCGGAGGTTGAGGCGGCTTTGGTGCAGGCTTAGATGCGATGCAAGAACGGGCGAACACCCACTTGAGGGATCAGATAGTCGCAGAGATTCGGCGGCTCGCGGCCGTATGGGGCAGGTCACCTGGGAAACAGGCGTTCGAAAAGGCAACCGGCATAACTCAAGGGCAATGGAGTGGAAAGCTGTGGGCGAGTTGGGCGGATGCCCTGACCGAAGCCGGTTTGCCGCCCAACAGGATCCAGCACCGGCTTGCCCCCGATCTTGTCCTCGATGCGGTGATTGCTGCGTGCAGGCACTATGGGCACTTCCCCTCATCGGCTGAGTTGCGGCTCCATCGTCATCAGAACCCGGGTCCGCCAAGTTTCGGCGCCATCCAGAACCACTTTCGAACTCGCGAAGATCTCATTGCCGCGCTGCGGCAGCGATGCGACGAAAGCTCCGGGTGCAGCGACATCCGTGACCTCCTCCCTCCCGCGACACCTTCCAGCGCAGATGCGCGAGATAATGCGACGGCAGGCCGCAGCGATGGCAGCGTCTACCTGCTCAGGTCCGGCAACCACTATAAGATCGGTCGGAGCGACCAAATCGAGCGTCGCTTCAAGGAAATCCGGGTTGCACTCCCGGAGGCCACGAAGCTGGTGCATACGATCAAGACCGATGATCCGGCTGGGATCGAAGCATACTGGCACAAGCGATTCCAAGACCGCCGATTGAATGGCGAGTGGTTCGATCTTTCCGCTGCTGACATCGCCGCATTCCGGAAGCGCAGATTTCAATGACCCATCAGTCCGAATGAGGCTCGCCCAGCCTTCGACTGCTTCAATTTCCTCGCGCATGCCGCCTTCATCGGCCAAACCGCGCAAGACGACCCATCACTCAAGCCAGTGCCATTGGCAGGCGCGGACAAGCAGGCTACCGCGCCACGCGTGAAAGTCGCCCAGCTCATCAACGTCGATTTCGCGCTGAACCATTTCGTGCTGCCACTCATGCGCGAAATCCGCGCGCGGGGGCACGAGGTCTTGGGCATCTGCGCCGACGGACCGCTGCTGGCGACCGCCCGCGCCGAGGGCTTCCGCATCGTCCCCGCCCCATTCCAGCGCAGCTACGATCTGCTGGCCCACGCCCGATCCTATCGGTTTCTCACCCGCCTGTTCCGCGAGGAAAAATTCGACCTGCTGCACGTGCACACGCCGCTGGCCGCCCTGATCGGGCGGCTGGCCGGGCGTGCCGCCGGCATCCCACGAATCGCCTACACCGCGCACGGCTTCTACTTCCATGACCGCATGGCCTGGCCACAGAAAACCTTCCACATCGGGCTGGAGCGCCTGGGCGCCCGCGCCACCGACATCCTGATGACCCAGTCTTCCGAGGACGCTGAAACCGCGATCCGCCTGGGCCTGGCCCCCGGCGGCGTGGCGCATGCCATCGGCAACGGTGTCGATGTGGAGAAATTCCGCCCCGATCCATCCCTGCGCGCCGCCGTGCGCGCAGAATTGGGCACCCCAGACGACGCCGTGGTAGCGGTGATGACCGGCCGCCTGGTGGCCGAGAAGGGATACCCGGAACTGTTCCGCGCCGCCGCCCAGGTGCCGACCCTTCACCTGTGGTGCGTCGGCTCGCGCCTGGCCTCCGACCACGCCGACCCGATCGGCGCCGACATCGCCGCCGCCCAGGCCGCCATGGGCCCACGGCTTCACCTGCTGGGCTACCGGCCCGACGTGCACCGGTTGCTGGCGGCCGCCGACCTGTTCACCCTGCCCAGCCACCGCGAGGGCATGCCGCGTTCGATCATCGAGGCGATGGCAACCGCCTTGCCCGTTGTCGCCACCGACATCCGCGGCTCGCGCGAGGAAGTGGTGCAGGGGGAAACCGGCCTGCTGGTGCCGGTCGGCGACGTGCCGGCGCTGGCGGCAGCGCTGGCGCGGCTGGCAAGCGATGCGGAGATGCGCGCTGGCATGGGGGCGGCGGGGCGGGCGCGGGCGCTTGAACTCTACGACGAACGCAAGGTCATCGCACGCCAGATACAGATACTGGGGCTGTAGAAAGTCAGCGATCGAGCCACGCCGAGCCACGCCGCAGCACATTTGCGGTGCGTGGCAGCGCATCCGCCTCGCCGGCGCGCGCGTCCGCCTGCCATGCGGTGATCGCGCGCAGCAGCAGCGCGGTCAGGCGCACCTCCTCGGCCATGCGGCGCAGGCCGGTGTGCTCGATGCGCGCGGCATCGAGCCACCAATGCACCAGGCGCGACAGCGAAAACACCATCGGCAGCCAGTGATGCGGGTGCGACGGCCACAGCCGCGTCAGCAGGATCTGCCCCGCCACGCGCGCATGCGCGCTTTGCGCACGGAACCAGCGCAGGATCATCATCTCGGCCCGCGCCGAGGCCGGCAGGTCGCCGAACTGCACGGGCGGCGGCGCCAGCATCGCCGCCAGCGCGCGGGTGAACCAGGCATCGGCGATCGCATCGCGATCGCGGAACTCGGCGGCGATATCGGCCAGCGTGATGCCCAGCCGCTCGGCCACGGTGTTCAGGCTCACATCATGCCAGCCCTGCTCGGCCGCCAGCGCCATCGCCATGTCGATGGTGCGATCGCGCAGCTGGTCCGGGTGGTCCATCATGCTGTCTCCCTGTAGCGATGTTGCACATGGGCGCGGCCGTGGCCGCACGAAAGGCCAGCCGGGGCGGCTTGGTGGCGCGATCGCCAGCCGATAGGCTCGCCGCCAACACAGTTCGAGGGAGACGCCATCATGC
>Ga0224723_1000772_pt1 | contig 21137 bp, 17 predicted proteins | sample Balambano_FR2_Me_FD_161647 | JGI IMG/M metagenome (GOLD analysis project Ga0224723, IMG submission 161647) | Freshwater sediment microbial communities from Lake Towuti, South Sulawesi, Indonesia - Balambano_FR2_MetaG | ecosystem: Environmental > Aquatic > Freshwater > Lake > Sediment | place... | reverse complement strand
ACCGAGGCCAAAGCGCACCAGCCCGTAGGTGCCCAGTTTTAGCAACACCCCGGCCAGCAGCACAGAGATGGGGGTAGAGGCTTCCACGTGGGCATCGGGCAACCAGGTGTGGAAAGGCACCAGCGGCACCTTAATGCCGAAACCAACCAGCAGCGCCAGCAGTAGAACCATCTGCTGTGCCAAGGGCAGGGCGGTGGCCAGGCGGCTGTCGTAGTTGAAGCTGGTATTGCCCGACAGCCACACCAAACCTAGAAAAGCTCCTAGGATTAACACTCCAGAAAGAGCGGTGTAAATTAGAAACTTGGTAGCTGCGTAGCCCCGCCTTGCCCCGCCCCAAATGGCAATCAACAGATACAGGGGAATCAGTTCTAGCTCGTAGAAGATGAAGAACAGCAGTAGATTAGCCGATAGAAAGGCCCCGGCCACAGCGCTGTTGATGATCAGCAGCAGCGTATAGTAGAGCCGAGAGCGATGCAGATGAGGGTCGCTGATGTAAATGGCTACTAGCCCTAGCAAACTGTTGACCACTAGCAAGGGTAGCGACAAGCCATCTAGCCCCAGGCGGTAACTCAGACCCAGAGGCTCTACCCAGGGCAACAGTTCCTCAAATTGAAAACCAGAGGTAGTGAGATCAAACTGGGTGGCCAACCCCACTACCCAAGCTAGGGATACTACTAGCGTTAGGCTGCTGATGGTCTTAGCCGTTGTTGAGGAAAGCTGACCTGGCCAGAGGCTGACAGCCAATGCGCCCAACAAGGGAATTAAAATCAGTACGCTTAGCATAGATAACAGCTACCAAAGAGTCCAGGTCATGAATAGGCCAATCAGGCTCACACCAATCATGATAGTGAGTAAGTAAAGCTGAGATTGTCCAGAAATGCTGTACTTCAGGCTTTCTCCCCCCAGTAGAGATGCCAACCCAACGGCATTGACCAGTCCGTCTACCACGTAGCGATCAAACCAATTACTGAGGTGAGACAGCGTCCCCACGGCGGCCACCACGGTTTTGTTATAAAGCCGTTCGGTATAGAAGTCGTAGGCTAACAAGTCCTGAGCAATGCGGATGGGGCGGTTTAAGGTGCGAGCCAGCGACTTAGACAGCGGAATCATAGCGCCAACGGCAATACCCGCTAGGCCAAAGCTCATCATCAGCGCGGTTATCGGCAGATTGAGGTAACGCCAGGGAGGGAGTAGCGACAGTCGCGCCATAATGACTGGCACCAGCAGCGTAACAATAGTGAGGCTGACCATTGGCACCGCCATTGGCCAGGGCACCTCTGGAGCGCGGCGCGTTTTGGGCTGAGGCTGGCCTAAAAAGACCAGGCGAAAGACGCGGGTTAGGTTCAAAGCCGTCAACCCATTTACTAGCAAAAACACCAGCGCCAGCAGGGGGGTATCTTGACTGAGAAAATCGACCCCTACGCGCAGACCCCAGAAACAGCCCAGGGGCAACACTCCAACCAAGCCCAGGGAGCCAACCACGTAGGCCAGGGTTGTGACGGGCATTTTGGCCCAGAGACCGCCCATTTCTGTAAGGTCTTGGCTGGTAGTCGTGGTGATGATTGCCCCCACACTCATGAACATAAGCGCTTTAGCGATCGCGTGGGTCAATAGCAGAGTCAGCGCCACCCCAGGCCACTGAGTACCTACCGCAATAAATACCAGCCCCAGATAGGCGCTGGTAGTGTAAGAGAGGGCGCGTTTAAGGTCAATTTGGGCAATGGCCACTAATGACCCGCCCACCGCGGTAATTGTGCCTAAGGTAATTAAGACAGCTAAGGCCGTCGGTGAGATAACCACAATGGGTTGCAACCGAATTAGGACATAGGCCCCACAGGTAACGACCACTGAGTTACGTAGAATTGAAGCGGGGTTTGGCCCCTCCATCGCTTCATCTAGCCACAGGTGCAGAGGAAACTGGGCACATTTACCAATTGGCCCAGCAATTAGTGCTAGGCCCAGAAGCGTACCCAGCAGAGGGGAGAGAGTTTCGGTTTTGACCCACTCGTACAGATCATTAAAATTCAGGCTACCGGCCAGGGCGGCCAGGGCAATCACACCCATCAGTAACAGCACATCGCCGATCCGCTTGGTCAAAAAGGCATCACGGGCGGCGGTCACTACCAGGGGTTGGGCGTACCAGAAGCCCACCAACAGATAGGTTGAGAGGGTGAGCATCTCCAGCAGCGAGTAAGAGAGAAACAGCGACCCGCTCAGGACTAAACCACTCATGGCTCCTTCAAAAATCCCCATAAGAGAGTAAAAGCGAGCCAGCGCCCAGTCTTTTTCGAGGTAGCCCAGGGCAAAAATTTGAGCCAGCAAACTCAAGCTGGTGATCATCTCCAACGCACCGAGATTAAGCACCGAAATATCCAGAGCCAGATCCAAATGCAAATCGGCAAAATTAAACCAGGGCCACAGTAACTCTTGCGAACCTTGGTTCCAAATGCCGCGAAATACCAGCAGACCGTGGGCCAGCGCAACTAACGTCATCAAGATATTAAGATAGGCCGCTGGTCGTGGCCCGGTGCGCCGAATTAGCCCTGTTGACCAGGGCAGAGATAAAATTGCCCCTACTAGCCCATAGATTGGTAGCAGCCAACTCGTCTCTACCAGAAACTGAATCATTCACCGTTACCTGTGGTCACTTGGACATGCCTTCTGGGACTGGGCTGGGTACATAAAAAGCTGCATCTGCAATGCAGATCCAGCTCCAGCGATTCTCCCATCTCGATTAGCCGAAGCCCCTAGAACCGCAGTAAGGCAATTCTAGGCATTTGTTACCATATCTTACCTGATTGGCTGGGCTTACACTTTGGAGGCGGCCATGAGTCTTTACATCAGTAAACCTATCAATTAATGACATCAAAAAAAGCTTTGCAACATAAGCTTTAATAATACTCAACATTAGCAACAATCATTAGGGCTTATATTGCAAAAGTGTCTATGGCCACCTATGCTTAATTTGTATCGAAAAAACATTGGTCATTATTGCTTTTATCACTTCAGGGAAATCCCGGTTTTTTACTATTTCGGGAGGCTTTTTTGGCGCCGGTTAATAGTTAAATGAACGCTGCACGGAGTGATTTTAGACTGGCCTAGATTCAAAAGGAGATTTACGACAATGCCAATTGCTGTTGGAATGATTGAGACCCTGGGTTTTCCGGCTGTGGTAGAAGCCGCAGATGCGATGGTTAAAGCGGCGCGGGTAACCCTGGTAGGCTACGAAAAAATTGGGAGTGGCCGCGTCACTGTGATTGTGCGAGGCGATGTTTCAGAGGTACAGGCATCAGTTTCGGCTGGTATTGAATCGGCTAAACGGGTAAATGGCGGCGAGGTTCTCTCAACTCATATTATCGCCCGCCCCCACGAGAACCTGGAATTTGTCTTGCCTATTCGCTACACCGAGGCGGTTGAGCAGTTTCGGACTTAATCGCCCAGGGCAGACATTTTTATTAAGAAGAGCAGTACAAGTGTAAAGGAAGGGCTTACGAGCATGGCAATTGCAGTCGGCATGGTGGAAACGTTGGGCTTCCCTGCAGTGGTAGAAGCCGCAGATGCAATGGTGAAGGCCGCCCGCGTCACCTTGGTGGGTTACGAGAAAATTGGGAGTGGTCGTGTCACCGTGATTGTGCGCGGTGATGTCTCTGAGGTGCAGGCTTCGGTAGCGGCTGGCATTGAGAACGTGAAGCGGGTGAATGGCGGTCAGGTGCTGTCTACTCACATTATTGCCCGGCCCCACGAGAACTTGGAGTTTGTACTTCCCATTCGCTACACCGAAGCAGTTGAACAGTTTCGAGAGAGCGTGAGCGGCATTCGCCCCTATGGTAGATAGGCTGGCTCATGCTGTTGGCTAAGGTTCGCGGCACCGTGGTGAGTACTTGCAAAGAGCCCAGTTTGAGTGGCGTTAAGTTTTTGCTAGTACAGCTAATTAGTGAAAGTGGTGATTTGCTTCCCGACTACACTGTGGCGGCTGATGTGGTCGGGGCTGGCCCTGGGGAGTGGGTACTCATTACCCAGGGCAGCGGTGCCCGGCAGCACCCTGGTTACGAGGGTCGTCCGGTAGATGCGGCCGTGATTGCCATTGTCGATACGGTCAGCTTAGACAGCGGAGCCCTTTACGATAAGCGTCACGATTTCAGTTAGGCTGCCTTTTTTGTTGGTAGCGGTGTGGCTACTGGCTAAGGCTAAGGCCAGTCGTGCTGAACAAGTGGTTCTGGTTTCAGACTTCCTGGCTGGCCCTGCACTAGTTCCAGATCCTGCCCGTGGTGATCGACTTTTTGGAGAACTCAGGTCATGACGATCAGCACATTAGCGGCGTCCCGCATCTCAGCTATGGAGCCTGGGATACCCTACGATACTGCTGCGGCTCGAGTTCATCCGCTGGCTCAGGTATTGGGTCAGGTTCAGTTGCGTGGGGATGTGGCGATCGCCCACGGAGCCACGGTACAGGCTGAAGCCAATGGCAACTGTGTGGTTGGGGCGAATAGCTTGCTCCAGGAGGGGGCTTCGGTCTATGCCCTATCTCACGGTAAAGTGTTGGGGGATGATCAACAGCCCTACACCGTCTGGATTGGAGAGCGGGTTACGCTCACTCACAAGGTTTTGGTGCAGGGGCCGGCCTATTTAGGCCACGACTCCTTTGTAGGGTTTCGCTCTACTATTTTTAATGCTCGCTTGGGCCAGGGCTGTATCGTTATGATGCATGCTCTGGTTCAAGATGTGGATGTGCCAGCGGGCAAGCTGGTGCCTTCAGGTTCAATCATTACTCGCCAAGAGCAGGCCGATGCACTGCCCGATGTAGCTCCAACAGATTTGGCCCTGGTCAGAGAAATTATGGGGCATGGCCGTTTACCAACTTCATTGACCGATTCGCTCTCTCAGTCTCCCTCTAGCTCAGAATTACCAGAATTACACGAACGCGATGGATTAGGCACTATGCAACCTCAACAGCTCACCCCCGACATCGTGCAGCAGGTACGCCAATACTTGGCCCAGGGTCTGCGCATTGGCACCGAACACGCTGACTTGCGGCGCTACCGCAGCGGCGTCTGGCAAACCTGTAGCCCCATTCAATCAAGTCGCGAGTCAGAAGCCTTGGCTGCCTTAGAAGCTTGTTTGGCCGAGCATGCAGGGGAATACGTGCGCATGTTTGGGATTGACCCCCGCGCCAAACAGCGGGTAGCGCCAGTAACCATCCAACGACCTGACGGCAAGCCCGTAGAGTTAAATGGTCGCCTCTCGGTACCAACACCGCCGATTGGTCAGGCGTATCACCCAGCAGGAGCAGTTCCGGCCAGCGGAACCCTAGCGCCAGAAGTAGTGCAGCAGGTGCGTCAGTACCTCGGTCAGGGCTACTGGATTGGTACCGAACACGCCGATTCGCGGCGCTACCGCAGCGGTGTCTGGCAGACCTGTAGCCCCATTACCTCTACCCGCGAGGGCGATGTACTGGCTGCCCTGGAAGGCTGTCTGGCTGAGCACGCTGGGCAATACGTGCGGATGTTCGGCATCAATCCAAAAGCCAATCAGCGGATTGCACCCATCACCATTCAGCGGCCCGATGGCAAACCTGTCTCTGTGAGTTCGGTATCGGCGCCCGTCAATAGCCGCTTTGGAGGTGAGTCGGCCCCGGCCAGTCGTCCAAATGGAGCTGTTCCTAACCTGCAGGGCGATTGGGTATCGCAGGTGCGTCAGTTGTTGAATCAGGGCTACCACATTGGTATTGAGCATGCCGATCAGCGTCGTTACCGCAGCAACGTCTGGCAGACCTGCACTCCCGTTAGTGCGGCGCGTGAAGGCGATGCTGTAGCCGCAATCTCGGCCTGCATTGCAGAGCATCCGGGAGAATATGTACGGATTTTTGGCATCGATCCGGTAGCGAAGCGGCGAGGCGAGGCGATTACCGTGCAGCGACCCGGTACTGCTAGTCCAGTGGCTCAGCCTTCTGCACCCGTTGCTTCCAGTCCAGAGCCAGCCCCGACCCCGGCAGTGCCAGCCAGCAATGGAGCGACCAGCGGACAACCGCTATCGCCAGAGCTAGTCCAGCAGATTAACCAGCTCATCAACCAGGGCTATCGCTTTAGCCTGGAACACGCTGATCAACGTCGCTACCGCAGCGGGGCTTGGCAAACAGGCAACCCCTTAGCCGGTAGTCGTGTTTCCGATATTCTGGCGGCTCTGGAAGGACAACTCCGCGCCTATCCGGGTGAGTACGTGCGCCTGGTGGGTATCGATCCAAGGGCAAAGCGACGGGTTTTAGAAGCTACCATTCAACGTCCCTAGAGTGCTGTCCTAAAAACCATGACAGAGCTAGTCGAGGTCACCTCCAGCCAGAATCACCCTACTACGGGTGGACAGGTTATGGTTGCAGCGGGTGTAGCCCAGGCCAGCAACGTTATTCTAGGAGCCGCGCCCGGCTGTCGGCTGGTGATTTCGGCAGGTGTATGCCTGGGCAGTGATGTCATTGTTCAGGCCAGCCGTGGGGATTTGGTAATCGAGCCAGGGGCCAATTTAGGGAGCGGGGTACTGGTAGTGGGTCGGGGTCGCATTGGGCCGCATGCCTGCATTGGAGCTAACAGCACCCTCATTGATCCCAACCTAAAGACAGGCCAGGTCATCCCTCCCAATTCTTTAGTTGGCGATCCCCATCATTCCTCTGACTCAGGCAGCGGTACTGCCCAGAGAGAGCATCCCCTGGCAGTAGCCTTCTCTTCCCCTGCCGCTCCCCCTCTCTCAGCCTCCCCCACTGCTCCCACCTCCTACGTCTACGGTCAAAAGCAGGTACAGCAGCTTCTGGAGACTCTCTTTCCTCACCGGCAGGCATTAAATGGCGTGGCTCCAGAAAACAAGCCTTAGAATGGAATAGCGGATACGATCCTTCCCAAGGCACCCTATGCACCTTGACAGTAAATTAGCCTCAAAACAAGAGCTAAAGTTGGCCTCCAAGTCGCAAAAGCTGACCCTGGCCACACCCAAGGCCAGCCAGCCTGAGGTACGGCGGCTAGATAAGTATCGCGGGGCGGCTTTGGGAATGGTGTCTACTGAAAGTTTTCCAGCGGTGGTGGGCACAGCCGATGCCATGCTCAAGGCCGCTGATGTTTTTTTAGTAGGCTACGAAAAAACGGGAAGTGGCCACTGCACAGCGATTGTGCGGGGTGGCATTGCCGATGTTCGCATGGCCGTAGAGGCAGGGGTACAAACGGCTAAGGAATTTGGCCAATACGTCTCGTCTACCCTGATTCCGCGTCCTCTGCCTAACCTGGAGGCGGTACTGCCCATCTGCGCCCGCTGGGATGAACTACGCCGCGTGGGTCACGGCAAACTGGGCAAACAAGCCATTGGATTGTTAGAAACTCGGGGGTTCCCGGCTATGGTGGGGGCCGCCGATGCCATGACTAAGGCGGCCGATGTGCAGTTGATGTCCCACGAAACGATTGGGGATGGCTTGTGTACGATTCTGATTCGGGGGTCGCTGCCCAATGTGGCGATCGCCATTGAAGCCGGTATGCACGAAGCCGAGCGCATTGGCGAACTCCATGCGGTTATGGTCATTCCGCGCCCGCTAGACGACCTGGAAGACTCGCTCCCCCAAACGGCTCTGGAGCAAGAGCAGCCGCTCCGCTTACCGCTCAACCTGGAAACCAAAGCCAACGAGGTCGAGGCCGAACCCGTTCTGCTAGAAGCTTCCACCGCAGAGGTTATGGCAGAACCGATGGCTTTGGAGGTAGAACATACCCTAGCAGACGAAGAACTGTGAGGAGTTCAGCTTGCCAGGCTGAATAGCTGCATGACCGCTGAAAAGTCCGCTATAAAGAAGCGCTACACTAGCCGTAATCTCCATCACTGAGGCAGCCATGTCAACGTCCTCAACTACAACAGAGGCCGCTGTATCTAAGGGGGTTGAGCCTGGTTCAACGCCAGCCCTGGAGGGTAACATTCTTTGGCCACCAGGTGATATCTACAGTGATGAACCTCCCTTGGAATCTGATCTCCACCGCGACCAAATTGATCTGTTGATTCGGCTGCTCAAGAGTTTGTGGAGCGATCGCCAGGATTTTTACGTATCCGGCAACCTGACTATCTACTACAGCCCGAAACAACTCAAGTCTGAGTACTTTAGAGGCCCAGACTTCTTTGTAGTTCTCAATGCTGACAACCGGCCCCGTAAAAGCTGGGCGGTTTGGGAAGAAGGCGGCAAATATCCCAACGTGATCGTGGAACTCCTGTCAGACTCCACGGCTAAAACGGATCGTGGCCTCAAGAAAGAAATCTATCAAGATATTTTCCGCACCCCAGACTACTTCTGGTTTGATCCTCACACGTTTGAATTGCAGGGGTTTCATCTGGTAGATGGCGCCTACCAGCCGATTCTCCCCACCAACCAGGGCTGGCTATGGAGTGAACAACTGGGGCTGTATCTGGGAGTTTCTCAGGAAAAATTGCGGTTTTTTACCCCGCAAGGGCAACTAGTGCCAGCGCCAGAGGAAATGATCGAGACCGAACGCCAACGGGCCGAGACCGAGCGCCAGCGAGCCGAGACCGAGCGCCAGCGAGCCGAAACCGAGCGCCAGCGAGCCGAGACTGAACGCCAACGGGCCGACCAACTACTGGCCAAGCTGAGAGAACTGGGAATTGACCCGGAATAAGGTTGATTCTCTCTTACCAGCGCTCATGGTTCATGTACCCAGGCCCAAACCTGATCTACCAAGTCCTGGGCCTCAGCATCAAACCACTGGACGGTAGCGCGATTGCGAAACCAGGTGCGCTGTCGTTTGGCGAACTGGCGAGTGTGCAGCACAATTTCATCCACAGCCGCATTTAGAGCACAGTTGCCCTGGAGATAGCCAAGGATTTCGGCATAGCCCAGGGTTTTTAGCAGTGGCAGATCGGCGCCATATTTGTTGGCTAAATGGGCGACCTCATCGACCAACCCCATGTCCACCATAGCCTGAGTACGTTGAGCAATCCGGTTATCAAGCCGATTTGGATTGCAATCTAGCCCCAGGTAGCGGATGGAATAGGGAGGAGGAACTTCCCCCTGAAGCTGAGACGGCGGCTGTCCGCTGACGTAGAAGACCTCCAACGCCCGAACCGTTCTTACCGGATCGTTGGGGTGAATGCGTTGGGCCACAGCCGGATCGACGGCTTGAAGCAGCGCGTAGCAGTGGCGTTGCCCCAAATTAGTCAACTGCTGGCGCAGGTCTGGCTGCGGAGCCACAGGAGGAATTTTCAGCCCTCTTACCACAGCATCAATATACAGTCCAGTGCCTCCAACCAGCATTGGCACGCCCGAGCGTTGATGGATATGCTGAATGAGTTCCTGAGCCTGCTGCTGATAGTCTGCCAGAGTCAAGGTGGTAGTAGGGTCACAAATATCAATTAGGTAATGGGGCACCTGCTGTTGCTCAAGCTGCGAAGGTTTGGCAGTGCCAATGTCAAACTCTCGGTATACTTGTCGAGAATCGGCACTGAGGATGGCGGTCTCCCACCGCTGAGCCAGGGCTAGGGCCAGACCCGACTTGCCAGTCGCAGTGGCTCCCCCAATCACCAGCAAAAGTGGTACATTTGAATTGTCCAGAGACGTGTGCCCAGAAACCTTACGGGCAGGTCGTTCTAAAGAAGAAAATTTAGAAGGATGCATCCCTGGCTCAATCTTCATCTCAGTTAGCTTTAGAATCCTCTCTGGCAGGTTTGTGCTATAATTTTAAGGTGTTTTGACCTAATCTTTTGTTGCATGGCTTCCAAGCCATTTCTGGAGCGTAAAGTATGACAACCAACTACGGGGCCGAGCAGATTCAAGTACTCGAAGGGCTTGAACCTGTTCGTAAGCGTCCGGGAATGTACATTGGCAGTACCGGGCCTCGGGGTCTCCATCATTTAGTGTACGAGGTTGTCGATAACTCTGTGGATGAAGCCCTGGCTGGGCACTGCAGTCGCATTGATATTTCCCTCAATGCCGATGGCTCCGTCACTGTTACCGACGATGGGCGCGGCATCCCCACTGACATCCACCCCCGCACTGGCAAGTCTGCGCTGGAAACGGTGATGACGGTGCTACACGCTGGCGGTAAATTTGGTGGCGGTGGCTATAAGGTATCCGGTGGTCTTCACGGGGTAGGCATTTCCGTGGTCAACGCCCTTTCGGAATGGGTAGAAGTTACCGTTTGGCGAGATGGCAAGGTGCATAAGCAGCGCTACGAGCGGGGCGTGCCGATGGGAGATCTGGAAGTTGCGCCCCTGTCAGAAAAGCGCCGCGGCACATCCGTCTCATTTTTGCCCGATAGCCAAATTTTCTCCACTGGTATTGAGTTTGACTATGACACGCTGGCCGGACGCTTGCGAGAGCTAGCCTACCTGAATGCGGGTATTGAAATTGTCTTTACTGACCACCGCCTGGAGTTGCTCAAAGCTGACCAGCCCAGAGTCTCCACGTACCACTATGCAGGCGGCATCAGTGAATATATCGCCTACATCAACAGCGACAAGCAGCCCATTCATGAGGAAATCATCCACATTGCGGCTGAGCGAGATGGGGTGCAGGTAGAGGCGGCTCTGCAATGGTGTGTAGATGCTTATTCTGATAACCTGCTGGGTTTTGCCAACAACATTCGCACGATTGATGGTGGCACCCACCTGGAAGGACTTAAAGCCGTATTGACCCGCACCCTTAATAACTTTGCCCGCAAACGTAACAAGCGCAAAGAATCGGAGTCAAACCTGGCCGGAGAAAACATTCGCGAAGGGTTAACCGCTATTGTCTCTGTTAAGGTGCCGGAGCCTGAATTTGAAGGGCAGACCAAAACCAAGCTGGGCAATACAGAAGTGCGCGGCATTGTGGATTCTCTGGTCGGTGAAGCGCTGACTGAGTATCTCGACTTTCACCCCAGCGTTGCCGACGTCATTCTGGAAAAAGCCATCCAAGCCTTCAATGCCGCTGAAGCCGCCCGTCGAGCGCGAGAACTGGTACGTCGCAAGTCGGTGCTAGAGTCTTCTACTCTACCTGGCAAACTGGCCGATTGCAGTAGCCGCGACCCCGGCGAGTCAGAAATTTTCATCGTAGAGGGTGATTCGGCAGGTGGTAGCGCTAAGCAGGGACGAGATCGCCGCTTTCAGGCCATTCTGCCTCTGCGCGGGAAGATTCTCAACATCGAGAAAACCGACGACTCTAAAATCTACAAAAATACCGAAATCCAGGCACTTATCACGGCTCTGGGGCTGGGCATCAAAGGCGAAGAGTTCGATGCCTCCCAGTTGCGCTACCATCGCATTTGCCTGATGACCGATGCCGACGTAGACGGCGCTCACATTCGCACTCTGCTGCTCACCTTTTTCTACCGCTATCAGCGCGAATTGGTTGATCAGGGCTACGTTTACATCGCCTGCCCCCCTCTTTACAAGGTAGTGCGGGGCCGCAACCACTGGTATTGCTACAACGATCGCGAACTGCAAACCCTACTGACCGAACAGTTCCCAGCCAACGCTAAGCCCGATATTCAGCGCTTCAAAGGCTTGGGTGAAATGATGCCAGATCAGCTCTGGGACACTACCATGAACCCCGAAACCCGCACCATGAAGCGGGTTGAAATCGAAGACGCCGCCGAAGCTGACCGTATCTTCACGATTTTGATGGGCGATCGCGTTGCCCCCCGCCGTGAGTTCATCGAAACCCACGGCCCTCGTATGAAGCTTGAAGATTTAGACATTTGATAATCGGGTTAAGATTTCTCTCCCCTCCTCTGTGCCTCTGCAGTGCCTCCCCCTTCCCCGTAAGAATTTGTAATACAAACGGCTCTCAAATCAGTCTAAGTTAACAATTAACAGCGGTTTAACAATTCGAGGCCTAGCCTCATGACTACCGTTCATTAGTTAACTTTTTTGACCCAGACCTAGAGCGAGACGTATAGCATGAGCAATTTATCCACCGAGCTGCGCGAAGGCACTAAAAAAGCTCACACCATGGCAGAAAACATGGGATTTGTGCGCTGCTTTTTGCGAGGAGTTGTTGAAAAGAGCTCCTACCGTAAGCTAGTGGCCAACTTCTACTTCGCCTACGCGGCGATGGAAGAAGAACTAGAACGCCACAAAGATCATCCCGTCGTCTCGAAAATTTATTTCCCCGAACTGCACCGCAAGGCTTCCCTGGAATCTGACCTGGCTTATTACTATGGCCCTAACTGGCGTGACCAGGTGACTACGACGCCTGGTGGCCAAGTCTATGTAGATCGCATCCGCGAAGTAGCCAACACCCAGCCAGAACTGCTGGTTAGCCACTCCTACACACGCTACATCGGCGACCTGTCTGGCGGCCAAATCCTTAAGGGCATTGCTCAGCGAGCTATGAACCTGAACGATGGGGAAGGCATCGCCTTCTACGAGTTCCCGGAAATTCCCGATGAAAAAGCTTTCAAGGCCCAATATCGGCAGTCGATGGATGCAGCCCCTGTGGATGACGCGATGGTGGCTCAAATTGTCGAGGAAGCTAACCATGCCTTTGGTCTGAACATGGAAATGTTCAAAGAACTGGAAGGCAATTTGATTAAGGCAATTGGTCAAATGCTGTTTAATAGCCTGACTAGCCGGCGTCGCCGCGGCAGCACCGAACTTGCTACCGCTGAATAGCGCCTTAATGTAGCCTTAACAACCTTAAATAGCCGGGGACCTAAAAGTCTGCGGCTATTTTGGTTTTCTGGCTAAGAGGCACTTTAAATGCCGAACGCGGCTAAGCCTCCTGTCAGCCAGATTTCAGAATTAGGGCAAGCCGGAGGGTAGTAAGATATGAGTAAGATATTAACCTTTGTAACAGTTCTGGTAGGAGTCGAGCATGGGCCGCAAGCAGGCAGTTGTCATTGGAGCGGGTATTGGTGGACTGGCCATGGGCATTCGCCTGCAAAGCCTGGGGTTTGACACTACCATTGTTGAAAAGCTAGACGCTCCTGGTGGGCGGGCCTATGTGCGCCATACAGATGGTTTTACCTTCGACATGGGGCCAACGGTAATCACAGTGCCCCATTTTATTGAAGAGCTGTTTTCTTTAGGGCGTGATTGTGCCGACCTGACTAGCGACGACTTCCCGGCGGCCATTGTTGACGAAAACAAGCGAATTACCAGCGGTATTTCTGGTGGCCCCAATACCAGCCGCTACGTCAAAATTGTTCCTATCCTTCCCTTCTACCGCATCTATTTTGATGACGGCACCTTCTTCGACTACGACGGTGATCCGGAACATACTCGCGAGCAAATTCAACGATTGGGCGAACCGGGCGACCTAGAAGGTTACGAAAAATTCCACGATCAAGCCAGAGCCATTTTTGAGCGAGGTTTTCTGGAGTTAGGCTACACGCACTTTGGCACAGTGGGATCCATGCTCAAAGTCGCTCCCGACCTGTTGCGGCTGGATGCTGTGCGTAATCTGTTCCGCTTTAGCAGTCGCTATTTTAAGAGCGACAAACTGCGTCAGGTGTTTAGCTTTGAAACATTGCTGGTGGGTGGCAATCCCCTTTCGGTACCGGCTATCTACGCCATGATTCACTTTGTGGAAAAAACCTGGGGCATTCACTTTGCTATGGGCGGTACAGGGGCGCTGGTGCAAGGCTTTGTGAAAAAGTTTGAGGAATTAGGAGGCCGCCTCCAGTACAACGCTGAGGTCAAGCAGATTAACGTGACCAGGCAGGGAAATAAAAAAGTCGCGACTGGCATTACTCTGGCCGATGGCACAGAGATGGCGGCTGATGTAGTGGTTTCTAATGGCGACTGGGCGAACACTTACCGTCAGCTCATCGACCCTAAGTATCGCTTTTGGAACGGCGACTTGCGAGTCAAACTGACCCGGCAATCCATGTCTTTATTTGTGATTTATTTCGGCTTTAGGGCCAACGGTCAAGAAGAGGAACGATTGCGCCATCACACCATCATCCTTGGCCCCCGCTACGAAGAACTGCTGAAGGATATTTTTGGCCGCAAGATTTTAGCCAAAGACTTCTCTCAATACCTGCATCTGCCAACGCTGACCGATCCTTCCCTAGCACCGCCCGGCCACCATGCAGCCTATACTCTGCTGCCAGTACCTAATAACCAGTCGGGGATTGACTGGTCGCAGGTGGGCGATCGCCTCACTGATACGGTCTTCACTTTCCTAGACGAGCGTGGCTACCTGCCCGGTCTCAAAGAACGGCTGGTGTGCCATAGCTACATCACTCCTGACTACTTCGAGCACGACTTAAACTCTTACCTGGGCAATGCCTTTGGCCCTGAACCACTGCTGGTGCAATCAGCCTTTTTCCGCCCCCACAACCGCAGCGAAGACATTGCTAATCTCTATCTGGTCGGGGCGGGTACTCAACCTGGAGCCGGCACCCCTAGCGTGATGATGTCAGCAAAAATGACGGCCCGGCTAATTGCCGAAGACTTTGCGGTTGACGAGGGGATTCTAAGTGGTAAAGCCAGCCCAGAGTTGAGCTATCGCTAGGGTGGAAGGCGGAAGCGAGAAGGCAGAAATTAGGAGTGTGACCTATTTTTGCCTTTTCCCTTCCTCCCCTGCCCTCCGCGTTCTGCCCTCAGCTCTATTTGGCCAGGTTTTTGTCACAATAAAAGCGACGATTAAAGCATGAGCAGTTGGCTATGAACATGAACTTAGGAATAACGCTTGGCTCGGCCATAGTTCTAGGGCTTAGTTCTGGGTTTCTGGGAGCAGTGGCTGTTCAGGCTGAACCCCTCATGCTTGAGGGCGCAACCGAGCCTATCTTGCCAGAAGAGAATGCCGATGCGGCGGCGCCGGGTGGTGGGGAAACGCTGGTGCTGCCGTTTACCGATGTGCCGACCGACCACTGGGCTTACCAGGCGTTGCTGAATTTGGCTGGGGTCTATGGCTGCGTAGGCGGCTATCCCGATGGCACTTTTGGCGGCGAGAGGTCTGTCACCCGCTACGAATTTGCAGCCGGGATGGATGCTTGCCTGAGCGTGCTGACGGGCCTCATCCAGCAGCGCCAAGCAGAGCGGCAGGCGGTGGGAGAACTGGTTCAGGACATGGAGCGATCGCTCGAAGAACTCCGCCAGCTCGAAGGCTCTATCGAAAATCTGGAGCAGAACTAATTAGCTAGATGTATGGCACAGTGCGGCTGGTGGGTTAGCTTCCCGCTGAGCAGTTCTAAGATCCACATTCCCTCTGTAAAGCTCCTGCAGGGGCCAGAGCCTCTGAGAGAGTTCTTAAGAAGAGATTAACCTTTGGTTGGGCTTGAATCCTTTATTGTGAAGAAAGGGTATAGCCATCTACAAACTTAACTGCTGATGGTCAATCTAAAGCGCAACTTCAACGGCTTTAGGCTGGCTTCCTCAACCTATGGCAGCAACGCGCAAGGCTTTACAGACGCTTTGCAAACTGTCAAGCTTGCTTCCCTGCGCTGACCCGGCTAGTGATTGACTAAACAACGGTATGAAATACCTGGCCCACACAAGGCTACCGGTTGAAGGTTGCTTGCAGTTCCTAGCCAGGTTTGGTTGACCCAATATCGCCTCTATTTTTCTGGGTTAAAAACTATGCCCCCCGCTACCCGCTTTTCGGTTACTGATCTGCTTGAGCGCTACAAGCAAGGTCAATTTCAGTTCGAACAACTGAATTTACGCTATCTTTCCCTAAAGGGAGTTAAGCTGCCCTTCATTGAACTGATCGAATGTGACTTGCAGGGTTCTAACCTGTCGGGAGCCTTTTTGCCAGGGGCTGTTTTCATCCGTACTGGCCTGCGGCAATGTCGGCTTAATCGAGCCAACCTGATTGGTGCCGACTTTTTGCGGGCCGACCTCTCTGGCGCGCAACTTAACCGGGTAATGCTGTCAGGGGCTAAGCTCACAGGCAGCAACTTGAGTGAGGCCAAACTGCTCGAAACTGCGCTGAATGGCAGCGATCTGCGCGGCGCTATCCTAAAACGGGCTAACTTGCGGGGAGCTAACCTCAGCTATGCCAATTTGCAAGGAGCCGACCTTCGCGGGGCTGATATCACGGATACTGATTTAACCGGGGCCAATCTTCTAGGTACCCTCATGCCCGATGCAACCTATGTGGACTACGGCTTCGATTTGCTGATGGCCGGTACAGAGTAAAGTTGAAGGATAGAGGGCAGAGGTAGAGTGGGGAAAAGCTGGGGGACGAGCGATTACCTGTGGCTGCAGAATCTTAGCCTCGCTGATCTCATTTCTACCGGGGTTCGCTAAAATAGGAGCATCTCAGGCCCTTGGGTCTGGGTTCCTTTAGCAGTAATGTTTTGGGAAGTGGGTCGCCGCCCACTTTTTTATTGGCTAAATTTCTACCCGTCCTATGGCTCATCCTCTCATTCCTCAAGTGTTAGCGTTAGCGGCCCCAGTTGCCGACCAACTTGGTCTAGAGGTGGTTGATGCTGTTTTCCAAACCAATCAGTCACCGCCGGTACTGCGGATCGACGTGCGTAGCTTGGAAAACGAAGACACCGGCCTGGAGGACTGCGAAAAAATGAGCCAGGCCTTGGAGTTGGTGCTCGACTCTACGGATTTGATTCCCGATGCCTACGTACTGGAGATTTCCAGCCCTGGTATTTCGTCAGATCTTTCGACTGATCGGGACTTTGTTGTGTTCAAAGGCTTCATGGTCGAGGTTCGCCTGGCGGAACCCCATCGGGGCAAACAAATCTGGGTAGGGCAACTGGTGCGCCGTGATGAGGAGACTGTGGTGCTGAGCCAGCGGGGTAAGGCCATCGCCTTGCCCAGAGCGTTAGTGACGGCGGTAGAACTGAGTAACCAAAGCCCTGATTAACGGTTTTGTCCAGAGCAACTGGACAAAGCTGCGATTAACAATTGAATGTCTAGAGGTGAGTGTCTATGTCGCTGGTAAATCTGCCCAATTTGCAGGAAATGATTGATGTCATTAGCCGCGAGAAAAATCTGCCCAAGCACGCGGTAGAAAATGCCCTGCGCGAGGCTCTGCTGAAAGGCTACGAGCGTTATCGCCGTACCCAGCAAATGGGAGGTCACTTTGATGAAGAATACTTTGATAACTTTGACATTGAGCTAGATGTAGACGACTACGGTGAGCAAGGTTTTCGGGTGCTAGCCACTAAAACCATTGTGGAAGAAGTCACCAGCCAGGATCACCAGATTGCCCTGGACGAAGTCCGTGAAGTGGCCCCCGAAGCCCAGGCCGGAGACACGGTGGTGTTGGATGTTACCCCCGACCAGCGGGATTTTGGCCGTATGGCCGCCATCCAGACCAAGCAAGTGTTAGCCCAAAAACTTCGCGATCAGCAACGTAAGCTGATTCAGGAAGAGTTTCAGGATCTAGAGGGCACCATCCTGACGGCGCGGGTGCTGCGGTTTGAACGACAGTCGGTGATTATGGCGGTCAGCAGTGGCCTGGGCCAGCCAGAGGTAGAGGCAGAACTGCTAAAGCGTGACCAGCTTCCTAATGACAACTATCGGGCCAACGCGACCTTTCGGGTAGCGCTCAAAAAGGTATCGGAGGGTTCTCACCGCGGCCCCCAGCTGCTGGTATCGCGGGCTGATGCCGCCCTGGTAGTGGAGCTATTTACCAACGAAGTGCCGGAAATTGAGGACGAAATTGTTCGAATTGTAGCCGTAGCGCGGGAAGCGAATCCTCCTTCGCGTTCTGTTGGCCCCCGTACCAAAATTGCCGTGGATACTCTGGAACGTGATGTAGACCCGGTTGGAGCCTGCATTGGCGCACGGGGATCGCGGATTCAGGTGGTGGTCAACGAATTGCGGGGCGAAAAAATCGACGTAATTCGTTGGTCGCCCGACCCAGCCACCTACATTTCCAACGCCCTCAGTCCAGCTCGAGTGGATGAGGTGCGGTTGGTGAATCCTGAAGAACGCCAGGCCCACGTGCTGGTGCCGGAGGATCAGCTCAGTCTGGCGATTGGCAAAGAAGGCCAAAATGTGCGGCTGGCCGCCCGCCTAACGGGTTGGAAAATCGACATCAAAGATGCCAGCAAGTATGACTATGAAGCCGAAGATCGCAAGCTAGCTGAGCTACAGGCCAGTCGGGAAGCTGCCGAAGCCGAGGCCGCTGCCGAGGCCGCCGAAGCCGAAGCCAGAGCCGCTGAAGCCAGAGCTGCCCGCGAGGCTAAAATGGCTGCCCTAGCCGCTGCCGCCGCTGAGGTAGAGGCTGAGCTAGAATCGGGATTGCTCAGTCTAGATCCTGATGATCCTGAATTCGAAGCCATGGATGCGCTTAACGCTCTGGAAACCAATTCTGAGGCAGAAGAGGCCGCATCTACTATAGAGGAAGAAGAGTAGCAGTACCTGGAGAATGGGTTTTCTATGCCGCCTAATGGCTTTTCCTTAACTGGGGTCTTAAACCTTCAACATTTTTCCTGAATTAGCTAAAGACCTTATGCCACCAAACTACAGGCGCTGTGTAAGCTGTCGGCGAGTAGCGCCCCGCCACGAATTCTGGCGGGTTGTCAGACTATCTAGCGATGCTTCCGTAAGGTTGGATCAGGGCATGGGCCGCTCAGCCTACGTTTGTCCTCAGGCTGAGTGCCTGCGCTTAGCCCAAAAGAAAAATCGCCTGAGCCGAGCGCTCAAAGCTCAGGTTCCCGAGGCTGTTTGGGCCACGCTCTGGCAGCGCGTGGAAGCTTGTCCGGTCGTCAATAGCCAGGTTCAGGAGAGCTAAACCATCTCGGTTGACCTTAAAACCACGATGTAACCGAAAACTTTTGCAAATAAACTCACCTATCGTCCATTTCCCTCTGCAACTCTATTCATTGGGAGGAAGAACTGATTAAACTTGAAATAGGGCATATTGGCCGACAACCTTGTCGGTCAAATCAACAGTCGGTACACTGGCCTAGGTAAACTTGGGTTTATTGGGCAGTGGTTTACAATGCCTTGCTAGGCTAACGTATGCGTCAGAATGGTTTGATGTCGTTTTGTTGGACGAAGCAGGTTGGTTCTTATGGAATAACTTTGACTAGCGTAGGGAGAACTGGATGAACGGCAAAGTCAGGATTTACGAGTTGTCTAAGGAATTAAATTTGGAAAACAAGGATATTTTGGCGATTTGCGATCGCCTTGACATTGCCGTGAAGAGTCACAGCAGCACCATCGCTGAGTCAGAGGCCGAGCAAATTCGTTCGGCGGCCCACAAAATGCGCCAAGGTGCCACTTCCAGCCGTCCTGATCGTCCTCGTCCCAATCTGGTGAAGAATGGCAATCGGCCTGAGCAGAAGCAGCAAATTTTGGAAATTCGCCGCCATCGAGTCACCCCTAAGCCAGAGCGACCAGCAGACAGTGTGGCTAGTCAACAGTCGGCCTCTGCTCCGCCAGCCAAGCCAGTTCGGTTTGCGGGCGAGGGCCTGTCTAAGCCTCCTAGCCGTCCTGGTAGCGAACCCAGGATGGACAATTCCAGTTCCGAAAGCCGAAAGCCGCGCCCCATTATTGGGCCGAATCGTCCTGCGGCAGCGGGTTCAACGGCTACGTCAGACAACCAGGTCGACCAGGTAAAGGCACCCCCTTTGTCAGCATCAATCCCGCGCCCTAAATTGGCCGGGCCACCCGTGCGAACTGGTGATGGAACTAGCGCAACGGCTAGCCCAACCCTTGAAGGACGACCTAATCGTCCTGTTATTAAGCGGGTAGAGGCTCGCGACAGTGAAGATGCGGTAGCCACTCCTCGACCGACAATTCCTATTCGCGAAGTCGATGAAGACGAGACTGGGCCACGACTTAAGCCTAAGCCCAAGCTCCGTCGCCCGGATGCCTCGGAGCCACCTGCCCGCGAAGATGCCGCTAAAGTTGCAGCAACACCCGATGGATCCGATTCTATCTCCGTGATTGGAGTAGATGATCTGGATCTAGAGAGTCGCCTACGTCGTCCTTCACCGCCACGCCACAAGCGCAAGGAGCGCGAGGATGAAGACGATGAAATGGAAATGCGCGAAAAGGCTGGCAAGGCCAGCAAATCTAAGCGCCGTGGGCAGTCGCTTCTGGATGATGAGGACGAAGATCTGGAAGCGCTGGTTGAGGAGCTAGATGATAGCGACCAGACCACTGAGGCCAATAACCTCAGCCTGTCTCTAGCCCGCCCGCCGAAGCCGAAGAATGCTTCTGGCGGTAAGCCATCTACCCCAACGGTGAAGAGTCACCGGCCTCAACATCGTGACAGCAGCGGTGCCAAGTCACGCCGAGATCGCCGCGAAGCAGCTCCCAAGCAGGAGCGTCCAGAAATCATTGTGCTGACTGAAGGGCTGACAGTGCACGAACTGGCTGAGCAAATTATGGTGGCCGAAACAGAGTTGATTAAGTCTCTGTTCTTTAAGGGCATCGCAGCCAACATCAACCAGACTCTAGACATCGACACGGCCAAAATGGTGGCCGAGGAGTTTGATGTGCTGGTAGAAACCACCGAAGCCGAGTCTGAGGCCAAGAAAGTCACCGAAATGATCGATGCCGAAGATCTGGAAAACCTCAAGCGTCGGCCTCCAGTGGTGACCATTATGGGCCACGTTGACCACGGTAAGACTACCCTGCTCGACTCAATCCGTAAGACTAAGGTGGCCCAAGGCGAAGCCGGGGGCATTACCCAGCACATCGGTGCTTATCACGTGGACGTGGAGCACGCGGGCGATTCGCATCAGATTGTATTTTTAGACACTCCGGGTCACGAAGCCTTCACGGCTATGCGGGCACGGGGTACGCGGGTCACTGACATCGCCATTCTGGTAGTCGCCGCGGACGACGGCGTGCGGCCCCAGACCATTGAGGCGATTAGCCACGCTAAGGCCGCCGAAGTACCGCTGATTGTGGCGATTAATAAAATCGACAAAGACACCGCCAATCCCGACCGGGTGAAGCAGGAACTCATGGAGCATAGCCTGGTGCCCGAAGAGTGGGGTGGCGACACCATCATGGTGCCGGTTAGCGCCCTCTCTGGGGAAAACCTGGATACTCTGCTGGAGATGATTGTGCTGGTGGCGGAAGTCGAAGATCTGCAAGCCAACCCTGACCGCCGCGCCCGTGGCACGGTGATTGAGGCCAACCTCGACAAGGCTCGTGGGCCAGTAGCTACCCTACTAGTGCAAAATGGCACTCTCAAAGTAGGCGACTCGCTAGTAGCTGGGGCCGTGTTGGGCAAGGTCAGAGCTATGCTGGAT
>Ga0224723_1000771_pt1 | contig 21142 bp, 21 predicted proteins | sample Balambano_FR2_Me_FD_161647 | JGI IMG/M metagenome (GOLD analysis project Ga0224723, IMG submission 161647) | Freshwater sediment microbial communities from Lake Towuti, South Sulawesi, Indonesia - Balambano_FR2_MetaG | ecosystem: Environmental > Aquatic > Freshwater > Lake > Sediment | place... | reverse complement strand
ATAGTAGACATCGCAGCTTTCGGTCAGCGAGCGCGCCAGGTCCACGCTGCCGTGCCCGCCGCGCTTCCAGCAGTGGAAGCGCCGCCCGCCGAATTCGAGGTGGCCGGGACAGTAGACCGTGGTCTGCGGCGTGATCGCGCCGGCTTCGAGGGCCGCCAGCGCCGTCACCATCTTGAAGGTCGATCCCGGCGGGTAGGCGCCCTGCACCGACTTGTTGGCGAGCGGCCGGTGGTCGTTGCCGGTCAGAAGGCCATAGTCGGACTTGCTGATGCCGCGCACGAACAGGTTCGGGTCGAACGAGGGCGAGGAAGCGATGGCCAGCAGATCGCCGCTGTTGACGTCCATCACCACGGCTGCGGCACTTTCCTCGCCGAGCCGGGCCTGCACGTAGTTCTGCAGGTCGGCATCGGCGGTCAGGCGCACGTCGGCGCCGGCGGTGCCCTCCTCGCGGCCGAGTTCGCGCATCACCCGGCCGACGGCGTTGACCTCGATCCGCGTGGTGCCGGCGCCGCCGCGCAGATCGCCTTCCATCCAGCGCTCCACCCCGATCTTGCCGATCTGGAACTTGGGGATCAGCAGCAGCGGCTCGGGGTCTTCCAGCTCGGCGAGATCCGCTTCGCTGACCGGGCCGACGTACCCCACCACATGCGCGAAATCGCCGATCAGCGGATAGTGCCGCGACAGCCCGACCTCGGGCGTCACGCCGGGCAGGGCCGGGGCGTTCACCGCCACCGCCGAGAAGTCCTCCCAGGCGAGCCGGTCGGCGAAGATGATCGGCACGAAGGCCGGCCGCCGCTCCATCTCCTTGCGGCTGCGCTCGACGGTCTCGGGCGCGAGCGGGATCAGCTGTTCGAGCCGCGCCATCACCTCATCGACATCGCCCGCTTCCTCGCGGGTGATGACGACGCGGTAGGTCTGCTCGTTGCCGGCGATGAGCCGGCCGTTGCGGTCGAGGATCATGCCGCGGGCGGGCGGGATCAGGCGGATGTTGATGCGGTTCTCTTCCGCGAGCAGCTGGTACTGGTCCGCCTGCTCGACCTGCATGTGGCGCATCCGCAGGCCGAGGACGGCGATGAAGGCCGCCTGCGCGCCGCCCAGGAGCAGAGCCCGCCGTGTGATGGTCCGGGCACTGGCCTCGGTATCCTTGGCCGAGCGTCTCACATCCGTCTCCCATAGGCATCGGTCTCGCCGGTCGCGGGCTTCCGCACGCCGAAGGCCGCACGCGACACAGCCACCACCAGCGGGTAGCACAGGATGGTGCCCAGGGCCTGCACCAGAGTCTGGCCGAGCCCGGCCTGCGGCAACATGACCAGCGCCAGCACCAGCCGGTAGCCGAGCACCGCCGCAAGGATCACCGCCGCCACCAGGAGCCATTCGACCAGGAATCCGAGCTCGCGCGTCAGGCCGCTGCGGGTGCGCAGGAATTCCGCCGCCAAGAGCACCATCGCCGCCCAGAGACCGGGCGGGCGCATCAGCAAGAGATCCTCGAGCAGGACCACCAGCGCGATCAGCAGTGCCGGCACATAGTCCGGGCGGCGCAGCACCCAGACCAGCGTCAGGCACAACAGCAGGTCCGGCCCGGGCCAGGTGCCGGCCACCGACCCGAGCGGCAGGAGCCGCAGGAACAGGAGCGCACCCGCCAGCGCCACGTAGAGCGCGCGGTGCGACCAGACGCCGGCGGCCAGCGGCTCAGCCATCGCCGCCCCCGGCGTCGGCGGTCGCCGGCAGCGCCTCGGCCTCCGGCAGCGGCGCGGCGCGCGGCGGTGGCGGGATCAGCGCCCCCGGTTCCGCGATGCGCTCGCTCTCGTGGCTGCGCAGCACCCGCAGGAACTCCAGCCGCTCGTAATCCGCGGCCAGCCGCACCCGCAGCCGCCGGTCGGGGCCCTGGGCCACCTGGCCGACCAGAAGCCCCGCCGGAAACACCCCGCCGTCGCCGGAACTGACCACGCGGTCGCCGGGCCGCACGAGGTCGGGTTTCTCGATGAAGTCGAGCGGCGGGGCGGCAGTATTGTCGCCCGACAAAAGCGCCCGCTGGCCCGAAGGCTGGACCGTCACGGGAATCCGGCTGTTGCTGTCGGTCAAGAGGATCACCCGGGCCGTCGTGTTGCCGACGCCCGAGATGCGACCCGCGAGCCCGATGCCGTCCATCGTGGCCCAGCCGTCGCGGATGCCGTCGCGGGCGCCCACGTTCAGGAGCACCGACTGGCGGAACGGGCTGCCGCTGTCGGCCAGCACCACGCCGGTCACGTGCGTGAGCCGCGGGTCGAGCCGCACCTGGTTGAGGTCGAGCAGGCGGGCGTTCTTCTGTTCCAGCTGCAGCGCGGCTTCGCGCCAGGCCTTCATCTGCTGCAGCTCGCGCCGCAGCTGCTGGTTCTGCTCGTAGATGCGGGCATAGGACTGGAAGTCGTCGAGCATCGCCGCCGCCTTGGTGATCGGCAGCAGCGCCCAGTCGAACGACGGCACCACCCGGTCCACCAGCGCCGTCCGGAAGCGTTCCACCCGCGGGCTGTCGATCCGCCAGATCAGGAAGATCGCCAGCAGCGCGACCACCAGTCCGCCGACCAGAATCCGCCGGACGGGGCGGGAGAAGTCTTCCGGCGTGCTTCGGTCTCGGGCCACGGCGTCTCGTCCCTGGCGGCGGATCAGCTGTCGTAATCGATCACATGGCGCAGTTGCTTCTCGTACTCCAGCGCCTTGCCGGTGCCGAGTGCAACACAGTTCAGCGATTCGTTGGCGACCGAGATCGACAGCCCGGTCTGCTCGCGCAAGGCAAGGTCGAGATCGCCCAGGAGCGCGCCGCCGCCGGTCAGCATCACGCCGCGATCGACGATGTCGGCCGCGAGATCCGGCGGCGTCGCCTCCAGCGCCTGCATCACCGCATCGCAGATGTTCTGCACCGGCTCGGCCAGCGCTTCGGCCACCTGCGCCTGGTTGATCTCGGTCTCCTTCGGCACGCCGTTCAGAAGGTCGCGGCCGCGGATCGTCATCGAGGCGCCGCGGCCGTCGTCAGGCATCCGCGCGGTGCCGATCGAGGTCTTGATCCGCTCGGCGGTGGATTCGCCGATCAGCAGGTTCTGGTGGCGCCGCAGGTAGCTGATGATCGCCTCGTCCATCCGGTCGCCGCCGACCCGGACCGACCGGGCATAGACGATGTCGCCCAAGGACAGCACGGCCACCTCGGTGGTGCCGCCGCCGATGTCGACGACCATGTTGCCGGTCGGGTCGGTGATCGGCATGCCGGCCCCGATCGCCGCCGCGATCGGTTCCGCGATCAGGCCCGCGCGGCGCGCCCCGGCCGACAGCACCGACTGGCGGATCGCGCGCTTTTCGACAGGGGTCGCGCCGTAGGGGACGCAGACGATGATCTTCGGTTTCGAGAAGGTGGTGCGCTTGTGCACCTTGCGGATGAAATGCTTGATCATCTCTTCGGCGACGTCGAAGTCGGCGATCACGCCGTCGCGCATCGGCCGGATCGCCTCGATCGAGCCCGGGGTGCGGCCCAGCATTAGCTTGGCGTCCTCGCCCACCGCCAGCACCTGCTTCTTGCCGTCCTTGACGTGATAGGCCACGACCGAGGGCTCGTTCAGGATGATGCCGCGGCCCTTCACATAGACGAGCGTGTTCGCCGTGCCGAGGTCGATGGCCATATCCGACGAAAACAGCCCTGTGAGTACCGACATGCGTGAAGAGATCCCGTGTTCCGAAAGAATTGGGCCCGCGACTCGGTCGGGTCACGGGCGGTCGCGTTCCTATACGCTTGTGTCACGGAAGGCAAAACCCCGTCCCGCGGCGGCGGCGCGAATTCGCCGCCGCGGCCCCGGCTTGCAGATTTTCTGCGCCGCGGCCACGCGGCCTGTCGATAGCTGGGCTGGTCCTTTACAAAATCCGGCAATTGAGCCGCTCCGGCCGCCGGCCGGGCGCGGCCGGCAGATCCGCAACGCGGCCGAATCGTCCCGCCGCGCGGGCGCGGAAAGTGCACGATCCTTGCGCATGGAATCGAAGGGCACGCCGCCGCAGAACCCGCCTTGCCGGATAGCCGGGCGCCGGCGCAAGCGGCAGCGCCGCGCCGCCCCACCCGCAAGGATCGGGCGCTCGGCGCCGAAGGCGGTCCACCGGAACCGCCTTCACCCGGCGGGGTCCGGGGCCGCGCCCCGGCCCCATTGCCTTTCGTCGCACGGCCGAACCGCTCCGGGACGAGTCTCGCCATCCGGTTCCGTCGCGCTTCCTTCGGGCCCGGTCCCGCTCCGGGTCTCCCGGGGCGCGCAGGGTCAGGCTTGACGCGACAGGTCCCGCGCCACGCCTTCCAGCTGGTCAAATCCCGAGGCGAGGCCCTCCAGCATGCCGATGCCGAGGTATTCCGCCTTCATCGCCGCCGAGGCGAAGCGGATCACCGTGGTGACGGTCGTCCTGCCGCCGCTCTCGTCGAAGGTCGTCGTGAACAGGATCTTGCCGCCGTGCTTCAGGTTCATCCCGCCGCCCTTGCCGTCCTCGAACGCGTCGTCGTAGACGATCCGGGCGTAGGGCACGATCTCGTGGTAGATGCCGCCGAACGGCGGGCCCTCGGCGCCGTCCGGACCCGTCATGATCATCCGCCACGCCCCGCCGACCCGGAAATCGCATTCGCAATGGGTGACGGGCCAGCCGACCGGCCCGAACCAGCGCTTCAGGTATTCGGGGCGCGAATGGGCGAGGAACAGGTACTTCGCAGGCACGTCCATCACCCGGGTGATGGACGCCTTGCGGGCGGCCACGGGGTCATCGGTCTGGGTCCTCATTCGGCAGCTCCTCTTGGTGCAGGTCACGTGCGACGGTCTCGAGCCGGTCAAGCCGGCTCTCCCAGAGCTGGCGGTAGGGTCCGATCCAGTCGTCGAGCGCCGCCAGCGCCTCGGGCCGGAGCCGCACCGGGCGCAGGTTCGCCTGCCGTCCGCGGGTGATCAGCCCGGCGGCTTCCAGCACCTTCAGATGGCTCGAGATGGTCGGCTGGCTGAGCGCGAAGGGCGCGGCCAGTTCGCCGGCCGAGGCCTCGCTGTCGATCAGCCTGTCGAGGATCGCCCGCCGGGTCGGATTGGCGAGGGCAGACAGAACCAGATCGAGCGACGGCTGCATCCACGACCCTCTATATTGAACGAATGCAATATAGAGGGTCGTCGAAACACAGTCAATCGCGACCGGTCAGCCGGCGTCCTTGTAGCTGACCGCCTTGGTGTCGCCGCCCGGTGCGGTCTTCTGGCGCCGCACGATCAACCGGTTCAGTGCGTTGACATAGGCCCGGACGCTCGCCACGACCGTATCGGTGTCGGCCGACTGGCCGGTGGCGATGCGCCCGTCCTCCTCCAGCCGGACCGAGACGGTGGCCTGCGCGTCGGTCCCTTCGGTCACCGCGCTGACCTGATAGAGCTGCAGCCGCGCGCGGTTGGGATAAAGCGCCTTCACCGCGTTGAAGGCGGCATCTACCGGCCCATCGCCCACTGCCTCCACCGTGTGATCCGCCCCTTCGATCGCCAGCGTCAGCAGCGCCTCGCCCGGCCCGTCGGTGCCGCAGACGACGCGGAGGCGCTTCAGCTGCAGCGTGTCGTGCATCGCATGCGTCTCCTGATCGGCCACGAGCGCGATCAGGTCGTCGTCATAGACCTCTTTCTTGCGGTCGGCCAAAGCCTTGAACCGGACGAAGACGTCGTTCAGCTGGTTGTCGGCCAGATCGAAGCCCAGATCGCGCAGCTTGGCGCGCAGCGCCGCGCGGCCGGAATGCTTGCCCATCACGAGGTTCGTCTCCGACAGGCCGATGTCGGTCGGGCGCATGATCTCGAAGGTCTCGGCATTCTTCAGCATCCCGTCCTGATGGATGCCGCTTTCATGCGCGAAGGCGTTCTTGCCGACGATCGCCTTGTTGAACTGCACCGGAAAGCCCGAGACGATCGCCACCTTGCGGCTGACGTGCATGATCCGGGTGGTGTCGATGCGGGTGCGGAAGGGCAGGATGTCGTTGCGGACCTTCAGCGCCATCACCACCTCTTCGAGCGCGGTGTTGCCGGCGCGTTCGCCGAGCCCGTTGATGGTGCATTCGACCTGCCGCGCGCCGGCCTCGACCGCCGCCAGCGCGTTGGCGGTCGCCATGCCGAGGTCGTTGTGGCAATGGGTGGCAAAGATCACCTCGTCCGCCCCCGGCACCCGCGCCTTGAGCATGGCGATGATCGAGGCGCTTTCGCGCGGATAGGTGTAGCCCACCGTGTCAGGGATGTTGATCGTGGTGGCGCCCGCCCGGATCGCGATCTCTACCACCCGGCAGAGGTAGTCGTGCTCGGTCCGGGTCGCGTCCATCGGCGACCACTGCACGTTGTCGCAGAGGTTGCGGGCATGCGTCACCGTGTCATGGATCCGCTCGGCCATCTGGTCCATGTCGAGGTTCGGGATCGCCCGGTGCAGCGGCGAGGTGCCGATGAAGGTGTGGATGCGCGGCCGCCGCGCGTGGCGCACCGCCTCCCAGCAGCGGTCGATGTCCTTGTAGTTCGCTCGGGCAAGACCGCAGACGACCGCGCTCTGCGCCTGCCGGGCGATCGCCGAGACGGCCTCGAAATCGCCGTCCGAGGCGATCGGGAAGCCGGCCTCGATGATGTCCACGCCCATCTCGTCCAGAAGCGCCGCAATCTCCAGCTTCTCGGTGTGGGTCATGGTGGCGCCGGGCGACTGCTCGCCGTCGCGCAGAGTGGTGTCGAAGATGACGACATGGTCCTGCGGGGATGGGACGGTCATGCGGGCCTCTCTCAGATCGGCGCCTTGGGCGCCGGCGCCCGGCCGCTGTCGCCGGTGTTCGGCTCGCCCGTCGGCTCGATCAAGAGCACCGTGGCCACGGCCGCGGCGCGCGGCCGGTGGACGACACCGCGCGGCACCACCACGATCTCGCCCGGGCCGAAGGTCACCGGCGGATGCGTGGCGTAGTCCATCGTCACCTCGCCGTCGAGCACGAGGAAGAAATCGTCGGTCGCATCATGCTTGTGGTAGGGAAACGCGCCCGCGAACTTCACCACCATGACGTCGTTGTCGTTGTAGCGCGCCACCACCCTGGGGTCCCAGTAGGTGGAAACCTGCGCCAGCTTTTCGGCCAGATTGATCTTGTGCATGTCCTGTCCTTGCGGGGTCTTGGGGGGAACGGACCGGGCGCATCGACCATCCGAGCGGCCGCGCCCGGGGGCGCCGCTCAGGACAGGCTGAGAAGCAGTCGTCCGCCCGACGGGAGCGGACGCAGGGCACCGGACGTGAAGGCGGCAGCGCACGACATGGCCGCGACTATAGGCAGCGCGGCGCAAAAGAAAAGCCGGAAAACTGCGGCCTGTCGGCCGGGCGCGACCGGGCGCCGGCCCCGGGGCGGGACCGGGGCTGCTGCGACCGGGTGGCGCAGTCAGAGACTGCCGAGGAAAGCCAGCAGTGCGGCGCGGTCGTTTGCCGGCAGCGCGATGACCCGGTCGCGCGCGGCTTGCCCTTCGCCGCCGTGCCACAGCACCGCCTCGAGCAGGTTCCGCGCCCGGCCGTCGTGCAGGAAGGCGGCGGTGCCCGTCACCTGTTCGGTCAGCCCGATGCCCCAGAGCGGCGGGGTGCGCCATTCGCGACCCGTGGCGCGGGCTTCCGGGAACTGGTCGGCCAGTCCCTCGCCCATGTCGTGCAGAAGAAGGTCGGTGTAGGGCCAGATCAGCTGGAAGCTCTGCTCGGGCTGGCCGGCCAGCCGCGCGGTCACGAATTTCGGAGTGTGGCAGCCGGTGCAGCCGATGTCGTAGAACAGCGCCTTGCCGCGCAGGACCAGCGGGTCGCCTGCGCCGCGCCGCTCGGGCACGGCGAGGTTCCGCGCATAGAAGGTGACGAGGTCGAGGCTTTCGCCGTCCACCTCCAGCCCGTCGCGGATGCCCGGCTCCTGCCCGTGCGGGCCGGCGCGGCAGGCGGTCTGGGCCGGCGTGCAGTCGCCCCATGGGGCCGGGTGCAGCGCGGTCGACAGCCCCATGTCGACGGAAAAGGCGGCGGCCGACTGCTCCCGCAGGCTCGCCGCGCCCGCCTTGTGCCCGAACCGGCCCAGCATCGGCCGGCCATGTTCCGCCGACCAGACGATGTTGGGCCGTCCCGAGATGCCGTCCCCGTCGGCGTCGTTCTCGTCGGCACCGGCCAGGATGTCGGCGGCCGGGATCGCCTCCAGCAGGCCGAGGCCGATCATCTGCGGCGCCACGCGCGGGCTCAGCCGCGCGCCGTCCGCGAGCGGCCCCTGCGCGAGATCGGCGGCGGCGGCGGTCGGTGCGCGCAGCGTCACGACGGTGCCGTCGGCCAGCGCTACCGGCACATCGGTCCACGCGATTGCGATCTGGCCCTCCGGCACCAGCCCCGGCGCGGCGGCATCCTGCAGCTGCCGGCCATAGACCGGGTCGGGCAGGGTGGCGATGTAGCCCGCGATCGCGGGCGCATCGCCCCCTGGCACCGCCAGCCGCAGCACCATCGACAGGGCGTCGTCCCCGGGTCCCGCCGGCGGGTGGCCGCGCCCGTCCTTGATGTGGCAGGACTGGCAGGCCCGCGCGTTATGAAGGGGACCGAGCCCGTCCGAGGCCCGGGTGGAGGCGGGAGCCGCGACCCAGAGCTTGCGGAACAGGCCGTTGCCGAGCCGGAACGCCATCTGGCGCTCGAAGTCCATGTTGCCCGAAGGCAGCGAGAAGGCGTCCGCCGTGCCGGTGGCGCGGACGCTTGCCGCGCCGCCCGGCCGCGCCTCGAACGGCTCGGGCGTCGCGAAGTCCCGGGTCGGCCCGGTCACATCGGCAACGCGCGCCGCCTCGGCGGCCGTGCGCGGCAGCATCGGCAGATGCGGGTCGGAGGCGACATCGGCCGCCGCCGCAGGGCCGCAGAGGGCCGCCAGCAGCAGCAGGCCGCGGCGCATCAGTCGTCCTTCTCGGCCTCGTCGGCCGGCAGCGCGTTCAGCAGTCCGTAGCGTTCGTCGCCCAGCTTCTCGAGCAGGCCGATTTGGGTTTCGAGAAAGTCGATATGGCCTTCCTCGTCCTTCAGGAGCCCCTCGAACAGCTTCATCGACACGTAATCGCCCGCGTCGCGGCAATACTCGCGCGCCTCCTTGTAGAGCGTGCGCGCGTCGTATTCGGCGGCGAGGTCGCATTCGAGCGTCTCGCGCACCGTCTGGCCGATGCGCAGCGGGTCGAGCTTCTGCAGGTTCGGATGCCCTTCCAGGAAGATGATCCGGGCGATCGCGCGGTCGGCGTGGTGCATCTCCTCGATGCTTTCGGCCCGGCTCTTGCGGGCCAGCCGGCCGAAGCCCCAGTCCTCCTGCAGCCGGTAATGCAGCCAGTACTGGCTGACCGCGGTCAGTTCCGACCGGACGGCCGCGTTGAGGTAGTCGATGACCTTCGGATCGCCCTTCATGCTGGCTCCTTGCTGGCGGTGTATCTCGGTCGGCCGAGCATGAGCGGAACTTCCAGCGTTCCGCAACGGCTCATCGTGTCGAGAAACAGCGGCATGCAGCCGCCGCAATCGGCGCGCTTGCCGAGCGCGCGGTAGATCTTGCCCGGCGTGATCAGCGTCTCGGGGTCGGCCGCGCGCATCCAGTCGACCGCGGACCGGATATCGCGGTCGGTGATCCGCATGCAGTGACAGACGATCATCGCGCCGGCGCCCTACTGGAACACGGCCTCCGGCGCGTCGAGGCTGTCGGAACCTTCCACCGTCACGTCCGCGAGGCCGAGCAGCGTCACCGCGCGCCGGATCGAGGCGGTCTGCGCGACCAGCGCGTCGATCGCGGCCGTCACGAGCGCCTCGCCTTCGGCATTGCCGGGGGCGAGCATCTGGTCGTAGGCCATGCCCGCCTCGGCCCGCGCCTTGATCGCGCCGAGCGCCGCGACCGAGGCGTCCAGCTCGGCCCTCAGCGCCTGATCGAGCGCGGGGTCGGACGCCGCCACCAGGTCGGCCAGCGCCGCGCCCGCCACCTCGCTGCCGTCCGGCCGGAGGTAGCGGCCGAGATAGACATTCCGGATCCCGAGGCCATCATGGTAGTGGCTGTTGTGGGTGTTGTCGGAAAAGCAGTCGTGCTCTTCCTCGGGGTCGTTCAGCATCAGGCCGAGCTTCATCCGCTCGCCCGCGAGTTCGCCGTAGGACAGGCTGCCCATGCCGGTCAGCATCGCGGTCAGGCCTGCGGCGGGATCGGTCGTGACCGCCGCCCGCGCCGCGCCGCCTGCGGCCCAGGCCGCGGCCATTTCCTCCATGTCGGTCACCAGCAGGTCGGCCACCGCCTGCAGATAGGCGGCGCGGCGGTCGCAGTTGCCGCCGGTGCAGCCCGCGCCGGTCAGGAAATCGCTGTACGGCCGGTTGCCGGCGCCCGGACCGGTGCCGTTCAGATCCTGCCCCCAGAGCAGGAATTCCACCGCATGCCATCCCGAGGCGACATTGGTCTCGATCCCGTCGGCCTCGTGCAGACGGCCCGCGATCAGGTCCGGGGTGATCACGGTCGCGTCGACCTCGATGCCGGACAGCTTGAAGCGCGGCGTGGCAATGACGTTCAGACGGGCCAGTTCGTTCTCGCCGGCGGCATAGTCGCCCGCGACATAGTCGATCAGCCCCTCGTCCAGCGGCCAGGCGTTCACCCGGCCCTCCCAGTCATCGACGATCGGATTGCCGAAGCGGAACACTTCGGTCTGCATGTAGGGCTCGCGCGCGTCGCGCCAGGCCTGGCGCGCCGCGTCGAGCGTGCCGGCGGAGGGCGCCGCGACCAGCGCCGCGACCGCGTCGCGCAAGGTTCTGGCGCCTCGGGCGGAATCAGCATAGGCCGCGGCCGCGATGTCGGCATAGGTCGACACCACCGCCGCCGGTTCGGCGGCCGCAAGCGGCAGGGCACCGAGCGCGGTGGCCGACAGCAGCAGGCTCAGGCGGCGGGGCAGGGGCATGGCGGTCTCGCTCTGTCGCGGCCGGACGGGGCGGTGCCCCGTGACCGGGTCATTTCGTCAGGATCAGCTTGCCGGCACGGGTGATGCGCAGGCTGTAGATCTGGCCGTTCAGGTCGATATGCGCGAGTAAGCCGCCGCCGGTGAGCCGGACGGCATCGTGGCGCGGCACCGGTTCGGGCCGCGGGCCGGGCGGCAGCGGGACGGGCGGCAGCGGGACGGTGCCTGGATGCGCGTTCATCCTGCGGCCTCGATCCGGTCGAGCAGCAGGTCCAGAAGCGCGACCGGCAGGGTGAACTGAAGCGCCCGCATCATGAGCTCGACGGCCGTCTCGGCCGCCGGACGCAGCCTTGGCTCGGTCGCCAATGGGGAAGTGGTCATGCGATCCTCCGCGTGATGGCGTTCGTCCGGGCTGACCGCGGGGTCTGGCTTGGATGGGATAAAGTTGACTGAAAGACTCTGGCTTGTAAAGCCCGATTCTTTCCGTCAGTCTCTTTCGCTGCGGCCCGGCGGTCGCCGGAACCGATCCGTCAGCCGCTTCAGTGCCATGAGCGGAGTCTCGGGCGCGGCGGGTCTGGCCGGGGCCGGCGCGTCGGCCGGCGCCTGCGCCGCGGCCCTGGCCGGGGCCGCCGTGCCGCCCGAGCGGGGCGGCGCCACCCGGAGCGCGACCGCGTTCATGAAGCCGGCCGCATCGCCCCGGGCGAGCGCCGGGGCGCCGTCCGACAGGCCGCGCAGGAGGTCGTCGAGCCAGTCCCGGTCGGCCTTCGCGAAATCGTGCAGGACATAAGCGGACACGGCGTCCTTGTGGCCGGGATGGCCGATGCCGAGCCGGACGCGGCCGTAGCCGTCGCCGAGATGGGCGTGGATCGAGCGCAGGCCGTTGTGCCCGGCATGGCCGCCGCCGGTCTTCACCCGCGCCTTGCCGGGCGCGAGGTCCAACTCGTCATGGAACACGACGAGATCGGCCGGCGCCAGCTTGAAGAATCGCAGGGCCTCGGCCACCGACTGTCCCGACAGGTTCATGTAGGTCTGCGGCTTGAGGAGCAGCACCGTCTCGTCGCCCAGCCGGCCCTCGGTGGCCAGCCCCTGGAAGCGCGACCGCCAGGGCGGGAAGCCGTGATCGGCGGCGATCCGGTCGAGCGCCATGAACCCGATGTTGTGGCGGTGCCCGGCATAGGCCGCGCCGGGGTTGCCGAGACCTGCAAAGAGCTTCATGGCCCGGCCCCGCCCCTGCCCACGCCGCCTTGACCGCCCCTGCCTAGCGCCTGCGCCGCAACCGCGCAACCGTGGCCCGGGGCTTGACGCGGCGGGCGGCATCGCAACTCTGTGAACGGCGGCAGGGAGGCAGGCGATGTATCTGACGATGAACCGCTTCAAAGTGCGGCTCGGGCAGGAGGCGGCATTCGAGGCGGTCTGGACCGGCCGCGACAGCCGGCTCGGCGAGGTCGAGGGGTTCCTGTCCTTCCACCTGTTCCGGGGGCCCGCCAGGCCCGACCACCGGCTCTATGCCTCGCATACGCTCTGGGCCTCGGAGGCGGCCTTTGCCGCCTGGACGCGGTCGGAGGCCTTCCGCGCGGCGCATCGCGGCGCGGGGGCGCATGGCGACATCTATCTCGGCCCGCCGGAGCTCGAGGTCTTTCAATCGGTGCAGCACATCGGTGCGTGACCGGCGCCTGCCGAATCGAGGCCCGTTCCGGGCCGCGCCTCTGGTCTCGCCGCCCGCCGCCGCGGGCGGCTCGGGCGCCCCCGGAAGCCGACGGCGGCGGCGGACGGGCCCGCCGCCGTCGCCGTCCGGGGGGAGGGACGCCCTATTCGTTGTCGGCCGACCGCAGGCCCGAGGGCGCCGAGATGTTGGCGATCACGAAGTTGCGCTCGATGGTGGGCTTGGCGCCCTCGGGCAGTTCGACGTCGTTGATGTGGATCACGTCGCCGATGTTCTTGCCGGTCAGGTCGACCGTGATGTGATCGGGGATGTCGCCCGCGGTCACTTCCAGTTCGACCTCGGGGCGGACCACGGTCAGCGTGCCGCCGCGCTTGAGCCCCGGCGCCGCCTCGTGGTTGATGAAGGTCACATGGATGAACAGGTTGACCCGGCTGGCCCGGCGCAGGCGCATGAAATCGACATGCGTCGGCAGGTCCCTGACGACGTCGCGCTGCACGCCGCGGCAGATCACCCGCACGTCCTCCTGCCCCTCGACCTTGAGGTTGAACAGGGTCGACAGGAAGCGCCCGGCCTTCAGCCGCTTCAGGAGGCTGTAGTATTCGATGTTGATCGCCAGCGGCTCCTTGTGGTCGCCATAGACGATGCCGGGTACGTAGCCCTCTCTGCGGGCTTGACGGGCGGCCCCCTTGCCTGTCCCCGTCCGTACCTCGGCGATGAAATCGGGGATTTCACGTGCCATTCGAGGTTCTCCTAACCGTTCAGGTCCGCCGCCCTCCAAGGGTGCGCGGCGCGACCGGGGGGCTATAGCGGGGAACGGAAGGATTGCAAAGCCCGGAATCGGGAAGAGGCGCGCAGCGGATGCGGGAGCCGGCCGGGTCGGCCGAAGGCCCGCAGTCGGGCCGCAGGCGGAGGGCGGTCGCCCCCCCCGCCTGCGGTTCCGGCGCGTCCCGGGCGTCGCGCCGCCGTCTCAGCGGCCATACACGGTCCGGCGGGCGATCGCTTTCGCGTCGCCCGGGTAGATCCCGACGTCGAGCGCAATCTCGATCGGCATCCGTGCAATCTCGTCCCGCGTGCGCCGGTAGCGCGCCCGGTCCCGGACGGCAGTCGTCAGCTTCTCCAACACGGTCATCATGGTCTGTCCTTTCACCTCTCCGGAACCGGCTCGCAGCCCTTGTCCCGTGCCCATCATGTGGCCGTTCCGTTACCGCTAACAATCGCCAGTCTTGCGCTGCCTCCATGCGTCCTGCGCATAAGTCATCCGGGTTTTGCAACTCTAAGCGCGACTGCGGCGTTGCGCGAGGCGGTGCTGCAGGCCCTGCCGCAGTCCGCTCCAGAGGCCGGACAGGCCGCGGCGCGGCGGCGGCGTGGCCGCCACGAGCGCCGCGAGGTCGATCTTCACCGCCCGCCGGTCGATCGTCGCCTGCACCTGCGCCATGAGCGGCGGGGTGTCGCGCAGCAGCGCGAGGAAGCTCGATTCGTCGAGCGCCAGCAGCGTGCAACGGGTGATCGCCACCACCTGCACCCGCCGCGGCTTGCGGGTCAGGACGGAAATCTGCCCGAACATCTCGCCGCGCCCGAGCCGGGTCCGCTGCCCCGCCTGGGTCGCCTCCACGGCGCCCGAGGCGATGAAGCAGACCCGGCGCGGCTGCTCGTCGCGATGCATCAGGATGTCGCCCGGCGCCGCATAGACCGTGCGCACCTGCCGCACCAGCCGCGCGACCTGGGCGTCGGTCATCCCCTCGAACAGCGGGAACCGCCGCACCAGTTCGCTGCGCTGCAGTGCGAGGTCGAGGGGCGGCGGCCGCGCCAGCCTGCGCCGCCGCGCGGCGATCTCGGCCATCAGCGCCAGCCGCAGTTCCGGCCCGATCAGCCCGTCCTGGGTCATCTGGTCGTATTCCGCCGCTTCGAGCTGCAGCGCGGTGCGCCGGATCACGCGGCGCTCCATCTCCTCGGCGTATCCCGGATACTGCAGGCGCAGGCCCTCGAGTTCCTGCCGCACATCCTCTTCGCGCCGGCTGACGAGCGCGTGCAGGAGGTCCGCCACGCGGCGGCCGTGGATCCGCAGGATCCGGCCGTTGATGAAGGCGTGGAGTTGCCCGAGCGTCAGGGACTGCGCCACGATCCGCTCGAACCGGTCGGCGGTCAGCCGCTGCAGCGGCAGCGACAGGCCGAGGCGGTTGTGCAGCGTCTCGGCCAGGCGCTGCGCCCGCCCGGCGCGCAGGTTGCGCCGGGCCGAGGCCAGATAGCCCGACCGGCCGCCGGCCCGCGTCGCCTCGATCAGCGCATCGGTGTCCGACAGCATCTGGTCGGCCTGCGGTGCCGGCAAGAGCTGGTCGCGGAAGGCGCCGAGGATCAGGTCGCGCTCGTGCCCCGCCAGCGCCACGAGGCCGAGCGTCACCCGGTCGCGGTCGCCGAGTCCCGTCGCCTCGTCGGCATTGGTCACTGCCTGGTCCAGCCGCTCTCCGAACCGCACCGCCTCGTCGCGCACGATCGGACGGGTCAGGCCCGAATCGCGCGCGGTCTCGGCCACCGTCTCGCGCACCGACTGCAGCGCCACCGCCACCACCTGCTGCGACAGCGCGCGGTCCAAGACCGACAGCCGGTCGAGCCGCAGCCAGTGGATCACCGCCCGGAGGGTGGTGCCCTGCACCAACAGCGTGAACAGGGTGAAGCCGGTGGCGATCACCCCGACCTCGCGCTTCACCTCGGGCGGGATCCCCGGATTCTCGGTCACCGCCAGCGCCAGGGCCAGCGTCACCGCGCCGCGCAACCCGCCCCAGAGGATCGCGAGCCGGTAGGGCCGTTCCACCCGCGGCGATATGCGGGCCAGGGACAGAAGCGGCAGGAGCCCGAACAGCACGGCGGCGCGCGCCGCAAAGGCCGCGCCGACGGTGATCGCGATCAGCCCCAGATCGCCCGGGCGAAGCACTTCGAGAAGCCGCGGGATCAGGATCGCCGCCAGCACGAAGATCAGCGATCCCGCCCAGTAGGCCAGAAGATCCCAGGTGTCGGACAGCTTGGCGAAGGCGGGGGGCGACATCCGCCCCGGCGCGGTCAGGTTGACCGTCATGCCCGCCGCCACCACCGCGATCACGCCCGAGGCGCCGAGCACGCTGTCGGCCAGCAGGAACGCGGCATAGGGCACCGCCAGCGACACCGACACCTGCCCGAGCGGGTAGTCGGGCATCCGGGCGATCAGCATCACCGCCACCCGGGCGATCAGCCAGCCCAACGAGGCCCCGCCGAGGACGAGGTAGGGAAAGCCCGCCAGCGCCAGCGCGAGGCTGGGGCTCTCGGCCGTCGGCGAGACGAGGCCGATGAACACCCCAAACAGCGCGATCGCGGCGGCGTCGTTCAGCAGGCTTTCACCCTCGACGATCCGCCCGAGCCGGGCCGGCGCGGGCGTGCTGCGGAAGATGGTGACGACTGCCGAGGGGTCGGTGGTGGACACGATCGCCCCGATCAGCAGGCAAGCCATCACCGGAATGCCGGCGAAGGGCACCAGCGCCAGCCCGATCACGGCTGTGGCCACGGCGACCGCCACCACCGCCAGCACCAGGATCGGCACCCAGTCGTCGAGCATCCGCCTCAGGTCGAGCGACAGCGCGACCTGGAAGATCAGCGTCGGCAGGAACACGTAGAGGAAGATCTCGGACCCGATCGGCAGCGTCAGGATCGCCAGCGCCACCGGGTTCAGCGCGTCCGTCAGGGTGGTGAACCAGAAGAAGCTTGCGCCTGCACCGATGGCGATGCCGAGGCCGGCGTGGATCACGCTCACCGGCAGGCGCAGCCGCTCGGCCAGCGGTTCGCTGAGGCCGATCAGGACGAACAGCCCGGACAGAACGCCAATCAGAACAACGAGATCCATGAACCCCGCATAGCGTTCCCGACCGGACTGCGAAACCGAAGATCCGGCCGGCGGCGGTCACATTCTGTGACCGTCCTGAAACAGCCGGCGCGGCATCCCCCCGGCCCGGCTGCGCGTCCGCAGCCGGGCAGGGGCTGGGTCAGATCAGCCTGCCCATCGCGACGGCGGTGTCCGCCATGCGGTTCGAGAAGCCCCATTCATTGTCGTACCACGACAGGATGCGCACCATCGTGCCGTCGAGCACTTTGGTCTGGTCCATGTGGAACACGCTCGAATGCGGGTCGTGGTTGAAGTCGGACGACACGTTGGGCCGGTCGGTATAGCCGAGGATGCCGCTGAGCGGGCCGTCGGCGGCGGCGCGGATGGCGGCGTTGACCTCCTCGACCGTGGTCGGCCGGCCGGCCTCGAACACCAGGTCCACGACCGAGACATTCGGCGTCGGGACCCGGATCGCCACGCCGTCGAGCTTGCCCTTGAGGTCGGGCAGCACGAGGCCCACGGCCTTGGCCGCCCCGGTCGAGGTGGGGATCATGTTCAGGGCCGCCGCGCGGGCGCGGTAGAGATCCTTGTGGAAGGTGTCGAGCGTCGGCTGGTCGCCGGTGTAGCTGTGGATGGTGGTCATGAAGCCACGGGTGATGCCGACCGCGTTGTGCAGCACATGCGCCACCGGCGACAGGCAGTTGGTGGTGCAGGAGGCGTTCGAGACGACCAGATCGTCCTTGGTCAGCGTGTCGTGGTTCACGCCATAGACGATCGTCTTGTCGGCGCCGGCCGAGGGGGCCGAGACCAGCACCCGGCGGGCGCCGTTCTCGAGGTGGATCTTCGCCTTGTCCTTGTCGGTGAAGATGCCGGTGCATTCCATTACGATGTCGATATGACCCCAGGGCAGTTCGGCGGGGTTGCGCAGCGCCGACACCGCAATCGGCCCGCGGCCGACATCGATGCTGTCGGCGGTGGTGGTGACCTCGCCGGGGAAGCGGCCGTGGACCGAGTCGAAGCGCAGCAGATGCGCATTGGTCTCGACCGGGCCGAGGTCGTTGATCGCCACCACCTCGAGATCGGTCCGGCCCGATTCGATGATCGCGCGGAGGATGTTCCGGCCGATCCGGCCGAAGCCGTTGATTGCCACCTTCACCGTCATGTCCTTCTCCCTCATGCTCCGGGCGCCCCGGCGGCGGCCGAGTCGGTTCGGCTGTCCGATGCGCCACCTTCGCTGCCGCCGCGGAGATTTCAACCGCCGCGGCCGCGGCCTTGGCGCCGGAACGCGGAATTATCCGTCTGAACCGCCGCATCGCGGGGGCGAGCCCGCCGGCCGCGGGGTTCCCGCGATCGGCGCGACGATCGCCCGCGCGGCGAGCGCGCCGGCGGGGTCGCGCGGGATGTTCCCGGCTGGGTCCGGCGCTGCCGGTCATGCGCTGTCGGCAGCCCGTCCGATCTTCGGCCGCCCCCCTTTTTCCGCGCGCGGACCGGCCTAACTCAAGGAAGCAAAGGCGAGGGGCGGGATGAGCGGGCTTCTGGCGCTTCTGGACGACGTCGCGGCGATCGCCAAGGTGGCGGCCGCCTCGGTGGACGATATCGCGGCCGGCGCAGCCAAGGCCGGGGCCAAGGCCGCGGGCGTGCTGATCGACGACGCCGCGGTGACGCCGAAATACGTGACTGGCTTCAGCGCCGACCGCGAGTTGCCGATCATCTGGCGCATCGCCAAGGGGTCGCTGTTCAACAAGCTTGTGATCCTCTTGCCGCTCGCGCTCTTGCTGACCGCCTTTCTGCCGGCCGCCGTCACGCCGCTCCTGATGCTCGGCGGCGCCTATCTGTGTTTCGAAGGGGCCGAGAAGGTGTACCATCTCGTCTTCCCCCATCAGGCTCACGCGGTCGCTGCTGACCTCGACCCGCGCGACGCCGGGCGGCTGGAGGAAGACCGGATCCGCGGTGCGATCAAGACCGACTTCATCCTGTCGGCCGAGATCATGACCATCGCACTCTCGGCCATCCCCGACAGCGGCTTCGTCACCGAGGCCGTGACGCTTGCCGCGGTGGCGGTCGCGATCACCGCGCTGGTCTATGGCGCGGTGGCGGTGATCGTGAAGATGGACGACCTCGGCCTGCACCTCGCCCGCAACGGCCGGGTCGAGGCGGTCCGCGCCGCCGGGCGCGGACTGGTGCGCGGGATGCCGGGTTTCATGACGGCGCTGTCGACGGTCGGCACCGCGGCCATGCTCTGGGTCGGCGGGTCGATCGTCATCCACGGCCTCGAGGTGCTGGGCTTCGGCGGCCTCGGCCACCTGATTCACGACATCGCCGCGGCCGTGGGGTCGGTCACGGGCTTTGCCTCCGGCGCGGTCGCCTGGATCGTGAAGGCCACGCTTGACGGCCTGTTCGGGCTCGCGCTCGGCCTGGCGCTGGTGCCGGTCGTGACCCGACTGATCGCCCCGGCCTTTGCCGCCTGGCGCGAGGGTCGGACCGGCGCGTCCTGAGGCCGGTGCCGCCGCGGCGGGCGGTCAGCCGGCGGCGAGCAGCGCCCGAACGCGCTCGGCCGCGGCGCCCGCGGTGATGCCGAACTCGCGGTAGAGGCGGTCCGCCGGGGCCGAGGCGCCGAAGCCGGTCATGCCCACGAAATCGGCCTTCTCGCGCCGCCCGCCTTCGCCGCAGAGCCAGCGGTCCCAACCGAACCTTGTGCCGGCCTCGATCGCCACGCGCACCGGGCCGGGCGGCAGCACCTTGCGCCGCCACGCGGCATCCTGCGCCTCGAACAGCTCCCAGCACGGCATCGACACGACCCGCGTGCCGATCCCCTCGGCCTCCAGAAGCTCGCGCGCGGCGAGAGCGATCTCGACCTCCGAGCCGGTCGCCATCAGGATCGCCCGGCGCTTGCCGCCGGCCTCGGCCAGCACGTAGGCGCCCCGCGCCACCATGTTCTGCCCGGTGTGACCCTTGCGCACCGGGGCGAGGTTCTGCCGGCTCAGCGCCAGAACCGAGGGGGTGGTCTTCGACGCCAGCGCCAGTTCCCAGGCCTCGGCCGTCTCCACCAGATCGGCGGGGCGGAACACGCGGGTGTTCGGCGTGGCCCGGCTGATCGCCAGGTGCTCGACCGGCTGATGGGTCGGGCCGTCCTCGCCCAGGCCGATGCTGTCATGGGTCATGACATAGACGACCGGCAAGCCCATCAGCGCCGAGAGCCGCATCGCCGGCCGAGCGTAATCGGTGAAGCACATGAAGGTGCCGCCGTAGGGCCGGAGGCCGCCGTGCAGCGCCATGCCGTTCATCGCCGCCGCCATGCCGTGTTCGCGGATGCCATAGTGCAGGTAGCGGCCCTTGCGGTGGATCGGGTCGAACACGCCCAGGTCGGGCGTGCGGGTGTTGTTCGACCCCGTCAGGTCGGCCGAGCCGCCGAAGGTTTCCGGCATGATCGGGTTCACCGCCTCCAGCACCAGCTCGCTGGCACGGCGGGTGGCGAGCTTCTGCGGCGCCGCGACCGCCGCCTTCTTCAGGTCGCGGATCGTGCGGGCGAGCTTCGCCGGCGGCTCGCCCGCAAGGATGCGCGCGAACTCGGCCTGCTTGCCCGCCGGCAGGGCAGCGAGCCGCGCCTCCCAGGCTTCGCGGGCGGCGCGCCCGCGGGCGCCGATCGCCTCCCAACCGGCGCGGATATCGGCCGGGATGTCGAAAGCCCCGTGCTCCCAGCCGTAGACGGCGCGGGTGTCGGCGATCAGCTTTGCATCGGTCAGCGCGCCGTGGCCCTTGGCCGTGTCCTGCGCGGCCGAGCCGAGCGCGATATGGGTCCGGCAGGCGATCAGCGCCGGTCGGGGGCTGACCTTCGCCGCGGCAAGGGCCCGATCGATCGCCGCCGGGTCATGGCCGTCGCAGTCGAACACGTCCCAGCCCGAGGCCGCAAAGCGCGCCTTCTGGTCGGTCACGTCGGCGATCGCCACTTTGCCGTCGATGGTGATGCCGTTGTTGTCCCACAGCACGATCAGCCGCGACAGCTGCTGCTTGCCGGCGAGCGCCAGCGCCTCCTGGCTGACGCCCTCCATCAGGCAGCCGTCGCCGGCAATGCAGTAGGTGTAATGGTCGATCACCCTGGCCCCCCAGCGGGCGCGCAGGGATTCCTCGGCGATGGCGAGGCCGACCGCGTTGGCCAGCCCCTGGCCGAGCGGGCCGGTCGTCGTCTCGATCCCCTTGGCATGGCCGTATTCCGGATGGCCCGCCGTGATCGAGCCCCATTGCCGGAAGTTCCGGACCTGCTCCAGCGTCATGTCGGCATAGCCGGTCAGATGCAGGATCGCGTAGAGCAGCATCGAGCCATGCCCGGCCGACAGCACGAAGCGGTCGCGGTCCGGCCAGTCCGGCGCGGCGGCGTCGAAGGTCAGGTGCCGCGCGAACAGCACCGTCGCCACGTCGGCCATGCCCATCGGCATGCCGGAATGGCCGGAATTCGCCGCCGCCACCGCATCGAGCGTCAGCACGCGGATCGCTCCGGCCTTGGCCCAGTGGTCGGGATGGGTGGCGCGCAGGGTGGCGATGTCCAAGACGGAAGTCCTTCGCTCGGGCGGGAATTGGCGTGAGGCTCAATAGCAGCACCGGCAGCAAGATCAAGCGCGGGCCGGCGGGGCGGCGGGCAAATGGCAGGGCGATCGGACCGCGCTTTTGGGTTAGGATCGCCGGCAGGACGGCCACGGCCGATTCGGACCCGGCGCGGAGACGCCC
>Ga0224723_1000770_pt1 | contig 21144 bp, 18 predicted proteins | sample Balambano_FR2_Me_FD_161647 | JGI IMG/M metagenome (GOLD analysis project Ga0224723, IMG submission 161647) | Freshwater sediment microbial communities from Lake Towuti, South Sulawesi, Indonesia - Balambano_FR2_MetaG | ecosystem: Environmental > Aquatic > Freshwater > Lake > Sediment | place... | reverse complement strand
CGCGTGTACATTGGGTTAACGAGAAATACTAATACAAAACCCACCCCCGCGTGTATAGTGGGTTAACGAGAAATACTAATACAAAACCCACCCCCGCGTGTACATTGGGTCAACGAGAAATACTAATACAAAACCCACCTCACGCGAGAATTATTAGTTGGAACTATTTACATTACTACTATCAGTAGAATTACTGCTACCAGTCGCATCTGTTGTACTTTCTGCACTTGGAGAAGGAGTAGCTTCTGTAGCAGTATTTGGTGAGGTTTGAGGAGTAGAAGTAGCGTTATTACTTCCTGTTCGTGGACTGTTTGAGCTTGGTTGTGTGGTAGAGGTAGAAGGAGCTTGAGTGGTCGCAGGTCTTTGAGGTGGAACAGTTATATTGATATTAGGTGCAGTACGAATATTAGTTGATGGTGCTTGTTGGGGAGCTGGAACTACCACTGGAACTTCTCTAGTTCTTTCAATAACTGTAGTCCGAGGTTGAGGCGTTACAGTTACTGTTGGAGCCGGACTAGGTGATACGATTGTAGTAGGAGCTACAATTGTAGTCTGCTGTGTTGGAGCTGGTGAAGGTGTAACAGTATTATCTACAGCCTGATTATTTTGGTTAAGATACCAAATAGCACCACCGACTAATCCAACTAGCGCAAGTAAAATTCCTAATATTAATCCGCGAGAAGTACTTTCTTCATCTTGTTGTGCTAATCTCTGTTCTTGATACCCACGCTCAGATGTTTGACCGTGAACATATCCACTGGCATAGGTATCAGAATCTGTTGTGCTGTTATGTACTGTTTCACTCTTTCGTGTCACATTGGTGTGAGTATTTCCCTCACTATCGCTATAACTGTCTTGACTAACTTCACGGTAATTTTTGCTATCGTTTTCGCTGGACATAAGTTTTGGTTAAGTTGTTTAAAAGAATAGAAAAATACGGATGCAGACACGAATGAAGCTTTTCTCAGAGAAAAGCCTATGACTAACACCCTGGTGTTTTTTAAGACTCGTGTTTAAGTAATATCACAATAACTTATCTATTAATGCAAACGCTTCTGTCTAAAGAAGTGCTAAAAACTTCTACCAAAAGATAGATTATGATGGTAAAAAATAAAAAAAGGGAGTAGGGAGTAGGGAGTAGGGAGTAGGGAATAGAAAACAGGGAATAGGGATATTTCAATAATCAAACCAGGAATTAAATAGATGTAGGTTTTTGCCCTTAGTTACGTCGGGTTGTAGAGATGACGTGATGGATTTGACGATTTTCAAAAATTAATTTGATGGAGTAATAGCTTTATATACTTAAGTTTTATTTAACTTGCTAAAGTTGCCTGGTGTAAGTAGAGGAAAGTATGCAAAATAGAATTATGACCGAATTTCATTACACTCTACCAATCACTCGTTATATTAATTAACTATGCTTCTAAAGGTACTTTTAAATTACATATGAAAACTTAATTGTCAATAATACTTTAGGACTATTTTACAATATAAAGTTATCTATCATCTGTAATATTTTTAACTTGCACAAGAAGATGCGAATAAGGTATAAATTTTAATAGTAGAAGCCAGTGTAGCACTTTTCATTTGGCGTAACCTTATGTAAAGTCTACAAATATATACCATAGAACATTACCACATAAGCCACAAGCAATACGAGGTGGTGTTCCTTCGAGAATCATATTTATTTCGGTAAACATCATAATAACTTGCATTTAGCTGCATCACGGAAAGTCGTTAACCGCTATGATTACCTAAAATAGAGATGAATATACAACCGATAACCTCACGATTAGCTATAATCCCTTTTACATACGAAATTGAAAAACTTACTAAGGGTTTCGTTGGACGTGACTGGTTATTACAAGATGTATATAAGTGGCTAGAAAATAAAGATTATTCTGCATTTTTACAGGAATCTAGCACTAACTTAGCAATTCGCTTCTTTATTCTTACAGGGGAAACAGGAGTTGGCAAAACCACTGTTGCTGCTAAATTAATTCAAGAATGCGACCATATTAAAGCTTATCATTTTTGTCAAGTAGGCAGAGTAGAAACTACTAGATCCAGTTCTATCCTCCGCTCTCTAGCTATTCAATTGGGGAAAAAATTACCTGATTATGGACAAGCTTTAGCAAGTACAATCAAACCAATTAACTTGCGATCGCAGGTAAATACTCCAGTAAATTCCATAAGTGGAAGTGAGATTACCCAACTCTACATTGAAAATCTCAAACCCAACGACCCGGAAAATGAAGTGGAAATATTAATCCGCTCTCCTTTAGTGAAGTTAGAACAGATGTATGCACGTAGGGGTGAGAATCCACCTATTACAGTCATTTTGATAGACTCTGTAGATGAAGCTGTGACTATAGGGGATGATAATATACTAAGGGTACTATCACAATTATGTAACTCAGAACTACCAAACTGGGTACGTTTTATCCTTACCGCTAGAACAGAAGACTCGATATTAGAATTTGAAGGAATTAAGCCTTACCATTTACAAACAGCTAACAATTTTACAGATATCTGGCAGTATATTGAAAAACGATTAGAAGAAACAAATATTCAAGAAGCTTTACAAAAAACTGAAGTTCCAATCGGAACTTTAACTAGTGAGATCGCTAAACTAGCTAACGGTAACTTTTTGTACATTAAGTTATTGCTAAATCACATTGTAATAGAACAGCAATCTCTAGAAATATCTGCTTTACCAAAAAGTATTGAGGACATTTATACCAAATTTTTCCAACAATTTCCAAGTGATGAATGGCAAAATCTGTATCAGCCGATATTAGGTAAACTAGCAGTAACACAGCAACCACTCACGCAACAACAGTTAGAAAACTTTACAGATATTAACAATGAACAATTACAGAGTAGTTTGGAATCACTACAGCAGTTTTTAAACGTAGAAGATGAAACTTACGCAATTTTCCATCAATCTCTACGGAATTACTTATTTTCAAAATCTAGTCAACGCTTTTATTGCGATGCTCTTCTTGAGCATAACTCAATTATTAAGTATTATAAAAAAGATGATCAATCCTGGCAAGATGTGGATTGGATAGAAGCAGATGAATATGGACTATTGCATTTAGCAAAACATTTAAATGCTGCTGGACGAGATGAGGAGTTATACACACTGTTAACTGAAACGCCAAATTGGATAGAAGTTAAATATAATTTCTTTGCTAGTCATGCAGCTTATATAGATGATTTGGAATTAGCAATCAATAAATTCACTGACCCACTACAGCCAAATGAAGTCAGAGCATTAGTTAAACTTTATACAGCATTGCGACTAGGTGTGTCTGTATGTTCCTAATGGTCGTTATGAGTTTTTCGGTTTACAGTAAAGGCAGAAAGTTTAGTATTGGCGAAATATGGTTCCTGGGAGAAGGGTTTATTTATTATTAATTTTAGGGGTTGCGATCGCGCCGATTTTGGCGACGTTTTTTGGTGTTTCCCAAAGCATTGCAATTATCTTACTATTTGATGTAGTTTTGATGGTATTGACGATTGTAGATGGTGCGAGGGTACGGAGTCATCGGGTACAAATCTCGCGGGAGTTACCACCACGGCTTTCGATTGGTCGAGATAATCCGGTGACATTAACAATAAAATCGGCGGGTAACACTGATACTTTCATTGAAATCCACGATTTTTACCCAGCACAATTTGCTGTATCTACATCAATTTTACAGACTGCGGTTAGCAGTAATAGTACTCAGGAATTAAGTTATACAGTTAATCCATCTCAACGAGGAGAATTTGCTTGGGGAGATATCCAAGTTAGACAATTAGGTGCTTGGAAATTAGCATGGAATAACTGGAAAATTCTCCAAAGTTTACGGGTGAAGGTTTACCCAGATTTAGTGGGATTGCGATCGCTCTCGATTCGTCTGACTTTGCAATCATCGGGAGCGATACGACAATTTCGTCAACTTGGGATTGGTACAGAATTTGCTGAATTGCGGAACTATCGTAGTGGTGATGATTTACGCTTTATTGATTGGAAAGCTACTGCTCGTCGGGTGGGAGCATATAGTAATGCTGCACCATTGGTAAGAGTTTTAGAGCCAGAACAGGAGCAAACTTTAATTGTTCTTCTAGATCGGGGACGGTTGATGACTGCTAAAGTACAAAACTTGCAGCGTTTTGATTGGGGTTTAAATGCAAGTTTATCTTTAGCCTTAGCAGCATTACATCGAGGCGATCGCGTTGGTATTGGTATATTTGACCGCCAAATGCATACGTGGATTCCCCCAGAGCGTGGTCAACTGCATTTGAGTCATCTTATTGACCGTCTGACACCAATTCAGCCAGTATTGTTAGAATCTGATTATTTGAGTGCGGTGACAAATGTTGTCCAACGGCAAACTAGAAGAGCTTTGGTAGTAGTAATTACAGATATTGTTGATGTTACTGCTTCTGCTGAGCTATTGGCTGCACTCTCCAAATTAGCACCGCGTTATTTGCCATTTTGTGTCACTTTGCGCGATCCTCAGGTAGATAAACTTGCACATACGCTGAGTACAGATGTCACCGCAGCTTATACTCGTGCAGTAGCCTTGGATTTACTAGTACAGCGTCAAATTGCATTTATCAAGTTGAAACAAAAAGGTGTATTGGTCTTAGATGCACCAGCAAATCAAATTACCGACCAGTTAGTAGATAGGTATTTGCAACTCAAAGCTAGAAATCAAATTTAGCCTTTCTAGATTTAGGCGATCGTGGAGCAAAATAATGGTTAGTAGCATTAAAGAACTCATTGAAGAATCGGAACTTATAGACATAGATGACCCAGAAGAGAGATTTATCACCAGTGGTGTAAGTTGGCAAAAATATGAAGCTATTTTAGCCAAACTGGAAAACAACTCTCATTACCGTGTTACTTATTTAGATGGAGTATTAGAAATTGTGTCACCTTCATTTAGGCATGAAAAACTTAAAAAACGCTTAGCAGGTTTAGTAGAAACTTATCTTGACGAGAAAGAATTTCAATATACTCCTATGGGTAGTCCTACTGTAAAAAAACAACTTCAGAAAGCTGGGGCTGAACCAGATGAATGTTACAGCATTGGAGCAGAAAAAGATATTCCAGATTTAGCTATAGAAGTAATTATTACGAGTGGTAGTATCAATAAACTTAAGACTTACCAACGTTTAGGAGTTACTGAAGTTTGGTTTTGGGAAATTAATCGGCTCAGGCTTTATCATTTACGTGAAGAAGTGCCATCACAATTTTTAGAAACTCACGGGTATGAAGAAATTATATCCAGTGAATTATTGCCAGAACTAAACATATCTTTATTAGAAGAATGTACCCTAATTTCAGATCATGTTCAAGCAAAGAAGGAATTTAAACAGCGAATGTAATTTAGATGCAGAGAGGAATAAATGATGGATATTGGTTTTCAATCAGACCCCGATTACGAGCGGGAAATGATTTTAACTAGGGAATCCGCACAATTATTTATACAAAAGACATCTCCAAAAATGATGTAAGGGCGAACGGCCGTTCGCCCTTACCAAGGCTTTCGGGTAACGCATAATTAATTTCTGGAGATGTCTAAAAGCAACTACGTCTCAGAGGAGTAGAGCAATGACACAAATACACGATAAATATAAAGTAACTCTAGAAGAATTAAAAAAATGGGGGGAAAAGTTGGACGAGCTAGGAATGACGGCGATCGCTGGTAAAATAATGTCAGATGAAGAATACAATGCTAGAATTCAATCGGTTATTGACGGTAGCTGTTTTAAAAAATATTTAAATGGTGTGTTGCGGAAAAAAGAATCAGTTCTCAAAAAATTAGCTGACTTAGAAGAAATAGAACAACAAGCACCTTTTTTTAGGGAATTTTTTGCTGACCTTTTGTCTAGAGTTAAGAGTGGTGTACCGCGAAGCGGCGCACCACACTTGATTTATTATGTATTATTGCTTGGTAGCAATGTTCTATTTTTGCAAATTGTACTGAGTCTTTTTTTTTCGCGATCGTAATATTTGGGGTAAACTTCACAAAATCGCGTTGCTCCCCCTTTGCATCGTAACCGAGCAACTCTCAGCGGTCGCTGTGTATGGGCGTTGTTAGCTTGTATTTCTATTTGACGAATTCAATACGGTACTACGCATTCATGTTTCAGATACTATGATCGTACATCTGTCTTATTGAGTTGCTGTTTGGCAAATTCAAGTTCTGGAACTGCCAGAAATACTGCGATTCCTGCAATCAGCATTTGCATCACACCGAACCAATAGGCGAGGTTTGAATTGAAAATCAGGATTTTGGATATCTATATATAGAGAATATAGAGAAATTGCGCGCGAATTTTTCGAGCGATTCCGCCAGCTTGCAACGAGCACCGAGGTTAGGTTGAGAATTCTCAACCTTCCAGAGCCTGCATAACAATATGTGGAGCTTTCTCAATAACACGGAGATACGACCGCGTTGCCGTATCGGGATATTTAGCCCCTTGTTCCCAATCCCGTAATGTGCCTAAAGGAACATGAAACTTCATTGCGAACTGCTCCTGTGTCATATGAAGCTTTTGCCGAATTTCCTTAAGGTCAGGAACGCGCCTGAATTTTTTAAGCTCTTCGTCCGTCAGAGGGGGATTGTCAAGGTCTGCCACGGCAGACGCTTCAATTTCTTCCTCGGTCATTGCGCGCAACTGTTCCCAATCGGTTTTATCCTGCAAAAGGCGTTTTGAGCCATCAGGCATAACCTGAACAACACGACCATCGGAAAGGCGTTCAACGGTGATAGTATTTTTCTCGCTCATTTTTTCTTGCCCTCCTTGCTGAAATAATCCGCCGTTTCTGCTCTCTGTCCGTGTGGATAACCACAATGATTAATTCGCCTTCAATCAGCCCTATTGTTTTTGTCCGTACCTCGCCATACTCTGGCTTAGTGCTATCTTCATCAATGCGGTTCGGATCATCAAAAACCGCCGTTGCCGCGACAAAGCTGATTCGGTGTTTGATGAGGTTGGCCTCTGCTTTTGCTTCGTCCCATTCAAATTGCATTTGCCTCCCTCCTTAAACCAAGGGTACTGCAAAGCAGTAGTTTTGTCAAAATAAGGTTTTGGATATATGTGTCAAATAATCAAGGCTATGGTCAATGTTGGCTAAGTGGCTCTCAAATAAGGAGAATATTATCAAGAAAAAAGTTCGTTATCTTCTTGGGGTATTTGTAACTGTAAAAAGTAGCCACTTAGTCCTTGTGGTAAATCAGAGGAAACTTCAGGGAACGTTCTTAAATATTCTTTTAAATCACCCACAGGTAAAGGAATGTCTATTTTATTAATATATCTTACTACTAGTCGAGTAATAATATCATTTATGATATAAATACGCAAAGAGGCAACTCAATATTTATCTTTCTTCACAAAGGGAGATAGAGCCAAAGCTTTAGCAATGAGACGAAATGCCATTTGCCAACCAAATAAAATTAGAATTAATACTCCTAATGCTCCCAGAGGAAATATTACTAATAAAGCATTGAATAGTCCGTGAAAAAACATCGAAAGTACTAATCCATTACGAAGCATCCTACCTCGTCTTTCTCTGGGGGAAAACTTCGCCAGTCCTAAACCATAACCCCATAATATAGACCACAGTGCGTGTCCAGGAACAGAAAGCAGCGATCGCAATATAAATACTAGTACTACTCCGTTGACTCCATCATTTGTCGAAGCAGCCTGTTGATAAGCACCCCATACATAAAAGACATTTTCTATAGAAGCAAAACCTAAAGCCGCAGCCGCAGCATAAATAATACCATCAATAGGTTCATTAAAGGCAGGATTATCATAAACACTCAAACGCACCACGAGAAACTTTCCTAGTTCTTCCGTAATCGGTGCGACTATTATCGGCATTAATACTAGGGGAGTAAAAATAAAGAAGAATAATTGTACTTCCACTAATGGAATTGCTAATAATACTCCCAAAAAGAATGTGATCGCAATTAATTTTTTTGGTTCTGGCTCTAGCTTATCTTTTTGGTAAAAAAACCATAACCAAAATAGCCCTGGTGCAACCGCTAAGGATATGACCAATAAAAAAATCATTTCTGATTGTACCTGGACTTAGTTTATACAACTATTTTATCGGTACAAGCGAAAGATGTTTATACAGGAGAATACCTTCAGATAAGGGTAATTTTAGTTTGAGTTTTTTAACAAGTGGAAAAAGCTCATATACCAAACTATAGCCGTAATTCCGGAATATTAATTTTATATAATAGAATTGTATTATAATTATCTAATGTATTGACAAAATATTAAGTATGATTAGTACTATTCCCGCAGAAAATATAAACTTAGAACAATTAAGAGAGTTATTTGGATTAGAATTGGTTGAAACTGACTTTCTAGAATGGCAAGAAAACTTACCTGAATTAACTGAATTAGAAAAAGAATTACTTGATCAAATCAAAGTTGGGTATATAAACTTACGTAATTATCCGCCTTTTTTAGAAAATACAGTTAATACTGTAGTTCTTTCACCGTTATTATTTGTTGGTAAGTTTTATTTACCACCATTTCATATCAAGTTAGAAAAATATGTAGAATTTCAAACGGAAGACGGAGAAACGAAAGTCAAAGGACGCATCGATATTTTACTTCTTAATGAGAAGCTTTGGGTTACAGTAATTGAATCAAAACAAGTTGCTTATTCAGTGGAAGCGGGACTTGACCAACTACTAGCATATATGCTCGCTGCACCTCACAGAGAAGTTTACGGTATGGTGACATCAGGTGGAAGTTTTATGTTTGTTAAAGTTATTAAAGGTGATGTACATACATATGCCACTTCAGATATTTTTGATGTTCGTAATCGCGGCAATGAATTGTATGATGTATTGCAAATATTAAAAAAATTAAGTGCAATAACTCAGTGAGCATTTTTTCTACTACAATATATTATTAATAAGATAAATAAAATCATACCAACTAGGTATTTCATTGGGTTGGGTATAATCGGGCTAGGAGAGAAAAAGCCTTCAATTACACCAGCTATCATTAACAGTGGTACAATTCCAAATACCAATTGTACTGCTTGGGAACCATAGTACTTGAGCGCGTTACCACGGCTATACTTTCCAGGAAATAAAATAGCTCTACCAATTAAAAATCCTGCACCACCAGCAAAAAAAATCGCTGGTAATTCTAGTGAACCATGAGGAAATACAAAAGCCCAAAAAGGATAAGCTAGATTATTTTGTCCGACTAATGTCGCGATCGCACCAATTAATAACCCATTCAAGACCATAATATAACAGGTGTACATCCCCGCTGTTATTCCCCCGGCGATCGCTCCAAATGACACCATAATATTATTAATCGCAATCCCACTAGAAGCTAAAGGTTCAATCCCGACAATCGATCCCATCCACAATTTACCCTCGTCGCGGACTTTAGTAATCAAACTTTCAGGTACAATTAAGGACATAAATGTCGGATCCCGCCATGCATACCACCAAGCAATTAAGGCTCCAGTAAGAAATAAAGCTGTAGCAAAAGCAGTATAGGGAAACGTCTGCTGTACTACCAAGGGAAAACCCCGACGGTAAAAATCTAACACTCCTTGCCATTCTTGTCGCCGCGAACCTTGATAAATTTGTGCGTATGCGCGACTTGTTAATAATTGTAAATTTTGTGTCAAAGTGTTACTGATTTGTTGGGTACGTACCCGTGCCAAATCTGCAACTACAGAACGGTATAAGCTAGCTAATTCCCCAATCTCAACAGCTTTGAGGGATTTTAATCCTTTTTTTTCGATCTGCTTTAATAAAGCGTCTAGACGCTGCCAATTCGGTTCTCGTCTAGCTATCCAACGTTGAATATTCATAAAATTTCGGCATACTGAGTAAGACATACCTTAAGATAGCCTCATTTGGCGGCAATATACTTTACACCCAAATTGCATCATGTCTTACAATCTCGGTTCTCCTAGTCCAATCCAACCCCTAAGTCTTGGTAATGTTGTCACTGCTGGACTACGTTTATATCGCTCTCACCTCAAAAGTTATCTCGGTTTGTCAGCGATCGCTTACCTGTGGGTATTTGTTCCTGTCTATGGGTGGGCTAAACTGACGGCAAATTTAGCTTTGATATCTCGTCTAGCTTTCGGTGAATTAGTAAACCAGCCGGAACCCATTAACAATGGTCGCGCTTTTGTCAATAGACGACTATGGCAATTTTTAGCTATGAGTTTATTAATGTTTGTCATTAGTATTGGCTTGGTAATGGCATTTTTCATCCCAATATTTATTATTATTGGGTTGATTGCAGCTTTGGCTGGTATTAGTCTGAGTGGTGGTACTGCTGGTGCTGCTGCTAATCCAGCAGTCTTTGTAGTATTAGGTTTATTAATGTTGATTTTTATTCCACTATTTATAGTTGCTTTACTATGGATACAAGCACGGTTTTTTCTTGTAGAAGTACCTCTGGGTGTGGAAGATTTTTGTGATGCCACATCAACTATTGGTCGTAGTTGGGACTTAACAAAAGGGCAAGTTTGGCGAATTATTGCCATCATAATTGTGGCTTATTTAATAACTTTACCAATCACAATCCCGTTTGCTATTGTCGATATTATTATCCAAGCGTCTGTAGATAACTTATCAACAGGAGATGTTGTTAATTCTGGTTTGGTGTTCCTTTTAGCTATATTTAGATTGGTAATTAATTTACTGAGTGCTATTATAGTAGTCCCATTTTGGCAAACTATTAAAGCTGTAGTTTATTATGACCTCAGAAGCCGTCGTGAAGGTTTAGGTTTGAAGTTACGCAACCATGAAATTTGAACTTAACCAAAAATGCACTTATTTAATCGTGTTAAATTTCGGACTCCAGAAAGTGTAGAATTAGAATTTACCTTGGCTGGAATTGGTAGTCGTGCTTTAGCTTTAATCATTGATTACCACGTTCTGGCTGTGGTTTTAACAGTTTTTGCTACTGTTTGGACTGTACTTTCATTACAATTACTTGATTTTTTAGGAGATATTTTTGGCGATCGCGCAGGTTTGTGGGTATTAGCGATCGCGTTTTTCATTGGTTTTATCATTTACGCAGGTTATTTCGTCTTTTTTGAAACTTTTTGGCAAGGACAAACACCGGGTAAACGGTTTGCTAAAATTCGCGTTGTTCGGGATGATGGTAGACCAATTGGTTTACAGCAAGCTACTCTCCGCGCTTTACTGCGAGCTTTTGATGAATCTTTGTGTATAGGTGCTTTATTAATTATCTTTCATCGTCGTGAAAAGCGTTTAGGTGATTTAGTCGCTGGAACAATTGTCATCCAAATTGATACACCGACAGTCAAGACATCTTTGATAATTTCAGAACAAGCAAAAGTCTTTTATGAAGAATTACAACAAATAGCTGATTTATCAGCCTTATTACCTGATGACTTCGCTGTAATCAGAGAATATTTACTTAGACGAGGTGTGATGTCACCCAGACCAAGACAGGAATTAGCATCCCAATTAACTAAAGATGCTAAAGATATTATTAAGTTGGAAGTCTTACCTGTAAGTATTACACCTGATGTATTTATAGAAGCGCTTTATTTAGCTTATAAAGATACTTCATACGATTTTGGTAATTCATAGGAATGCTGTATGGATTCAAAGGGTTTTATTAGTGGGATAGGTTCTTGATATTTACCTTTAACAATATTCAAAGTCCAGAAGGTTGATTTTCACTCTTTTCTGGAAGAATAGTGGGAATAGCCATGAAAATTAGCATAATTATATTTGCTATCCAGAACAACATAACTAGCCATAATAAACCTAGCTCAGGTTGACTATAATAAGTTAAGTGCAGTCCCTCCCAAAGTTGCCACAGGCGAAAAATTGTGTAAATAGTTCCAATAACAACAACAACACTTTTGACAAGCCAACGACTAAAACTAGCTTCACAGGCTAATTGAATTACAACCACTACAATATAGCTGACGAGGAATTTACGAACGATAGGATTCGACCATAAAGTTATTAACATTACAAGTGGAAGAATTACCCCAATAACCAAAGCGATTTTCACCCAAACCTGTATAAATTGCAATTGTCTCTCGCTGTATGCCATCATAGTTTTAAGCGGTAATCGTCCGGTTTTTACCAACCAACCTATTCCTATGCTACTAAGTGTGGCGCCCACTATAAATGATGCAATAGTCAAAGGGTTATTGGCAATTGGAGTAGTAATGATGTTCATAAATACCTTCACCGAATGTTGTAAAGACAACAGACACTTTGGTAAATTTTAATATATCTAAAATAAATGCAGAGGAATCCTCATTTCCTATGGTATCAGTAAAAGACTCAACCAGAGACCAGTTCTTCACCCCTACCCTCTCTCTATCTTTAGCTAGAGTGACAAAAGGAAGGGTGACATGATTTACTAAAAATAATCCCCCGAATACTTACTGTACTCAGGGGTTCAAATGTTGCAGCAAAAAGTGAATTATTTTTAATATAGAAGTTTTAGGTTAACTTTTGACTAAGCTAAGGTTAAAGTTTGTGCAAATCATAGTAAATTTATATTTATTAATTATTCTTTACTCGTAAGAAATTCTAATGTACAGCACATTCGAGGTTTATGAGGTACAGTTACATTGCTTCGTAAAGGCACGTAAGTAGTAGGATTTTTTATTTACCAACAGTATTTCGGTTGTTTGCTACATTAAATTGTTTGCTGGTTTCATCATTTTGGTTACGCTACCTCACGCCCGTTGAAAACCGCTGTAACTGTTTTTAGGCTTGCATTAGAGGGATAGAAATTGTAAACTCAGTTCCTTGACCAAGTACGGATGTACATTCAAATTTACCCTGATGTTTTTCAACGATAATTTTATAACTAATTGATAAACCCATACCAGTACCTTTACCTACAGGCTTAGTGGTGAAGAATGGATCGAAAAGACGTGCGCGTACTTCTTCAGTCATACCTAAAGCATTATCTATAATACGTATAATTGCGTAGTTATCTTGGATTTGGGTATCGATAATAATTTGGGGTTCCATATAAGTTTCTTGAGATATTTCCCATGTCTTGAATCTTGATTCCGCTTCTGTAGGGTGATTTACCGTTTCTACTTTCTCTTCTAGTGCATCAATTGCATTTGCTAACAAGTTCATAAATACTTGATTCAGTTGTCCTGGGTAACATTCGACTTTTGGTAAGTCGCTGTACTTTTTAATTACCTGAATTTCTGGACATCCTGGTTTAGGTTTGAGGCGATTTTGCAGTAACAATAAAGTATTATCGATACCTTCATGAATATTAACCGCTTTCATTTCCGCTTCATCCAAGCGAGAGAAATTCCGTAGAGATAAGACAATTTCTCGAATGCGCTCAGCTCCTATTTTCATAGAATCAAGAAGCTTTGGAAAATCTTCAGCAATAAAATCTAAATCTATAGTTTGAATTTCTTTCTGAATGTCAGGTATTTCTATGTAGTGTTGGCGATAAAGTTCTACGATGTGTAGTAAATCTTGAGTATATTCACTGGCATAGTTAATGTTACCATAGATAAAGTTTACAGGATTATTGATTTCGTGTGCAATACCAGCTACTAATTGTCCCAAACTTGACATTTTTTCAGTTTGAATTAGTTGTGCTTGAGTGGAAGAAAGTTCGTGTAAAGCTGATTCTAACTCAGTAGCTTTATCTTGGGCAATTTGGGCAGCGATCCGGCTTTGTTTGTAGATTTCCGCTTGGTCAATAGCGATCGCAATTTGGTCTGTGACAGCTTGGAGTAATTCAACCTCACTATCAAGCCAGGGTCGTAAATCAGTGCAGTGCATGCAAGTGATCAGACCAATTTTACCAGATTGAGTGTGAATGGGTACAGTTAATAAAGCAGTACTACCAAAAGATAACAAAAATTCCCGTTCTGATGAATTAGGTATGTTTCTAATATCATCTATACGGGTAATTTCTTTCAAAGAACCGCAAACAAATAAACTGACTTGTTCCTCAGATACTACTGTACCTACATAACTAGGTAAATCAGGATTTTTTGCTTCTTGAACAACTCTCCAAACCCCAGATTCATACCAACTAAAATTGCAACGATCTATCTTTAGTAAACTCCCAATTTCGGTGACAGCAGTTTCTAGAATAGTATTGATATCCAAAGAAGCACGAATTTGACTAGAAAGACGATTAATTAATGTTTCTTTAGCAGCTAATTCCCGAAACCGCTTTTCAGATAAACGTAATGAGTTTTCAGTACGTTGTCGCTGTATTTCTGCTGTAGCTCGTGCAGCAAAAATGCTTAAAATAGCTTTAGCACGTTCTGATTGTAATAAAGGTTTAGTATCAATAGCACAAATTAAACCAATCATCTGACCAGATGTATCTACAATTGGCATTCCTACATAGCTTTCTGCTTGCAAAGCTTTAAAATCAGGAGATAAAGGAAATAACTCTCTAGCACTATGTGGATAACAAAGTATATTATCTGGTGTTAATAATTCACAAGCATTGTTAATTAACTTATACTGGAAGTTTTCCCCTAGCTTATCTCCTTCCCACCATGCCAAAGTTTGTCCTAAAGGAATTTCTGCTTCTATTCGTTCTACCACAAAAGCATAACGAGTTCCTAATGCAGCAGCTAAATGACGCACAAGTACACGGAAAAACTCACTTCCTGTAACTGAAGCTGTTCCTGCAACAAGAGCTTGTAGAGCATCTTCAGCTTGTTTGCGTTCTGTAATATCATTAGAAACACAAATAATACCTGTAATTTCGTTATTTTCATTAAATAATGGTGTAGCTTGGGTATCATAAACAATGCCAGAAAATTCAGTAATCCAAGAAGTTTGTTCTCCTCTGAAAGTACGACGGATATCATCGCACAGTGTAGGTTCTTCTCTGTACATTTCAAAAACATTTTGTCCAACTACTTGATTCGGCTTTAAACCTAACTTTTCCAAACCTTTACCATCGGAAAAAATAAATTTACCTTCTGTATCTAGAGCATACAAAATAATTGGTGCGTTATTAATTACCGAAGCCAAACGCTGATTAACTGCTTGCAATGCTGCTTCTGATTCTTTGCGTTCTGTAATATCATGAGCAATACCAACGAAAGATACTACATCACCTTTTTCATCAAAAACTACAGATGAGTTACATCTGTACCATCGGTGAGTACCGTCTTGATGTTTTAGTCTAAACTCCAGTAAGTTTTGCTTTTCACCAGTTGTTAAAGTTCTAGTGAAAAAGTCTATACACAATGGTAAATCATCAGAATGTACTAAAGGTACAAAACTTTTACCGAGAAATTCTGTAACTTCATACCCCAACAAATCAGTAAAGTTCGGTGATATATAAGTATAGACACCATCGGTAGTTAGAGAAAAAATAATATCATTGGCATTTTCTACCAAAGAGCGAAACTTCGCTTCACTTTCTGCTAGTGCAGCTTCCGCACGTTTGCGTTGTGTAATATTACGGACAATTGCTAAAACTTCATTTTTTCCACTAGGTACTATCCGTGATTCAAAATCACGCATTTCACCGTTTACAGGTAACTGATACTCGTATATCTGGATGTTATCGGTAAGTAATGCTTGCTGAATATAATGAATAACTTGCTTTGCAAGAACAGAGGGTAAAGTATCATAAACTGATTTACCAATAATTTTATTCAAGGGTATAGCAAGTTCATCTACTTTTTTTGCCATACAGTCTAAGTATTTTCCTTCCTGACTGAAACGAAAAATTAAATCAGGGATAGCATTAACTATCGCACTATTTCTAGCTTCACTTTCTCTTAAAGCTTGCTGAGCTAATTGGCGATCGCGTTGTGCTGCTTGTCGTTCAGTTATATCTCGAATAATTGCTAAAACTTCCTCTTCACAATTGGGTACTATCCGTGCTTCCCGAAAGCGTAATACTTCATCTACAACTATCTGATACTCAAAAACTTGCATTTCACCAGTGGTAATCGCTTCATTAATCCGAGCTATTCCCTGTTGAGCTAAATCTCTAGGGAGGATATCATAAATAGACTTACCTGCTAATTTATCAGGACTAAAACCTGGCTTTTGCGCTGACATAAGTTCCAGCAAAACGCCATCTTTGCTGATACGCAATATTAAATCTGGTATAGCTTCTAAAATCGCACGATTTTTCGCTTCGCTTTTGCGTAAAGCTACTTCTGTTTGTTTACGATTAATACCTATAGCAATTTCATCGCTGACAAATTCTAACGCACTGAGAACAGATTCACTCAGTGCTTGACGAGAAAACATGGCAATTACACCGACTATTTCATCTACAACAATCAAAGGATAACCAGCAAAAGCAATCATACCCTCACGAACAGCCCATTCTTTATTACTTATGCGTTCATCTGTTTGTACTGAGTTGGTAAGATGGGGTTTACCTTCTTGGGCAATCAAACCAATTTTGAACTGACCTACTGGTACACATTTATGATTTCCATCAACGTGAGTGTACATTCCACTACTTACTTGCAATTCTAAAACATTTGTCTGTTTATTTAACGTCCAAATCCGAGCAAATGCTGCATTTAAATGTTTAACTATTGCTTCTGTACAACAATGCATAATACCTTGTAGATTATCATTTTTCGTCAAGGCTGCATTGACATCCGCTCGAAAACCTGCTAAACGAGCTTGCTCTAATAATATCTTTTCTGTACGTTTGCGATCGCTAATATCACGAGCAATGCTAATTATCCCGATAATTTCACCTTGACGATCTCGCCAAGGGCTTTTTGTTGTCAGATGAATTTTACCATCTTGATCTAAAACTTCCTCAACAGTTTCCGCAACACCTGTAGTAATAACTCTCTGGTCTATTTCGACTAATTTTTCTGCTAGATGTTGGGGAAATAAATCACTATCTCGCTTACCTAATAAATTTTTGATCGGTTGCTTCAAGAAATCAGCACAAGCGGAATTTATCATCGCCAAGCGTCCTTGTACATCTTTGGCGAAAATAAAATCTGCTGTACTATCAACAACAGAGTACAAAAGACTATAACTTTTCTGCAACGTTTTTTCATTAATTTTATGTTCTGTAACATCACGAATCACAGCATACATTCGCTGTTTTTCAGGTACTGATTTGATAGTCCAGGAAATCCATCGCCAAGAACCATCTTTACATAAAAAACGGTTTTCAAAATTAATACTATCAATACCAGAAGCAATTTTTCTGAATTCAGCTAGAGTTATTTCTTTATCTTCTGAATGTATAAAGTCGATGAGAGGAGTAGCTCTTAGTTGTTGTGGTTTCCATCCTAAAATTCCCAAGCACGCAGAATTCAAATTCTGAAAATAACCATCAAAATCAATAATCCAAAACATATCCAAAGAAATCTCAAAGAATTCGAGTTCTTCATCTTTGGCTTGTTGTATTTCTGTAATATCTATACAATGTCCGATATAACCTGTAAAGTCACCATTCGTTGCAAATTGGGGTGTAGCTTGCTCTAAAATCCAACGGTACTCACCATCCCCACGACGTAAGCGATATTTTCTTGTAAATTTCTGATGTGACTCGAAGGCTGTAACATAATCCTGATACTGTAAGTCTTCTGGATACACCTTATCAAGCCAATTAATACCAATTTCCACAGCCAGAGAACGTCCTGTAAACTCTAACCAAGAATTATTGAAATAGTGACAAACTGCATCACATCCAGCCATCCAAATCATTATCCCAGATGCATCAGCCATTTGACCAATTTCTTTATATTCCACAGTTCCCCCCTATACAATTTTGGGTGGGATTTTTTTGCAGTTTTTTAGGAAACACTTTTACCTGCCTGCGGTATTAAAATTCTCTGACATTATCAGCACGTCACAAAATTGTAATTCAGTATCTCTTAATTTTATTCCTCCTTAATATGTGTTAATAGATTTTCTTTAGAAATACTATAGTAAAACTACTTAATAACTTTAATTTCGCTATACATGACTATTTATTTGATAACCATCTAACTGCGATTTTTTACAGTTATTCAGTAAAAAATCGCACTTTAGCTTATCTGTTCGGCTAATTAACTCCTCTTAGCTTACGAGTATTATCAACCAAACTTTGGGCAAACTGGTCAAACCGTTGAGAAAGCTTTTCATCCAAAAGCTTACCCTGAGAATCAAAAGCTTTCCAAGCCTGACCGATACCGATTTGTTCTGGTATCACCCAAGCGTGAACCCAACGCATAATAATTCGCAAATCATTTAAAGCGTTACTATTAGGTTGACCACCTAGCACACTAATTAATCCTGTCACCTTACCCGATAATTCTTCAAAACCCATCAAATCAAGGGCATTTTTTAAGACTCCACTCACACTACCGTGGTACTCTGGTGTCGCCAAAATTAAACCGTCTGCGTTCTTGACTGTATCTTGTAAACGCTTGACATCTGGATATTCTGAATAATCGTCACCTCCATCAGAAAATGGTAGCCGCATTTCTCTTAAGTCGAGAACTTCTACTTCTGCACCTAAAGCTTGTACCCGTTGTGCGGCTAAGTTTAGAGCTATTTGGCTGTAGGAGCCATTTCTTAAACTACCGCCAATACCAACAATTTTCACCATATCTAACTCACTGACTAAATAATTAGCTTCAATAGTTTCTTAATAAAACGAAGTCATTACGACTTTACTTTATTATAGCGATTTATTTCTAAGTATGTCAAATAGAGTGTGGAGTGTGGGGGGCGGGTTTTGTATACAGATTTCGCACTTGAGAATTAATCTTTGCACTAAACCCGCACGCCAGATGCTACAACGGGAGGCAGCGTCGTGCGGAGGTATCCTCCGTTGAGACGACTGCCGTGGGGAACCCCCGCAACGCACTGGCTCCCTTACACTATCCCCTCTTCCCCATAACCTCCATCACCATACAAGTAAAAAGCGAGATCACTGGGTATAGCTTTATCTGGAAGCTACACTATAAAAGTAATGGTAATTTTCGATAGGTGACAAAGCAAAAATGAAGTTAAAGGATTCGTATATGATTTGACTTAAAAAAGCAGATGAGTCTCATTTTTGGCGACACACACGTATAAACAGGCGCTCCGATTATAGCCAGTAGATAAAGGATAATTAATTATGACTAATTTTGCGAAGACATTGAAGAAACAAAAACCTCATAGAAGAATAGCTTTAACAGGAGCGCTGGCGGCGGGTTTAATTATGTTGCCAGGATTTGTTGAAGGTACTCCTGTACTAGCACAAAAAGCGGAACGAGAATCTCTTAGCTATGGACAATTAATTCAGAAGGCGAAGAATAAGGAAGTCAAGAAGGTGGAACTTGACGAATCTGAACAAATAGCTAGGGTTTATCTCAATAGTCAAAAGCCGGATACACCACCAATACAGGTAACGCTTTTAGAGGAAAATTCTGAATTAATTACCCAACTCTTAAATAATAAAGTTGCGATTGAGGAAGTTTCTTCCGCCAATAGTCGCGCTGCTGTTGGGCTTTTGATTAACTTAATGTGGATATTGCCCTTAGTAGCTTTAATGTTACTGTTCCTACGTCGTTCTACTAATGCTTCTAGCCAAGCGATGAATTTTGGTAAATCTCGTGCCCGCTTCCAAATGGAGGCAAAAACGGGAGTAAAATTTGAGGATGTGGCAGGAGTTGAGGAAGCGAAAGAAGAATTGCAAGAAGTTGTGACTTTCCTCAGACAACCAGAAAAGTTTACTGCTGTTGGTGCGCGTATTCCTAAAGGAGTACTTCTGGTCGGACCTCCAGGAACTGGTAAGACTTTATTAGCGAAAGCGATCGCTGGTGAAGCTGCGGTACCTTTTTTTAGCATTTCCGGTTCAGAATTTGTGGAAATGTTTGTTGGTGTTGGTGCTTCACGTGTACGTGATTTGTTTAAAAAAGCCAAAGAAAACGCACCTTGTCTGATATTTATTGATGAAATTGATGCTGTTGGAAGACAGCGTGGTGCTGGTATTGGTGGAGGTAATGATGAAAGAGAGCAGACTTTAAACCAATTGCTGACCGAGATGGATGGTTTTGAAGGTAACACGGGTATCATTATTATTGCTGCCACAAACCGTCCTGATGTCCTTGATGCAGCATTATTACGTCCTGGACGCTTTGATAGACAGGTAATTGTTGATGCACCAGATTTAAAAGGCCGATTGGAAATACTAAAAGTTCACGCTCGTAACAAGAAAATTGACCCCAGCGTTTCTTTAGAAGCGATCGCTCGTCGGACTCCTGGTTTCACAGGTGCGGATTTGGCTAACTTGCTCAATGAAGCAGCGATTCTCACCGCTAGACGACGGAAAGAAGCAGTAACTCTGTTGGAAATTGATGACGCTGTAGACAGAGTTGTGGCTGGGATGGAGGGTACTCCTTTAGTAGATAGTAAGAGCAAACGCTTAATTGCCTATCACGAAGTCGGACACGCCTTAATTGGAACGCTTTTAAAAGACCATGACCAAGTGCAAAAGGTAACTTTAATTCCTAGAGGACAAGCGCAGGGTTTAACCTGGTTTACTCCTAACGAAGAACAAGGTTTATATTCTCGTTCCCAACTGAAAGCGAGAATTACTGCTACTTTGGGTGGTCGTGCTGCTGAAGAAATTGTTTTTGGAAAACCAGAAGTTACCACTGGTGCTAGTAGCGATTTGCAACAAGTCTCAAGTATGGCAAGGCAAATGGTAACTAAATTTGGGATGTCTGATTTAGGCCCATTATCTCTAGAAAGTCAAAGTGGGGAAGTCTTTTTAGGACGTGACTGGATGGCAAAATCAGAATATTCTGAAGAAATTGCCTCTCGCATTGATAAGCAAGTCCGCGAGATCATCATGCACTGCTATATACAGGCTAAGGAATTGTTGCAAGAGCATCGCGCTTTGATGGAGTATTTAGTGGATTTGCTGTCTGATCAGGAAACAATTGATGGCGATCAATTTCGGAAGATTGTCAGTGAATATACTGAAGTTGAAGATAAAAGTTTAGCTGTATCGGGGTAAGAGGGTAAGGGGGAGCAGAGGGTGTGAAACTAGGCTGTTGACTTTGATGGAATAAAGGCATTTTATATTCATACACTTTTATGACCCTCACCCCACCTTCGGTACCCCTCTCCCAAATTGGGGGAGGGGAAGGGGAGA
>Ga0224723_1000769_pt1 | contig 21166 bp, 18 predicted proteins | sample Balambano_FR2_Me_FD_161647 | JGI IMG/M metagenome (GOLD analysis project Ga0224723, IMG submission 161647) | Freshwater sediment microbial communities from Lake Towuti, South Sulawesi, Indonesia - Balambano_FR2_MetaG | ecosystem: Environmental > Aquatic > Freshwater > Lake > Sediment | place... | reverse complement strand
ACGCTTTTCCCATCCGCTTTTTTGTACCTTTCATTTTTACTTCACTCTCCATTTGTATGTCGATAAAGATTCGCAAGCAAGACGCCCTGAACTACCACATGCAGGGGCAGCCCGGCAAAATAGAAGTTGTTCCCACCAAAGTGCTCAGCTCGCAACTCGACCTGGCGTTGGCCTACTCGCCAGGGGTAGCCGAACCCTGCAAAGAAATTGCCGCCAACAAAGAAGACGTCTACAAGTACACTTCGAAGGGAAACCTGGTGGCGGTTATTTCTAACGGTACAGCCGTGTTGGGCTTGGGCGATATCGGGCCGGAAGCGGCCAAACCCGTGATGGAAGGAAAGGCCGTGCTCTTTAAAAAATATGCCGGCATCGACAGCTTCGACATAGAAATTGATGAGAAAGATCCGGATGCGTTTATCAAAATCGTGAAAGCGCTGGAGCCCACATTCGGTGGCATCAACCTGGAAGACATTAAAGCGCCCGAGTGCTTTAAAATTGAAACCGAGCTGCGCAGCAAAATGAATATCCCCATCATGCATGACGACCAGCACGGCACGGCCATTATTTCGAGCGCGGCCCTGTTGAATGCGCTGTCGCTGGTAGGAAAAAAAATGGAGGGCATTGTGTTGGTGGTAAATGGCGCAGGCGCTGCGGCCGTTTCGTGCACACGCCTCTATCTGCAGTTGGGGTTGCGAAAAGATAATCTGATTATGTGCGACAGCAAGGGAGTGGTAACCAAAACCCGCCAAGGATTGGATGCTACCAAACAGGAGTTTGCCACCAGCCGCAACATCACCACGCTGCAGCAGGCCGTTACAGAAGCTGACGTCTTTGTAGGCCTGTCAGTAGCCGACATCTTAAAACCGGAAGACATCCTATCCATGGCCAAAGACCCCATCGTGTTTGCACTCGCCAACCCCAACCCCGAAATTGCCTACGACCTGGCCAGAAAAACCAGACCCGATTTAATCATGGCCACCGGCCGCAGCGACCATCCCAACCAGGTAAACAACGTGTTGGGTTTTCCGTACATTTTTCGAGGGGCGCTGGATGTGCGCGCCACCGAAATCAACGAGCACATGAAGCTCGCTGCCGTACATGCCCTGGCGCAACTGGCCAAAGAGCCTGTGCCCGATATCGTAAACAAAGCTTATGGCGTGGAGAAAATTCAGTTCGGTCGCGACTATCTTATACCCAAGCCGTTAGACCCCCGGTTGATCACTACCATATCGCCCGCAGTGGCCAAAGCCGCTATCGATTCGGGCGTGGCCACCAACCCCATTCAAGATTGGGGTGCGTATCACCACCAGCTTCAAAAGCGCATCGGCATTGACCAGAAGTTCATGAACCAGATCATCGATCGGGCCAAGAAGAATCCTAAACGCGTGGTGTTTGCCGAAGCCAACCATCACAAAGTGCTGAAAGCCGCCCAGGTGCTGCGCGATGAAGGCATTGCCCACCCCATTCTGCTGGGCAACCGGCAGGAGATCGAAAGCCTGATAGCCGAACATAAGCTGGAGCTGGCCGATTGCCCGATCATCAGCACCCGCGAAGAGAACGACACCATTGCCCGCTATGCCGAGATATTTTACGCCAAACGTCAGCGCAAGGGCCTGACCCTGCGCGACTGCGCTAACCTGATGCGCGATCGCAACTACTTTGCTGCCATGATGGTAGAGGTGGGCGATGCCGATGCCCTGGTCAGCGGCCTCACCAAAGACTATCCGAAAACGATTTTACCCTCCCTGCAAATTATCGGCACCGCAAAAGATGTAAAGCGCGTAGCCGGCATGTACATTATGATGACCAAGAAGGGTAATTTCTTTTTTGCCGACTGTACCGTAAACGTAGACCCCAGCGTGGAGGAGCTCGTGGAGATTGTGCGGCTGACGCAGCGGGGCGCCAGATTTTTTGACGTTGAGCCGCGCGTGGCCGTGCTCTCGTACTCTAACTTCGGTTCCAGTAAAGGCGATATTCCCGACAAAACCCGCGAGGCCGTGAGGATGGTGAAGGAAAAACATCCAAACCTGATCATCGATGGCGAGATACAAGCCAACGTTGCCCTGAACACCGAGTTGCAACGCGAAATGTACCCTTTCAGCGCCCTGGCGAAAGAAGGTGCCAATACGCTCATTTTCCCCAACCTGGCAGCGGCCAATATTGCTTACAAACTGTTGATGGAGATTGGCGGGGCCGAAACCATTGGGCCAATTTTGCTGGGTATGAAAAAACCCGTGCACGTGTTGCAGTTGGGCAGCTCCATTCGCGAGATTGTAAACATAGCCGCTATTGCCGTGGTGGACGCTCAGTTGCACGAAGAGAACAAGCACTTGTAGGCGCGCCACCGCGCTACTACACCGTGGGGCATCTGGAGTGTGCGGAACTTTTACAGCAGATATTTGCTTATACACCCGTGTAAAAACTTTCACAGATGAAACTCCGTTCTGTTGCCCGCCTTTTATACGCCCACCAGGTAGACATGGGCGGCATGCCCATACGCCAGCCGCTGCCCAGTCAGCAGGTAGAGCAGATCGACCCGTTTTTGCTGCTGCATCATGCCAATATCAAAGCGCCCACCCATATTGATCCAGACGATGCCGGAGTAGGGCCGCATCCCCACCGGGGGTTCTCACCTGTTACCTTCATCTTTCAGGGTGGCGTGCACCACCGCGATAGCCGCGGTAACGACAGCGTGATTTATGCCGGTGGCGCCCAATGGATGAACGCAGGCATGGGCATTATCCACAGCGAGCGCCCTCCGCACAACATTCATGACATTGGCGGCCGCCAGGAAATTATTCAGTTGTGGATCAACACCCCGGCAAAACATAAAATGGATCAGCCAGCCTATTACCCGCTGGCGGCAGATCAGGCTCCTGCGTTTGCCAGTGACGATGGAAAAGTAACAGGCAAAGTTTTCTCTGGCGAAGTGAGAGGCGTGAAGGGGCCCATTCCGTCTCAAGCCATCGTCAATGCAGCCACACTGGAATTTGAAAAAGATGGCCGCGTTAGTATTCCCGTTCCCAACAACCATAACGCACTGATCTACCTGCTTGATGGCAAACTGCAAATAGACAACTTCGGACTGGTGGAGGGCCTTCACCTGGTCCATTTCAAAAACGATGGTGAATCCATAGCCTTGACGGCTGCCGAACGGACGCGGGCATTGTTTTTAACCGGCTTGCCGCTGAATGAAGAGGTGGTGAGCTACGGCCCTTTTGTGATGAACACCCAAACCCAAATTTTAGAAGCTATGCGCGACTACCAGATGGGTAAAATGGGTGTGCTGATTGAGGCGTGATCGATAACCTGAAAAATTCATTATACCAAACCTAAACCACCAAACTATGCAAACATCCACCCTTACGCTTACCAAGGCGCTGAAAGCCGGGGCCATTGCCGGGCTGATCGGAGCAGGGCTGAACAACATCTGGAGCTTGATCGCTGGTGCCTTTGGTACCACGGTGCCTCCCGGCTTTGCTATGGCTGTTACGATCACTTCCCTGCTGCCCGTCATTATCGGGTCAGCGATATATTTTGTGTTGGCGCGTTTCCTTGCCAAAGGTCTCACCATCTGGTATGTGGTAGCTGTGGCATTTACGCTGCTGAGCTTCATGCCCGTATTCAACCCTCCCCCCACATTGCCCGATGGCACCGTGCTGGACAGCACCTTTCCGATATTGGTCGGCCCCATGCATGTCATCTCGGGCGCCCTGGCCGCGTGGGGTATTCCGCGTTGGGGTAAATAACTGCTGCTACTTGGCCTTCGGTTGTACCCACTCAAAATCGGCCGACCGTGGAAATTGCGAAAAGACGTTTTGCACAAAAAGATCGGGCACTACCAGCTTTCGCCTCTGCAGGTGCATCCACGCTCCGTCAACGTTCAGGACGGTGGCCACGGTGCCATCTGACTTAACAAAGTAGTGGCGTAAGCCCCAGCGGCTAAAGTCGGATGTCGCTTTTGTTAACTCGATTGTCAGGTCCACCTGGTCTTCAGGTTTTATTTCGCGTCTGAACACGGCCTCTTCGCGAAACAGAATCGGGCCGATATGGAGTTCCTCCAGCTTATGCGAGGTGAGGCCTTGGGCGGTGAGCCAGTTCACGCGTGCAGATGCCGCAAAATCATAATACACCGAATGGCGCAAATGCCTGTTGGCGTCAATATCCGCCCAGCGCAGGTGCAATCGCTCTTTATACACGTTCATCATGTGGTTTTACACAAAAAGTTGATCAATGGCACGGCACCCCGGCAAAATGGCTACCCACAGCCTAGGTTTTTCTTTAGATCGCGCGGGGGCAGCCCGCCAAAATCGAAGGCCTTTTCAGGCTCTGCGGTGTCCTCGGGCCGACCGGGTTTGAGGCTGAGTTGAGGCGGTGGCGGGCTTACTTTTTTTGCTTTTCGTTTCTTCATGCCTGCAATGGTTACTACGCGTGCTGAACAAAGGTACCTTATCACCCCCGGTACACGTGGGATCGCCCAAATTTATAATCCTACAAAACACCCTTTTGCGTTACACTATATCTAACGTACTTTGCGCAACTTAAAATTAATCTAAATAAGCGTGATTAGTTCTCAAAAGACAGTGGCCCATATGAAACCGGGAGAATCGGCCTTTATTTCGGGTTTCAGCGAAAATGCCCTGTCGGAAAAACTGCTTGATATGGGCTTTTTGCCCGGTGCGGCCGTTTTATTCAATTTTTATGCCCCTTTAGGCGACCCGGTGGCTGTAACTATCGGCTCGTGCGATGTGTCGCTACGGCTCTCCGAAGCAGACTCCATTCTTGTTTCGCACTAATGAGCGCTCCGGCCCGCACGTTGGTGGCATTGGTGGGCAAGCCCAACTCGGGTAAATCTTCTTTATTTAATCTCCTGACGGGATTGCACCAGAAGGTGGGCAATTTTCCGGGCGTGACGGTTGATAAGCGACTAGGCACCTGCCGCCTTGCCGACAACAAAGAAGTTGACATATTGGATTTGCCCGGCACGTACAGCCTGTACCCACGTACCCCCGATGAACGCATCGTAACGGAAGTACTGACGCAGGCACAGCATGCCGATCACCCCGACCGCGTGGTGGTGGTGGCCGATGCTACGCAGCTAAAGAATTGCCTGTTGCTGGTTACCCAGCTTATCGACCTGAACCTGCCGATGGTGCTGGCGCTCAACATGATAGACCTGCTGGAAAAGTCGCAGCAAACCATCCAGGTGAACAAACTTTCTTTTGCCTTGGGCGTGCCTGTAGTACCCATTAACGCGCGCACAGGGCAAGGTGTGGCCGAGCTGAAAAGTGTGTTGGCCGCTCCTCTCGAGCCCTCATCACGGCAATTTATCACTGCCGCACAAACCCCGACCGACCAGGCTGCGGAAACGATTGCCCGCTATGCCCTTATTCAAGATTTACTCGCGCAGGTAACGGCACCAACACTACACTCGGAGTGGAAAGCACGAACCCGCGCGCTTGACCGTTGGCTAACTCATAAGGTGTGGGGGTATGTCATTTTTTTTGCGGTGCTCACGCTCATATTCCAATCCATTTTTGCGTGGGCGCAGATACCGATGGATTTTATTGATGGCAGCTTTGCGCAACTCAGCGCCTGGTTGGCGAGGGTGTTGCCTGAAGGCCCGTTCTTCGACCTGCTCACCGAAGGGCTGCTACCCGGCATTGGCGGCATTGTGATCTTCATCCCGCAGATAGCTATCCTGTTCACATTCATATCGCTTTTGGAAGAAAGTGGTTACATGGCCCGCGTGGTGTTTATCATGGATAAGGTCATGCGCAGGTTTGGGTTAAATGGCAAGAGCGTGGTGCCGCTCATTTCGGGCTGGGCCTGCGCTATACCGGCAATTATGGCCACGCGCACCATCGACAGCTGGAAGGATCGCCTCATCACCATTTTGGTAACCCCGTTTATGAGTTGCTCCGCGCGCCTGCCGGTATTCACCATTCTGGTGGCCCTGGTTATTCCGCCCACTGCCCGCCTGGCCTTTCTCAATTTGCAGGGGGTCATGCTCATGGGCCTGTACCTGCTGGGCTTTATCGCTGCGATTGGCACCGCCTGGCTGATGAAACTGCTGATCAACGTGCGCGAAAAAAGTTTTCTGATCATGGAGTTGCCCGTGTATCGGGTGCCCAAGTGGTCGAACGTGGCTTATACACTTGTCGAAAAAACCAAGTCGTTTGTTTTTGAGGCCGGTAAAGTTATTCTGGCGATCTCTATCGTCTTGTGGGTGCTGGCCAGCTATGGGCCCGGCAACCAACTTGAGCGGGCCGAGCAAACCGTGCGGGCCGCAGCGGGGCCACAAGCCAGCGAAGAAGAAATCGAAATCCTCACAGCCGCGTATAAACTGGAACACTCTTATGCAGGTGTGATCGGCAAAACGTTTGAGCCGGTCATCAAACCTTTGGGCTACGACTGGAAAATCGGTATTGCGCTGCTCACCTCGTTTGCTGCCCGCGAGGTATTTGTTGGCACCATTGCCACCATCTACAGTGTGGGCCAAACCGAAGACGAGCTGACCATCAAAGGCAAACTGGCGGCCGAAGTAAATCCAGACACAGGCGGGCCCCGGTTTACTCCTGCCGTAAGCATTTCGCTGCTCTTGTTCTACACGTTTGCCATGCAGTGCATGAGCACGCTGGCCGTAGTTAAGCGCGAAACAAAAGGGTGGCGGTGGCCCTTGCTGCAATTACTGTATATGACGGCCCTGGCCTACCTTTCTGCCTTCATCGCCTATCAAGCGCTTTCATAATCTTCATGAACCATTCTTTCGGCATCATTTTCGACATGGACGGAGTGCTGGTGAACAGCAACCCTTATCACAAAATTGCCCTGCAGCAATTTGCCCGCCAGCACGGGCACGAACTATCAGAAAAAGAGCTAAAAGAAAAGGTCTACGGCCGCACCAACCGTGAGTGGCTCACCAACTTGTTTGGTGCACTGCCCGAAGACAAGCTGCGCCAGTATGCCGAAGAAAAAGAGGCCTTGTACCGCGAACTGTTCAAGGCCGACATTGCACCGGTAGCAGGGCTGTTGCCATTTTTGCAACATCTGCGCGAGCACCAGGTGCCGGTAGCTATCGGTACCTCCGCACCCCGAAGCAATGTTGATTTTACCCTGCGCCATACCGGCACCGAAGCGTATTTTGCCATCGTGCTGGACGACACTTTTGTAACCCATGGCAAACCTGACCCCGAAATTTACCTGAAAGCCGCGCAGGCGCTGAACCTGCCCAACGACCGCTGTATCGTGATTGAAGACTCGCTCTCTGGTGTTGAGGCTGGCCTCCGGGCAGGCTCAAAAGTAATCGGTATCACCACCACACACACGGCAGAAGAGCTGGCGGGAACGCATTTGGTTATTGATGATTTTACCCGGCTGCGCATGCCGCAACTGCTCCACCTGTTTTAACGCGGCAGGAAGTTGATGGGTATCTCAGAGGGCTCGTACCTGCGCGGCAGGTTGTGCATAGCGGCCAGGCACAGGGCAGCCGTCAAGATGAACGCTATAATACCACCTTGTAAAAAAGCATTCACTCCGCTGAGTTCGAACATGTCGATCACACCCGAAGCCACAGCAGAAATAGCGAAGACGAGGACCAGCCGGGCAGTCATCTCCCTGCGCCTCATGCCGGTGCAAAATGTAGCGTTACCTTTCTCTCGCAGGTGGTAGTGCAACACGCGGATAAACGCTGCATAGCTGCTGCCGCAGTTCTCTACCGAGCCATTGTCGTGGAAAAAAAGACTGGATATTACCAGTGGTTTAAAACCATGCCCAAACAAGGTAGCCTGAAAATGCTGATCGCCCATCTGCCGCAGCCGAACCTCGTTGATGGCCGAGTAGGGAATCGACTTCTGCGAAGAGCCCTGCACTACCACCAGGGTCTGATCTTCGGTGGTCAGCAGCGTCTGCGCATCGGTAGCGGAGGCTTTGGTGGCATATTCCATAGCACTGGTATCTTCAAAAGCAATTCAAAGGTACAGCGGCCAGGGGCACCGGGTAAATACCGCTTTATGGGTATTTTTTCGGTTCATGGGTGGCTGTTTGGCTTAACCTTCCGTTCGATTATTTTAGGCAGCTATTGGTTTTTTGGGGCCTGTTTCCCGATATTTGCAGTCCCTTTTCAGAAAAAGGGCAAAATTTAACGATATGGCAAGGGTTTGTGAAATTACGGGCAAGCGCCCACAAGTGGGAAATAAGGTTTCGCATGCGAACAACAAGACCAAAAGAAGGTTCTATCCCAACCTTCAAACCAAGCGTTTCTTCGTGCCCGAAGAAAACAAGTGGATTACGCTGAAAGTATCAACCAAAGCAATCAAAACCATCAATGCCAAAGGCATTAGTTCCGTACTGAAGGAGGCCCGCACAAACGGGATGGCGGTTTAACATCGATAAATTGTAAAGCATCATGGCAAAGAAAGGCAATCGCATACAGGTAATATTAGAGTGCACGGAGCACAAGGCTACGGGTATGCCCGGCATGAGCCGGTACATCACCACCAAAAACAGAAAGAACACCACCGAGCGCATCGAACTGAAGAAATACAATCCGGTGTTGAAAAAATATACCCTCCACAAAGAAATTAAGTAACCATGGCAAAGAAAGTAGTTGCAACCCTGAAGAAGGGTGAAGGCAAAAACTTCGCGAAAGTGATTCGCGCAGTGAAGTCAGAAAAAACCGGTGCTTACACCTTCCGCGAAGAAATTGTTCCGGCCGAGTTGGTGAAAGAAACATTGGCCAAAAAGTCGTAAGGCATTTTTGGTGAGCGAATACGAAAGTCCCCCTGCGGGACTTTTTTTATTTTTTCGAGCCTGTTAATCCCATCCCCATGTTTGGATTCTTTTCCAAAGAAAAAAAAGACAGCCTGGATCAAGGCCTGCGGAAGTCGAAAGAGAACTTCTTGGGGCGATTAAGCAAGACCATTCTTGGCAAAGCCACAGTCGATGCTGAAATGCTGGATCAACTGGAGGAGGTGCTCATCACCTCGGATGTGGGCGTTGACACCACCGTCAAAATCATTCACCGGTTGGAACAACGGGTGGCCCGCGATAAGTATGTGGGTACGGCCGAACTTCAAAGCATGCTGCGCGGTGAGATAGCTTTATTGCTAAACCGCGAAGAAACTCCCGTCACCTTCGAAAACCCGCCCGCGGTGTCGCCTTATGTGCTAATGGTGGTGGGTGTAAATGGTGTGGGTAAAACCACCACTATCGGCAAGCTGGCCGCACAATTCAAAAAGGCAAACAAAAAAGTTTTGTTGGGGGCAGCTGATACCTTTCGGGCCGCAGCGGTAGACCAACTGAAGCTGTGGGGGGAGCGCGTGGGTGTAGAAGTGGTAGCCAAAGGCATGAACACCGACCCTTCGGCCGTTGCCTACGAAGCCGTGAAGGCCGGAGTGGAACAGCAGGCCGACATTATCATCATCGATACCGCGGGGCGCCTGCACACTAAAGCCAACCTGATGGCCGAGTTAAGTAAAATTAAACGCGTGATGCAAAAGGTGTTGCCCGATGCCCCGCACGAAGTAATGCTGGTGTTAGACGGCAGCACAGGCCAAAATGCACTGGTGCAGGCCCGTGAGTTTACGAAGGCTACTGAGGTTACCAGCCTGGCCATTACCAAACTGGATGGAACCGCCAAAGGAGGGATAGTGATCGGCATTTGCGATGAGTTCAAAATACCCGTGAAATATGTAGGCGTGGGCGAAAAAGTTGACGACCTGCAGGTGTTTAACAGTACTGAGTTTCTGGATTCGCTGCTGGGGCCGGCAGAGTAATCTGCGTTACGCTTTTTCGAAGATTCAGTGACTCACGCAGCCGCTACTTCTTTTTTGGCAGCGGCAGCCTGACAAAAAGCTGGTAGTTATAACCCCACGTGCTCGGCCTGATGGTAAGGCCGTAACCCGGCACATCGTACGACCGCACCCCCCTTTCACCTTCGGTCTTCAATCCAAATTTAAAGCGCGCAGTATAGCCCATCCAGATCACCTTCCAGATTTTTATGCGAATACCACCGGTTATCTCACTCCACCGGGCATCTACTCCGGGGTTTACCTCTATCTTTTCGATGATGCCAAAATTTGTATCCGTAAAGGTATAGGCAATACTGTCGGTATAGTGCGAGCGGCCGTGGCGAAAGCCGAGAAAGAACATGTTACGATCAGGGTCTTTCAGCAAAAAATTCACATCAACCCCTACGCGGTAATAGCGGCCATTGTTGTCGTAAAAGCCGTTTCGAACGGTGTACTGGTTAGCCCACGAGCCGTAATCGAACGCGAGATAGTACCTGCCGAAGTCCACATCAGCATTCACCTCCCAGCCGGCAAAACGCTTTTGTTGCTGGGTGATGATCAGGGCGAGAAGGTCGGTGCCCATGCGCAGGCCTGTTGGCCGGTAGCTTTGTCGCTCGCGTGGCAGTATGGCAACAGTGTCGGCTTCAACATCTCCGGAGACTGCCTGCGCGAAGCTGGCAGTCGTGGTCAATACCATTATGACCAAATTAAAAATAAACCTCCACATTGGACTTGATGTTGGTATTGAGCGCGTTGTTAACAATCCGCACTTTGTCGGGCCCAAAAGTATTCCGGGTAACGGCCAGATCGAATTGATACAAATAAGCCCCGCAATCGGGCGCCAACACCACGCTTTGGTTGCGATAAGAGAAGCCGAGGGTATCGGTTTTCGATGCCTGCCTGATGATAAAATGTGTTTCGGTAAGGTGCGGGTCTACGGGCAACTTCAGTTGGCTCAACTCCTGGTTGCGATAGAGATTAACGCCCCCCAACACGTCTACAGAAGAAATCGCCACCGGCTGTACGGCTTTTTTATCGGCCACTTTCCTGAAGTCGACCACCACGATGTTTGAATTGGTAACCAGGCAATCGCCCTCTTCAAAACACGATACCGACACCCACAGGCCCGCTACCAAAACAAAAACTCTCGAAGTCATGCGAAATGCAAAGGGCAAATATAATGCCTGTGCCTGCTGCTCGGGCGGGTTAGCATCGATTTTTAGTACCTTTGCGCCCTCACATGAAAACCAAAGGTAGCCGTAAAACGAAAGTGAATATCGTTACGATGGGATGCTCGAAAAACATCGTAGACTCGGAAGTGCTGTTAACCCAGTTGCGCGGCAATGGCATTGACGCTGTTCATGAATCAACAAAAGACGATGCCAATATTGTGGTGATCAATACCTGCGGCTTTATCGACAATGCCAAGCAGGAATCGATCGACACCATTTTGCGCTATGTGGATGCCAAAGAAGAAGGGTTGGTGGAAAAAGTGTATGTAACGGGCTGCCTGTCGGAGCGCTATCGCCACGACCTGGAAAAAGAAATACCTGATGTAGACGCCTGGTTTGGCACACGCGATCTGTCGCGTCTGCTCAAGCAACTTAACGCCAATTATAAGCACGAGCTGGTGGGCGAGCGGATTCTTACTAACCCCAGCCACTATGCTTACCTGAAGATTTCGGAGGGTTGCGACCGCCCCTGCTCGTTTTGCGCCATCCCGCTGATGCGTGGCAAGCACATATCCAAACCCATAGAGCAACTGGTGCTGGAAGCAAAAAATCTGGCACGAAACGGCACAAAAGAATTATTGTTGATCGCACAAGATTCCACGTATTACGGTCTCGACCTTTACAAAAGACGAGCGTTGGCTGAATTGTTGAGCCGCCTGAGCGATGTAGAAGGCATTGAATGGATCCGCCTGCATTATGCATTTCCCTCGGGCTTTCCGCTGGATGCCCTGGAGGTGATGGCCACGCGCAGCAACATCTGCCGCTATCTCGATATACCCCTGCAACATGGCGCCACGCGCATGCTGCACCTGATGCGCAGGGGCACCACGCGCGAAAAAACCGAACAACTGCTTGACACCATACGCGAAAAAATTCCCGGCATCGCCATCCGCACCACACTCATTGCCGGCCACCCGGGCGAGACCGAGGCCGACTTTGATGAGATGATGCATTTTGTTGAACGTGCGCGGTTCGATCGCCTGGGTGTATTCACTTATTCGCATGAAGAAAATACCCATGCCTACAGCATGGCCGATGATGTGCCCGCCCAGGTAAAGCAGCAGCGGCAGGAAGCTATTATGGAGTTGCAAGCGGGCATCTCCTTACAACTAAACCAGGCAAAAGTAGGGCAAACCCTTAAGGTACTCATCGACCGCAAAGAGGGTCAAACATTTTACGGGCGCACCGAGTACGACTCGCCAGAAGTAGACAATGAAGTGTTGATCGATGCCCACGACAACTACCTACGGCTGGGCGACTTTGTGCAGGCACGCGTGGTGGGCGCCTCTGAGTTCGACCTTACCGCAGCGGTGCCAGCCGTGCAGATCAACATGCAGATTTGACGACCATATATTCTTAACTTGGGTTTCCATAAAATCATAACTTTAAGATGGAAGGCCCGTTAGTCTGCTGTATGAAATTCAGCTTACCCTGTTGTTAACAATGGAGCGCCTCACCCTGCCCCTTGCTCAAACCAAAGCATTTACTTCATTCTTTCTGGATTTTGTACAGGGCCACACGGCACTGACGCCTTTCTATGGCCGCCCCGCTGCCATCGATCAGTTTGAGCAACAGGCCATCGATAAACAAAATTCCTTTCCCGAAAAGCAACGCAGCCTGCTGGCCGATGTGTTGGCAAAACAATACCATGCTGTGGAAATGAATGACAGGGTTCGGGCCAACATCGAAGCCCTGCGACACCCGCAAACGTTCACCATCACCACCGGCCACCAACTGAATGTGGCCACTGGGCCGCTGTACTTCATTTTTAAAATTATCACGGTGGTGAAAGCCTGCCAACAGCTGCAGCAGCAACATCCGCAACACAAGTTTGTGCCGGTTTTTTGGATGGCCAGCGAAGATCATGACTACGATGAGATCAAATCATTCAGGCTGTTCGGCAAGAAGTACACGTGGGAAACAACCCAAACAGGAGCGGTGGGCAGATTCAATCCGAACGCCCTCGCGCCATTCTTAGAGAATGTTCCGGGCGACACCGCACTCTTCCAAAACGCCTACAAAAAACACGCAAAACTCAGCGATGCCGTTCGCGATTACATCAATACCTTGTTTGGTGAATATGGCCTGGTAGTAATAGATGGAGACGACCACGATTTGAAACAGGTGCTCGTCCCGGTCATCACAACCGATATTTTTCAGCATACTGCCAAGCAATTAGTAGAACAAACCAACACCGAGCTACAACAGTTGGGCTATCACCCGCAGGTGTTTGCACGCGACATCAACTTTTTTCACCTCACCAACGAGGGCCGCTACCGCATTGAGCGCGCAGGTGAGGGCTTCCGGTTGGTAGACGGTGGCCGGCAGTTTACAGCCGATGAGTTGCGGCAACTGATTGCACGGGCACCTGAGCAGTTCAGCCCAAACGTCATTCTGCGCCCTTTGTATCAGGAAATGATTTTGCCCAACCTGGCCTATGTAGGCGGCCCGGCTGAAATGGTGTACTGGTTGCAACTGAAGCGTATCTTTCAGCACCACCATATTCTGTTTCCGATTTTGCTGCCCCGCAATTTCGGTATGATGGTAGACGCGCCCACCAGGCGTAAATTTGAAAAAACCGGGCTGGCGTGGCGAGATCTTTTTGAAGACAAGAACTATCTCTTCAACCACTGGACGCTGGCACACGCATCGCAGCAACTGAGCGTGGGCGAAGAGCTCAGGCAAGTGCAAGCTGTTTACGACAAATTGCAAACGCGCGCAGCCGCTATAGATGTAACGCTGGCACCGTTCGTGGGTGCACATGGCCAGCGTGCGCTGCACAGCCTGCACGCCATCGAGGGTAAATTGCTGAAGGCCGAGAAACGCAAAAATGCTGAGAAACTCAGGCAAATTGAAGAAGTAAAAGACAAGCTATTTCCAGGCGGCAGTTTGCAAGAGCGTGCTGATAACATTTTGAACTTCCTGCCGCAACATCCAACCCTGTTGGCCGACCTGGTTGACGTTTTCGATCCGTTCAGGCAAGATTTCTACATCCTTCTGGTATGACGAAAGACCAAATTCGCAAGCACTACATGTCCATGCGCATGGAGTTGAGTGAAGCTGAATATCATTCGCGCAACCAACAGATTTACCAACGCTTCTTTGCTACAGTCGATTTATCAAGCATAAAAACGCTGCACCTGTTTTTACCAATGCGTTCCAAACGCGAACCCGACACCTGGCTGATTTTAGAAAGGCTGCGCAGAGAATTTCCGCATGTTCGGTTGGTGGTGCCGCGGGTGAATACTCATACCAATGAACTGGAACACTTCTACTTCGAAGGGCTGCATCAGTTAAAAAAAAATAAGTGGGGCATTGATGAACCTCAGGGTGGTGTGCCGGTGGCAAGTGAAAAGATTGACTTGGTTGTGGTGCCTCTATTGGCGTTCGATCGCAAAGGCCACCGGCTGGGCTACGGCAAAGGGTACTATGATCGGTTTTTACTGCGGTGTCGAAAAGACTGCCAGCGCATAGGGTTATCCTTATTCAGCCCCGAGAATCAACCGCTGCCTGCCGAAGGATTTGACGTACCTCTTTCCACATGCATCTGCCCGCACGAAGCATTTAGTTTTCGCGCCTCACCACCCGATAGCGACAGGTGGCGGTAAAGGGTTCACCCGCAGAGGTTATTCCTTCTATCTCTACGTCCATCAGCCCGATGTCGTCTGAATGGTAAAACAGCACATCTGTTTTGCCGGAGTCATCCACCAAAACATTGGGTTGCCAGAGAATCATCGATCTAAAATCAGGGATACGGTTGCCAACACGATGACTTCGATGCAATGCCAGCGGCCTTTGTAATCCCTGCACAGCTATTGCCGTATTGTCGGTTATCCAGGTTGCCGGGTTGCTGCGCTTGGTGTTCACCATCACTACACCGTTTTTGCCCAGCGCACCCAGATGGTTAAGCTTGCGAACATCTTTGATGATTTTTACTGCGCTGATCTCGCTGGGCTTGAGCGCCAGGAAGTGATCAATATTCTTCGTCATCACACCATCTATCAGTAGCAGCGGGTTGCCCTGCACGTGCCGTGGCGGCTCTGACAGCAGTACACGTATAGCCGACTTGCCACCCAACTTTCGATGCTGAAGAGACGGGATCACCTCGCGCATCAACTCTATCACGGTAGGAAAAGCAATGTAATCCTGCACGTTAACCTGAACATCAGCGCCTTGTATTTCGTCTTCAAAATCGGCATTAGCATCCTGCGCAGGTTCGAGTGTAATTTTGTGTTGATAAAACTCATAGGCTTGGTCTATCACGCGCTTGCGCCTCTGAAAACTCCCATAGTCATCAGGCTGTTGCGTTGATGTAGCAGTAAGTTGAACAGCCAACGGCACCGGTGGCGTTATCCACTCTACTTGTACACCTTTCATCTCAGTGCCCTTCCTTTCGGCCATGTAGAACAACTCATCATCTCCGTAAAAATCGAAGAGGAAGGCGAGCTCAAAATTGCCGTTGCCATCGGTTATACATTCATAACCCAATAAATTTTTTTGCAGATAAAAAAACAATTGGGTTGAGTCGGGCACAGGCTTACCTGTAGCGGAAAAAAAGGCCCTACCCTGATAGGTGATCATTGTATTATAAGCTGTCGCCAATGCACCCTGGGCTAACATCTCGGCCCATGGGTACACCGAATGACGGACCAACAACTCCGCTTCTCGAAAGGTCTGTGGCGAAAATATCGATGATGTTTTTACGACAGGCGATTCGCTACTGAACCGTTGTGGCGCCACTTTTACCGAGAAGTGCCCGCCCACCGGGTTTCCCGCACCATCGCGCAGTGCTACCGTTAGCGTGGCAGGCGCGCGGGCCTGCTGCACGCTATCGGTGCTAATTTCGGCTGTTGCCCTTGCTAATGAAGGCATGGCGTACAGGCGCGTGGCCAGCGGTGTAAGCGCGTGAAAAACTGCAATTTCGCCCAACCCGTTGGCTACGCGCGGAGCCGCAAATGACAGCACAGCAGGCTCTGCAGCCTTGGGCTGGATGGTAAATGTCTGCACAATACGGTTGGCGTTTACCATCACTACCGACAAACCTTCGCCTGAGTAACGCGAACCTTCAGGCAGTGCGACCGTTAACTGGAAATTATTTTTTTCTGCATCGTGCTCGAGCCGCAGGCCACAACCATCGGCTTGCACATCAGGCAGGGGAATTTGTCGACCAGCCTTTACCAACCATGCGACATGGCAACCCTGGCTACTTGCCGTTACCGGTACCACGGCTTCGCGGCCGCTCACCGCGTGGCGCGTTAACACCTGCCCGTTGCAATCGCGTATTTCTAAATTGTCATCTATATCGGTTTCAAACAGAAATGCCAGGCGTGCCGGTAGGCTGCGTATCCAGCGACCGCCCTCCACCCCCACTTGCACGGGCTGCGCGCCCACCACTTCAATTTTTTTTTCGCCAACAACTTGCAAAGGCGCGCTGGCCAGCATCGCCCCAGGCGCTAGCGATGTTTCAGGATGCACCACCACGCGATACGCTCCGGCCGACAAACTATCGGGCAACCGCAGTTGGCTGAACCCTAACCCGTTCTGGACGGTGAAAAACGTTTGGGCTACCCTGTTATTCTTGCCCGAGTACAACGTTAGCGTCAGTAACTGCCGGCCTGGCGCATAGCCTGTAGTCGTTAGAAAATATGTTTTAAAAAAAAGCGTATCCCCGGGGCTCAACTTGCTTTGAGGCAAAATGAGTGTGGCCTGGCCTGTCGGCCTTGTAGCCTGCCAGCTATTGAAAGCCGTTATGATTTTACCTATCTGGCTTTGGGAAAAAACAACGTCTGCCGATAGCAGTAAGATGATGAGTAACCGAGCGCGTGTCATTGCCAGGATGCAGGCTTTGTGGAAGAAGAATTGGGAAGCCCGGTGCAAGCTACTTTTAGGGTATCGATGGGCTGCACGCGGTAAGGTATATCTTGGCGCTCAATAAAAACCGACTTACGATCGATGGCTGAGGCCCAAAATATTCCCAGGCCTTCGGCCGTGTTGTTCACCGGAAAAATATTACCTGTTACTTTTCCTGATGGAGGCTGAAACAGGCTGGCGGCGCCTTGTTTTTGCGCACGTAACAGCGACCAGTATGTAAAGGCCGCTGGCGACAGGCTCATTTGTTCGATGGTAACACGGTACTTGTTGTAAAACGTTCTGCGCGTAATGGGCACCTCGCCTACTTTTATGGCCTCAAAGCGGCTACCCGTCACAAACCGATCGTCAGCCACTTTTGGCACCGACTCAAAATCCTCTACCCAGCAAAAACAACAAGTACAATCGCGTACGCGTGTTAGCTGCCCGAATCGCACTTCGTAGCCGCTACATGGCGGTGGGTCGGGCACGGGGCCGCCTTCCGCATTTCTTGTTCTAAATTGAGGAAATGTTTCTATTTCGTAGGTGCCGGTCATCCGCCAGCGAAAACGGTTTTCTCCTTCGATAGCGCCCCGCGCTGACACAAATATGTTAAAGCGGTCGGCACCTTGCTCTACACCATTTCGCAGCACCGTCTGCTCGTCAAATTCGAAGGTAATGGCCCCAATGGCACCGGTGGGCAACATCGTATCAGGAGTAGATTCAAAAATACGACCCTCTACTGTTTGAATGCGGATAGCATAAGTGTGGCCGATCTCTCCTTTGATGAGCCCTGCTGAGCGGTACACGCCATCTTCCGTTTCTTTCATCTCTTCCTCCTGGCCCAGGTCGTTACGCAAAGTAACTTTGGCATAACGCACGACTACGCGCCTGTCTTGGTCGGCATCGAGTGCCAGTGCACGATACAGTCTAACTGTATAAGGAGGTGGCTCGTTGGTGATGACGCCATCTACCACCATCTGAAAATCAACGCGGGGCGTATCAAACGAAATAGGGTCTATGCAACTCCAAAACGCCAGTAAAAAAAGTATCCTAAAGCGCCTCATGTCAAAACCTAAAGTTATACGAAAGGGAAGGTAACACCGTGCCGATAATGGCCAACTGGTAGGGCCTCAAAACACCGTTACCACCATCTTTAAAGAAAACGGAGTACGCGTTCTTGCGGGCATACACATTGTAAAGCGAGAGTGTCCAGGTGCCATCCAGTAATTTTTTCCGCTTGTGGTTGCCCTCGCGCACCAGGGCTACATCCAACCGGTGGTAGTCTGGAATGCGGTACTGATTGCGATCGGAAAAGTAGGCTACCGTGATGTTATCCGACAAGAAACCATACAGGGGCGTGGTAACCGGCCGGCCGGTGCGATAGGTAAAGTTACCGGTAAAAAAGTAGCGCCTCGATATGTTGTACTTCCAGGCGAGGTTCACCATGTGGGGCTGATCGAAGTTGGATGGATACTCACGCCCTTCGTTTACCGATTCGGCCACTGTGGGGCCGGCTACCGTGCGCAGCGATCGCGAAAAGGTATAGTTGGTCGTGCCTGTTAAGCGGCCTGCGGTGCGCGTAGCAGATACCTCCACACCGTAGGCTCTGCCGTTGCCCTGTAGTAAATCGGCTTCCAGGTACGGGTTCAGAATCAACTCGGCACCATCTCGAAAATCCAACAGGTTATCAATCTCCTTGTAGTAAACCTCCACAAACGTTTCATACAGCTTGTCGTTGAAATTTTTGTACAACCCGGCCGACAGTTGATCGGCCAACTGTGGCTTGAAAAAAGTATTGCTGGGTTGCCAAATGTCGATCGGCGTGATGGCAGCCGTGTTGGTGATGAGGTGCAGGTATTGATATATTCGGTTGTAGCCTATCTTGAACGAAGCAGAGGGCGAAAAACTATAGCGCATGGAAAGACGTGGTTCCGCGCCATAGTAAGTTTGTATGGACTGGCCACGCGCGTACACTTCGCTGCCGATAAGTGTGTTGGGCGAACGCGGCACTCCGGGTTGGTACTGATTTACCGTGCCAGGTCCCAATGCGGTAAAGGTAGAGAACCGAAACCCCGCTTCCACAAAATATTTCTCATTAAGGGTCCACGCATCGCTTGCATACAAGCCTGTCTCGGCTGAGCGCTGTTGCTCCATCTGCAGCGGCCGCAATGACGAAGCGCTGCCTGGACTTAAACTTCCGGGTGTGAAATGGTAGAGATAGCCTTGCGCCCCAAAGTTGAAGCGGTGCGCCCCTGCCTGGTAGTGAAAATCGGCTTTGAACGTGGGATAACTAATCTGGTAGAATAAGTCAAAACCCAGTCGCTCATTTTCATTCAATACGTTATACGAGTAGGTGCCTATGCCCATCGTGAGGGCCGCACCCAAACGAGCCGACAATTGATAATCGAAGCGAGCGGAGATCAGACGGTTGTTCCATTGATAGGTCGAGTCGCCCTGTAGTTTAAAGCGGTCGTGGCTGCCATAGGCAGTAACGGTGAGTTTGGTATCCTGGCTAAACTGGTGCGCCAGCTTGATGGCGCCATCGTAAAAAAACACAGAACTGTTGCGCAGATCGGCATAGTTGGTGCGGATGGTGTTGATGAGCCAGTCGGAATAGGTAGACCGGAAAGACAGCGCCACCGATGTTTTTTCTTTCTGAATTGGCCCACTAAGCATCACATTGCTGGAAATCAAACCGATGCCGCCACTGCCGGTCCATTTGTTGTAGTCGCCCTCTTTTGAGCGGATGTTCAGCACAGACGAGATGCGGCCCCCATGTTCGGCCGGGATGCCCCCTCGGTAGAACGACACATCGCGGATAGCCTCGGCATTGAAGGCCGAAAAAAAGCCAAAGGCATGCGAGCTGTTGAGCACGGGTATGCCGTCGTAAAGAATCAGGTTTTGATCTACGCTGCCTCCGCGCACGTTGAAGCCCGAGGCCGCCTCGCCTGCCGTGGTTACACCGGGCAGGGTTTGTATCTGCTTTATAAGGTCTACCTCGCCCAGCAGCGTGGGTGCACGCTTCAGTTCTTTCATGCTGATCTGGGTCTGGCCGATGCCGCTGGTAGTAATTTCGCGCACGGTGCGATCCAGCACCACAATTTCTTCCAACACGGTGGGCATTTCGGTAAGGGCAATGTTCACTTCGCCATCTGCATAGGCAGCCACGTCTACCACCTGCTCTTCGTAGTTCACGAAGGTGATGCTCAGCACGTGGGGACCGGGCGTTACGGCCAGCTCGAAGCGCCCTTCAGCATCGGCTGTTACCCCACTCGTGGAATTAGCCAGCCGGATACTTGCCCCCGGCAGCGGCTCCTTCGACTTCTCGTCTGTTATTACACCACGCATTTTCACTGCGCGATTGCGGGGTGCCGCACCCGGCTGGCCCAATTGAAGGCGCTGCACTTTCTTTTGCTCTCGCAGCGCGGTGCCGATGACGGTTTGACGTTGCAACGCCTGTGCCGGATCTTTCACCAGCACAATAGCGTAGTTATGGAACAAAACAAAATTCAAGTCAGTACCCCTGAATAAGTCAGTTAGCGCCTCGTGCAAACTCTGGCCTTGGTAGCTTTGCGCAAAAGTGACTCCCTCCAGCCAATCATCCATAAAAAAGAATTTTACCGGCTGGCGCGCTTCCCACTCGGTAATGAACTGTGCAAGTGATTTGCCCTGCTCGCTGCCATCTAATCTCACATCGAGCACAGACTGGCTAAACCCAGAAAACGACACGGACAAGAAAAAAGAAAGTAAAAGTCTTTTCAGATTGAAAAAGTTTAATGTTAAAGATAATAAAAATAGACAGGCATGCAGAGGCGAAACTGAGGGACAGGTAAAAATGGTTTTCGCAACAAACCTTAAAAATTTCCATGTGGCAATCTTCCCCTCACCATTTCTCTTTTGCCCGGGGGGCCGGGCAGCGTTTCCACCGCCAGCCCCAGTTGCCTGAGGTCGCGTTTCAACTGCCCTTTGGCACAATACGTTACCCACACCCCTGCGGGCTTCAGCAGATCGGTGGTTCGCTTGAGTGCATCAAGGGTCCACAACTCGGGTTGCCTGGCCGGGGCAAAGGCATCGAAGTAGATCACATCAAATTTCTGATCAGTCTCGAACTGTTGCAGCGCTGTCTCTACTTTATGTAGCCTGAACCTGGGGTGTAACACCACTGTCTCATTCCATCGAGCTTCATGCAGACGGGCAAACTCACTGGCCATTTGGGTGTCGGCTCCGTACGATAACGCTTGCCAGATACTTCGCGGCAAGGGGTAGGTTTCAAGTGCGGTATAAAAAATTCCT
>Ga0224723_1000768_pt1 | contig 21186 bp, 29 predicted proteins | sample Balambano_FR2_Me_FD_161647 | JGI IMG/M metagenome (GOLD analysis project Ga0224723, IMG submission 161647) | Freshwater sediment microbial communities from Lake Towuti, South Sulawesi, Indonesia - Balambano_FR2_MetaG | ecosystem: Environmental > Aquatic > Freshwater > Lake > Sediment | place... | reverse complement strand
TTATCGTGGTGGTCGTGGTTGTCTTTTTCTGGTTAAGTGGCACGGGGCAGAGTGAGTTTGATCGCTGTGTCAGCGAGGCATATCAGGCAGCGAATCTCGCCCGCAGCATAGACTCCGCTGATATGCGCGGCACACTTACTGCCTGGAGCGCTGCGGAACTGGTGATTGCTCGCTGTGAGGAGCTGCGCCCCAATGATCCGCAGATGGCGGCGCTGCATCAGGAAGCGCAGGGTGTTACTGACAGCCTGCTGGCGATTGAACGACGCGACACCGGCGTGATCGACTCGCTGCCGAGCGCGATTCTCACCCGTGTTGTTTTACAAGGCGAAGACCTGTATGTGCTGGACGATGGCAACGATATTGTCTATCGCGTTGCCCTCACACCGGACGGCAGAAACGCTCTCGCGGGGACGCGCCAGCCAATTGCCGCCATGCGGCGCGGCGGCATTGTCAACCAGTTCGAGGTTGGCGACATCATTGATATTGCCTGGGCGGACAACGACGCGGGCTTGCAGCAGGGCAGCGTGATCACCGCGCTGGATAGCAGCGGCGTCCTCATCAACTGTCCGCCGAGCTTTATCCAGCAGTGCAGCGCCCAGCAGTTAAATACCAGCCCATGGGTGCAGCCCGTCGCTATGGAATTCTGGCAGGGTCGGCTGTACATACTTGACCCCGCCGCCAACCAGATTTGGCGCTATGATCCGTCGGCAGGCGCGTATCCCAACGCCGGCATAGAGTATTTTGTCGGCGAAGGACGCCCCGACATTCGCAACGCGGTTGATTTTGCCATTGATACCCCCGGCTCAATTTACGTCCTGCTCAATGATGGTACGATGCTGAAATATACCAGCGGACAGCGCGTCGGCTTTGCCTACTCGAATTTCCCCGACGGGCAGCCGTTGACCAGTGTGAACAGCATGTTTCTCAACAGCAACCCCACCGATTTGATGCTCTATCTCGTCTCGCAGGCGGAAGATACCGTCTTTCAGACGACCCTCGCCGGAACATTCGCAGCCAGTTATCGTGCGGGCGATGATGCCATGTTCGACAGTCTGGCGGATGTTGCGGTGGACTCGAACAAAGACCTGATATACGCCGTTTCAGGCAACAGCATTTTCGTGTTTGAACGGCAGGAGTGAAAGGTACAACTCATGGTTATCACGATTCCCGACTCGGTGTATGCGCGGCTGGAAGCGGCGGCAAAGCGCAGCGGGCAGACCGTCGAAGCCGAACTGATCGCGCTGGTCGAAGAACGTTTGGAAGCGCCGAACGACGACCAGCCCGAAACTCCAGCGCTCGGATTTCTCGACAGACTGCATGAGGCAATGAAACCGTTCAACTTGGGCGCTGATGTACTTGACGATGCCAGAAACATTCGTGAAGTTTTGCGCGACGAAATTGCAGAGCATGTGGAAAAAGAAATGCACGCGCATGATTGATGCCCTTGTGGACACCAGTTATCTTGTTGCGATTTCGACGCAAACCGTAGAAGCGGAGCGCCTCTCGACGACGGCACGTCCGTATAGGCTGCTCATTCCACAGGTCGTCCTGGTTGAAGCGACTTATTTTCTAATGAAACGTGCTGGTGTTCGGGCAGCATTAACGATGCTGGATACTATCTTGGACAATGAAATCACAACGCCAATTCTTGAAAGGAGCGACCTTCACCGCGTGCGTGAAATCATGGCGCAGTATGCTGATGCGCCGTTTGATTTTGTGGATTGCTGTATCATGGCGCTGGCGGAACGGAAAAATATCCAGACTGTACTCACGCTGGATCGCCGTGATTTCACGATTTTCCGCCCGAAACATTGTGAGTATTTGCAGATACTACCCTAGATGGCTAACCCCCGAAGGAATGCTATGACCCTGTTCGCGCCTGACGCCGCTGCCCAGCGCCTGTTTGATCGGGCAAAATGGAACGTCTATGAGTCGGATGTGCTGCCAATGTGGGTGGCGGATACCGATTTTCTCGCGCCGCAGCCGGTGATTGATGCCCTCAAAGCCCGCGCCGATCATGGCTTGTTTGGCTACCAGATGGGGTCAACTGAGCTAAAAGACGTGCTGGTGGAACGACTGCAAGCCCGCCATAAGATCACTGCCACCCCAGAACAAATCATCTTTACGCCCGGTCTGGTTTTCGCGCTCTTTCTCGTCGCCCGCATGATCGGCGAGGCGGGCGATGGCGTTTTGATGACCATGCCGATGTACCCGCCATTTATGATGGGTGCAGACTTCGCCAAACGCGAGTTAATCGGCGTCGAACTCGCCAGTACGTGCGAAAATGGCGTTCTGCGCTACGAGATGGATTTCGACGCGCTCGAAGCCGCCATCACCCCGCGAACCAGGCTGTGGATGTTCTGCAATCCGCATAATCCTGTCGGGCGGGCATATACCCGCGCTGAACTGGAGCGCGTCGCCGAAATTTGCCTGAGCCACGACCTGATTATCGTCTCGGATGAGATTCACAGCGATCTGGTCTTTGACGGTCATGAGCATGTCGCCATTGCCGGCCTGTCATCGGAAATTGCTGCCCGCACGATTACGCTGAACGCGCCGAGCAAGGCGTTTAACCTGCCGGGTTTGGATTTAGGCTATGCTGTGATCACCAATCCCGACCTGCTGGAACAATTCCAGAACATGATGATGTCGGTCGGGGTGATGATGATCAACAGCTTTGGTTATGCGGGGGCGGTGGCTGCCTACACCCAGGGGCAGGCGTGGCTGGAGGAGATGATGCGCTATCTGGCGGACAATCGTGCGGCATTCGCCCAATTCATGCGCGACCATCTTCCGCAAATCAACACCACGATACCCGACGCAACCTATCTGGCGTGGCTGGACTGCCGCGCTCTAGCCCTGCCTGAAGGCGAAAGCCCGCATGAGTTTTTCCTCAAACAGGCAAAGGTTGGCTTGAATGATGGCAAGACGTTTGGCGCGGGCGGTGATGGCTTCGTGCGCCTGAATTTTGGCTGCTCCCGCGAAACTCTGAGTGCTGCGCTGGAAAGAATGCGTGAGGCGGTTGCCGGTAAAGCATAGCGCCGCCGGTGCTTCTTCCCGCGGCGGCTCATCACGTCCCTCCCAATCCGCTTCGGAAGTGGCGAATCTCGCCGCCATGTTCGCGTTTATGCCCGTAAAACGTGAACACGATGTAGTCATCCAGCGAATACTCCAGTCCGTACCAGGGCATCGTCCCGACCTCGCGGTACTTTTCGGGCGTCACGCCTTTGGCGAGTTCCATATTATGCTGGTATGCCGCATCATATCGGGCAAGGGTTTCGCTGGCGCTCCAGCCGCGCCGCTGATCCACTGACCAATCATTCCACGCCAGCGGACCGCCCACCCGCCCGATGTCGTTCAATGTGGGTGTATCCGAGCCGCCGCCGAACATCGTGAACACGTCGGTGAGCATTTGTTCATGCGCTTCCAGATGCGCCAGCAGATTCTTGACCGACCACACGCCGCACACGCCTTCGGTCTCCCATAATGTCTCAGGAATTCCTTCCAGAGATGCCCGCAAGAAATTATCGCCCCAGTAGAGTATGCCCGATGCGTCCATACCTGCCCCCTTGATAACAAGTGTCAGGAATAGTATACGCCCCTCTCAAACAATCCCGCAAAAGGGGGTAAGCGTGTTGCTTCTCCCCGCGTTATAATCTACTCGACTCAGGCGTAAGGAAACAGCGGCGCATGGCGGACGTGTTCGTCGGCAAAAAAATAGGCGGCTATGAGATTATCAGCGAGATCGGGCGCGGCGGCATGGCTGCCGTTTTTCGCGCTCAGCAAATCTCGATGAATCGCATGGTTGCCCTCAAGATTTTGCCCCGCCAGTTCTTGAATGACGATACGTATTTGCAGCGTTTTCACCGCGAAGTCCAGATCGTTTCGCAGCTCGAACACCGAAATATTGTTCCTGTTTATGATTTTGGTGAGCAGGATGATCAGCCGTTTATCGTCATGCGCTACATGGCGGGCGGTTCGGCGGATGCGCGGCTCTCACACGATGGAATGCCACTGGAAGACATCCTGACGATCTTCGACCAGGTCGCGCCCGCGCTGGATTACGCGCATAGCAAGCAGGTGCTTCACCGCGATCTCAAGCCGAGCAATATCCTGCTGGATGAAAGCGGCGGGGCATACCTGACCGACTTTGGTATCGCCCGTATTCTGGGAGAGGGCGGCGCAGGCACGATCACCACGCAAGGCGTCGTCGGTACGCCGAGCTATATGTCGCCCGAACAGGCGCAGGGCAAGCCGATGGACTCGCGCAGTGACCTGTATTCGCTTGGCGTGATGCTGTTTGAACTGGCGACGGGCAGCCGCCCGTTTCATGCTGAAACGCCTTACGGCGTCGCCGTCGCGCAGGTGATGGAGCCGCCGCCGCCGCCGCGCTCAATCAACCCTGGTCTTTCGCCAGCCGTCGAAAATGTCATCCTGACGGCAATGAGCAAGAACCGCGACCAGCGCTATCCTGATGCTGTCAGTTTTGTTGATGCGCTGCGAAAAGCGCTGGCGGTAGTCGTTGATGAGGATACGCAGACCAATTTTCCCTTGCTGTCTCTAAGCGAATCGCTCGATGTGACCATGCCCGTTCAGGTGACGACTCCGCCGCCCGACGTGCAGCCTGCGCCGTCGCAGCTATTTCCGATCCATGTTGAAAACAGCGTCTCCGATTATCCGCTTCCGCCTGTCTACACGCCGCCGCCGCTGACGCCTGCGCCCGCTGTCTACACGGGTTCAAGCGCACAATTTCCGCCTGTCGCGCCGCCGCGCCCGCGTGAACGCCTGTGGATGAGCGCCGTCATCGGCGCGATGATTGGCTGTGGCTTGCTCGTCCTGCTGGCGCTGATCATCGTTCTCATCGTCAACGCCATTACGCAGACCAGCGGTGGGGGCGAAAACGCCGCGCCAACGGCGATGAGCGCCAATACGGACGCGCCGCTGATACTCGCCAACACCAATACACCGCAGGCGAGTGAAGCGACTGAGGCGAGTTCACTGGGTGAGCGCACCGCGACGCCTCTTCTAATCGGGGGCATTTCTCCTCAGGGGGAGATCGTCTATTACGCCGAGCGCGACGGCAATTTTGATATTTATAAGTTCAACCTCAATACAGGCGAAGAAACGCGCCTGACGGATGACCCCGCCGCCGACGTATCACCGTCTGTCAGCCCGAACGGGCGCTGGATCGTGTTCGCCAGCGACCGTGACGGAGATTTTGAAATTTATGCGATGGATACCGACGGCAACGGTGTGCGCCCGCTGACAAACAATAATGTGGATGATCTGATGCCGACCTACAGTCGGGGAATGCAGTGGGTCATTTTCGCTTCTGACGCGGACGGCAATGGCAGTTATGACCTGTATCGTGTAATCCCTGATGGCAATCATACGCCAGAGCGCTTTTTCTACAGCACGCAGCGGTTAGGCGAGCCGCGTTTCGCGCCCGATGAAAATGCCGTCTATTTCACCAGCGGCAGCCCGAACGACGCCTCAACATGGGAACTGTGGCGGCTCGATTGGGATACTCAACAGGCAGAACGGCTGACCCGAAACAGCGAGCGCGACGCCGCGCCTGCGCCGATGCTCAATGGAACGGTGGTCTATGAGACGGACGGGGAAGGTGGCGGTGCGATTGCCATCCTCCATGAGGATGGCGAAAGCGAAATTCTGTATGACAGCATGGGCTATGACTCAGCACCCGCGCCAAGCCCTGATGGGCTGTTCATCCTGTTTACCTCAGATGACAGTGGACGAGATGAAATCTACCTCATGAGCAGCAGTGGCGGTGACGCCCAGCCGATCACGACCTTTGGTGGCATCGGCGCAGTCTGGATTCCGCCAATCCAATGAGTGATCTGACTCGCGCTGAAAAGGTGGCAATCGCCATTCGTGAGGCGATTGTAGAGGGTGAGTATCTCAGCGGCGAACGGCTGGTTGAACTGACACTCTCCAAACGTCTCAACGCCAGCCAAAGCACCATCCGCGATGCGCTCCGCCTGCTGGAACAGCAGGGATGGGTGATCAAACAGGCGCGGCACGGGGTATATGTGCGCTCGTTTGACGCGGCGGCGGCGCAGGAAGTCCTCTCACTGCTAAGCGCGATTGAAGCAACGGCGCTGGACGTGCTGATCGGCAGACGGAACAAACTTGTGGAAGCGGGTGTTTGCCTCGCCAATGCTCGCCAGCAGGCGGAAAAAGGGCAGCGTATCGCCGCGATTGAGTCGCTCTTTCTCGCTCATGAAGCGCTGATCACGGCATCCGGGCGCGGTTTGACGGCGCAGCTTGTCACTCAACTGGCGAATCAGATGCGTCTGCTGGAAGCGATTCGACAGGTTCGCATTCCGCCAAACCTGAGACAGATACAGGCGTATATCGCTGCCCATGAAGCACTGTTGATGGCGCTGGAAAAGCCAGCGAAAGACGCTGACGCGCTCAACCATGCTCGGCAGATGTTGAAAAGTATCTTTGACGGCTACAGCGCGGAAATGGCGGAAGCGCTGCGAACGGTGTAACTACGCTACTCAGTTACGTCTTCTTATCCGCGTTTTCGCTGCTGCTCTGCTCCGGATGCAGGTTGGCGCGTGCTTTTTCCAGGTCTTCCTTGAGGGTACTGCGTTCCGGCAGATCAGCCAGTTCTTCTTGTGAAAGACGCGGCATGGGTTCTTCCCAGCCGCGCCACTGCGCCAACACACGGAATGTGAACCCAAAGGCGACGGCGAGAAACGTTGCGGGCCAGATTTCCAGATTGAGAACCTTAGCGCAGATGAGATAGACAATGGAGGTCAGCACGGCTGTTGTCACGAACAGCTCGCCACGAACAAACTGCTTCGCGCTCTTGCCAGCCGTGATGTCTATGAGATAGCGCCCGGCGGTCGGTCCGATGACCCCCAGCGCAATCGAGGCAATATCCGGCAGCCCGGCGTTAATGCCTGCCTGTACGCCAATCGCCGCATACCAGGGCAGCGAAAAAGAGGTCATGAAGGGCAGTATGAGCGGTACATATTTATGGGCTTTGGAGCGAAAAAGGATAATGGCGACAATACCGGCGGTAATACAGAGAATCAGATACCAGGGATTTTCAAACGCGCCTGGAATCTTGTTGAGGATGATGTCACGGCTAACCCCGCCGCCGATGCCGCCAAAGATTGCCAGCAGAATAATGCCCACAACCGTCCACCGGTTGCCCTTATAGTAATCTGCTCGCTGACTGAGCAATCCACCATTGAAGGCGTTAATCGTGGCAGCGATCAAGTCAATAATGACAAAACTGCCTACTGACAGGTATGACAACAAATCCATCCTACGCACTTTCCAGAAAAAGACACAGGTAGAGGAAATTCATCAACGTTCATAAAGTAGAATTGTGATGAGTATAAATTTTCAGGTTTGTTTGTCAAGCGAATTAAAAGAAAAACGCCTCTGATTTTGTCAGAGGCGCTCTCGTTTTGAATGTGTGCCTGGAGGGATTTGAACCCCCGGCATCTTGCTCCGTAGTTTTGCGCTCACCCTTCCCCGTTATGTTTGCTTTCAACAGCACCGCAAACTTTCTGAGCGTTTCAAAGGTAAACCAAATGCTGGTTGCGAATACACTAAATAAGCCAGTTGCAGCAGCATAGGCGGCTACTCGCAATTCAACATCAATTGCGTTGAAATCAATTTGTGTCACTGAGATTATCCCCAAAGTGAGCAGCCCAATCCAGTAGAGCATGAAAACAACATATAACACAGCTAATGCTACCCACAACCGCTTTTTTCTTTTGCTCATCTCCTATTTCTCCCTTTCATGTGCCGCCGTGCAATTGATTTCATCGGGTCATAGGGCGTAACACCGTATGCCCGCCGTATCAGTGCCAATGCCCGCGCTCCAACATCCCGCTTGCGCCGCCGTGATGGAAGTTTCTCAATCAGGTCTGATGCCTGTTCGGTCTGGTATCGGCGTTTGAGAATTTCAACACCTTGCGGGCAACGAGTTTGGGTGAGGCTCATCAGGTGTTCAGTATCACGGTCTATGTTTTTGAGTTCATATTCCGTGCTGTACATATAGGGCAACATGGGCAGCTTTTGCCATGTGGACATATGCCAGAGATATTTCAGCAGCTTCATTCTTCGGCGTCTCTCCGCGTAAATTGCTTGATGAACTTGAACAGGATGTACATCCCGGCGATTACAACCACAAGTAAAATGAATACTTGCAGAATGAGGGCGAAGTCTCCTAGCCAATTCCAGACTTGAATCGCCGGATCCGTGGCAGACCACAGGCTGTAAACGTTGCCTAGATCGAACTGCATAGCGCCCGGCGGGAATGGCGTTGGTGTTGGTGGCAGCATGGTTCACCTCAGAATGGGATAATGGCATCAATAGCGCTGGCAATCGCCCCCACAACATCAGCTGTGGCACTTATGATGTCTGCGATAAACCTAACGAACCAAACGATCCATTCGAGGATATATGTCAGCGCCAGCAGGACGGCATAGATAACGCTCATAATGATGACCATTGTTACGAGAATGCCCAAGTGCTGAATGATGCCCGCGAATGGACCCACCAATTCATCAGCGGTGTTTGCGGAGAGAATCCACTTCGCATAAGCGAACAGCCTTGCCCCTGTTTCGTTGGGCAGGATCGGTACACCGTTGGGCGCGGTGAGGTCTGTCTGGGCATCAACGATGTTATCGTTTGCCTCTAACAATGCTTGCCCGAACGGTCCGGGAGTGGGATCGGGGGTTGGCGTTTGCGCGGCTGCGGGCAACGCACAAACCAGAATGAACATCAGTATCAACAGGGGTTTCATGTTTTTGTAATCTCCGCTGCTCTGGCGAGGATAGCCCGCCCCAACCGAATGAAGGTGAACAGAATAAACAGGTCAATTGCAATCACACCCACTTGCAATATCAGCTTGCCGATCTCCCCGGAGAAAAGCGTATAGGTGAGGATGTACAGGATTGCACACCATTCGCTTTGAAGCGGCTGAGTCTTGCATAGGGGCATACCGGGCGGGGCTTGGGCTGATGTGTTGTACCACGCATCAACGATGCCATTGAAGACTCCGGTGATATTTTCCAGATAGCCAAGTGTCAAATTGAACAGGTTGGTACTTACCGCGGCAGCACCGCCGCCGATGGTTGTAAAGTCCCCAACAGCAGTGAGATCAATTACTGGTGTGCCAGTGCCAGTTGCGGTTACGGGTGTGCCGCTTGGATCAGGTGCTGTTGCCGAAGGTGTACCGGGACCCGGTGTGACGGTCGAGGTCATCACAAGCGTACTTGTATTTGTGCTGGGAATGACCGTTGGCGGGGTTGTGGGGAAAACAGGCAGCAGCGTCCGGCTAGGAGTAAGTGTTGATGTGCGCGTACCGGGTGTAAACGTCGGGCGCGGGGTGCGAGTGAGCGATGGTGTTATTGTCGCGGTTGGTCCCGTGCTGGGCGTTGCGGTTGGTGTTTCGGTTGGTGGCAGGCAACTTGACACGCCTGTTCCATAAAAACCAGGATCCGTGCCATTACCCTTCAATCTTACTCCAATGAGATATGGCGTTACGGGTGTCCCCCAATATTGGGCATCGGCAACGACATCAATAAAGAGATTAGTTACTCCAAGTGCGGATGGTGAAAAATTATGAGTTGCGCTTGTGGTCGCGGAGTAGTAAGCATAGCCCGCCTCCGTGAAGTTGAACCCAATTTGGTGCAAATTTCCATTTAGTGTGCCGCTGAGTGTTGCTGAGATTTCGGTAAGTGTTGATGCTGGGATTGAACGGACGATTTGAATACGGCTTTGCATCGCGTTGTTATCCCAACCATTGCTGGCAGAATATATCGCAGTGTAACCAGATACGGTTGGGTGATAGTAACCTGCCCATCCGCCTGTTCCGCTTGTGAAGTCAAATTCATAGCACCAATCGAAATCAGGTGTGTTTGTCACTGTGGGTGTATTGCTGGGCGTGAATGTATTTGACGGTGTGAGCGTCGGGCTTGGCGTAAAGGTACGGGTCCGCGTTGGGGCGTCCGTTCGTGTGTTGGTTGGTGCTGATGTTGGCGTATCCTCAAAGCCGCCGCAGTTTGACGCTCCGAATGGATTGTCATAGATGCCAAACAGTTCGAGGTATTCCAGTGCTACATCATCGCTGGCATGGAGTGTGAAGTTAACCGTATAGCTGCCCTGCCCGGCAGAACTCGCGCCGATCTGGGCTACATAGTTCTCCACAACACCGGGCAGGGTTTGAGCCTCAGTTGTGGTATCAATACCGAACACTTCGCCTGTGGTTTCGATGGATATGTCACCACCAACTAAGCGGACAATGCGGGCTTGAAGTGTGGTTGGCTGAATGTAAACAGGGCTGTCGTATGTCAGGTTCAGGTTGCCGTAATCATCGGTCACATACCCGAAAAGATATTCCCAACTCCCAACGCCAGCATTGAAGGGATCGTCAACTGTAAAGTCAAACCGATAACACCAGTCATAAACAGCGGGCGGACCCGGCGTACCGCAAGCCGCTAATGCTGCAATCATGCCTGATAACAATAAGAACAGTTTTCTCATGGTTGTACCGTAGCCGTTTCAGTTGGCGTTGGCGTGTATGTATAGGTTGCCGTGTTCGTTGACGTGGGCGAACTGGTTGCCGTTTCGGTTGATGTAGGCGTGTATGTATAGGTTGCCGTGTTCGTCGGCTGAATCTCTTGTGTCATTTCCGGCGTGAATGCCAGCGTTGGCGTATAGCTGGGAAGTGCCGTAGGCAGCGGCACAAGAGTATAGGGAATCATCGTGATGATGATCTCTCGCACAACTTCACTGGTCACGATGATCGGCGGACTCGTGATGATCACGGGCGGCGCTTCAATCACACGGGCTGTAGCTGTTGCCGGACGAACAGTCGGGCGCGTGGTCTGGGCAGGTGTAACCGCTGTGCGGCTTGTGCGCTGAACAAACGGATAGGGAGTCCATGTTGCCGTTGCATCATTCGCGCTGGGGCTAGGAGTCCACGTTGGCACATCAAGGCACAATTCACGCGGCGGCGCGAGCGTTGGCGTCTGGAACGGGTGAGTCGCCATATAGATCGCCGTACCAGTGCGCCCCCACGAATCTGGGGTGAATGCCAACGTTGGTGTGAACGTCGGGCTTGGCGTCAACCAGTAGCAGTAAATCAGCGTGTTGGTTGCTGTGGGTGTGCTGCTGGGTGTGTAGGTTGCGGTTGCCGTGAAACGCACTAATGCCGTACCAGTGCGCCCCCAAAAATCTGGGGTGAGCGTATTAGTGGCAGACGGCGTGAGTGAGGGCGTTGCCGTTGGCGTTTCGGTTGGAAGTTCCGTTTCGGTAACGGTGATCAGCAGCGCTTGATCAATTGTCGGGAATGATGCAAGCGTTGGCATCGGCGGCGGCGCTTTGGGCTGCGCCCAGAGAATGCCTAAGCCAATGGGAACGAGAGCAGCCAGCAGTACCCCCAACAGCAAAAATATCTTGAGACAACCGAGGGGCGGCGGTTGGCGAATATCAAGCGTTGGGTCATACCCAACTGGCATATGCTCCCGTTTGGTCATTACGTGATGCTCAGTGGAATGCCTGAGCTATCATCTTGCCGATATAGCCCAGCACGGCAAGGGCAATCGTGATCCCGATGCCGATAGCGGCGATTGGAGCGAATGTGACAATCCACGTATTCGCCTCATCAAAAATCACGTCGGTTGGAATGTCGAGCGACGGCACAGGCGTAGCGGTCTGGGCGGCTGCCGCAATCACCTGCAACAGCAGCAGCGTAGCGAGTGCGCCATACAATAGCGTCCGGCGACGGTTGGACATATAGAACTTGCTCAATGTGTGAATCATCTTTCCCTCTCTGGATAGAAACAGAACAGGACTGTTTAGGACTGTGAAAAACGAGAGGGGGAAAGCGGGAGGTACTGAATCGCCGGGGGGACGCGACTGAGAACCTCCCGATCAACCCCTAGCGAAATGCCTGAGCGATCATCTTGCCGATGTAGCCTAAGACGGCAAGGGCAATCGTGATCCCGATGCCGATAGCGGCAATCGGAGCGAACGTGACAATCCACGTATTCGCCTCTTCAAAGATGACATCGGTTGGAACGTCAATCGTCTCCTGAGCATGAACGCCCAGCGCGGGTAACACAAACATCGCCGCCACAAACGCGCCCAGCGCAACCATGGCAACGTGATTAGTGTTAATGTGCTTCGTTTTGCCATTCAGCATGAATCGCAGGGCAATAGCCGTAACGATCACGCCGCCAACAAAACCCAACATGAACATAACAATCGGGTCCATCAGGTTATCCACCTCTTGAATACAACTAAAAATTCGACCAATGCGACCAACGCCAGAATGCCGCCGACCAACAGGGCGAGGTCGGTCTGCATCAGGTTGATCAACCACTGAAACGCATCTATCACGATGCGCTCCCCTTGATGCGATCAATGACATTCTCAGTCAGGGATAAGAATGCGTTCAGCAGAAACAGGAACAGAAACGCCCCTAACATGATCGTGATGATTAACTCGCTCATTTGTCTCCTCTCAATAGGTTCATCACGTACATTGACCACAGACTGATGAGGATTGCCAGCAGCAGCAAAATCACGGCGTAATCGGCAACTGTCACCGTTCGCTCCAAACGCGCCGCCTCACCTCCAGGTGTAACCATTTCAATGAAGAAATTCGGAGTAGGCGTATAGGTTGGCGTTGGTGTTGGAGTTTCGGTTGGCACTGGCGTATCAGTCATCAGTTCACCTCAAGTTGTATTATAATGAGACTTTGTATCATTTGTAAAGTAATTGATACTTTGTCTCAAAGAGGTGATATGGCAACTGCACACTGGTCAGAGAATGTTGAAGCCCCGGCACCGTTGGAGTTTTTCCAGAAGGATTCCATCAATCACGATAATCAAGCCCTGATCGAACGTGATGCCATGCGCTGGCGGCTGCTGGGGCGCTTTGAACGCATGAAGCTAAAACGCTACGTTCGTTCATTGCGGCGCGAATTGAGGGCATATAACGCGCTGCTGATGGAAGTGGAGAAAACATGGCAGACCTATCAGCGGGCGCTGAAAACGTACCGTGCTACATCGTTTATCAATGATCAGGTCAGAGAACAGGCGCGGGCGAAAATAAGCCAGCTGCAGCAGCACGGGCGCGAAAAGCAACAAGCCCTGAGAGAACTCCAACTGACCTATGAGCGCTATACCCACTATGCCGGATGGATTGACTATGAGCGCAAACACCGAAAAGACCTGAAAGCCGAAGATAAGTTAGAGCGCAAGATTCGGCGGGATATGCGCCGTGAAGCAAAGTGGCTTGAAACGCTGCTGATCGATGTGTTCAGGAAAACGGCAGGCTGTCACCACATTAGCAGCAACGGCAACGGTAAAGAGATCACCCGCACGCCAAAGTTTGAACGGTCTGCAATTACGGCTGATGCACACTTCTTCTGGGTGAGCGCATCGAAACGAACGTTATTTGGTTGGCGCTGGAAACTGCCCTACAACGTCACCATCGAACGACTGACAGATGAGGAAGTGTTAGCCAACATGCGGGCGGCAACCAAACGACAGGTTGACGCTGTGTGGAGCGAATCAGGTCAACTCATGTACAGGGTTTCTCGGTTGGATAGCCCTGATGCCCTGCCCAAGAATGTGCAGTGGCGCGATGCCATGAAGTTCTTTCCCGATACAAGGAAAGATAAGCTCCCCTACACCATCGGTGTTACTCAGGGGCGCAAGTTCCAGTGGTTTGATTTTGCCAGTGACCCTCATGTACTCGTGGCGGGCAAAAGCCAAAGTGGTAAGTCCAACCTTGTAAACGGCATCATCGGTACACTGGCATCCACTCATACGCCAGATGAACTCCGAATCGTCCTGATTGACCAGAAGGGCGGAATCGAGTTCACGCACTGGCAAGACTTACCGCATGTTCTCTGGGATATGGTCAAAACGCTTGATGAGGTCAAACCTGTGTTAGACCGCCTGGTGAATATCATGCGAAAGCGCATGAGCCTGTTAGAGAAAACAAAGGCGAAAGACATTGCTGCCTACAATGCCCGCGTAGACACTGAATACCGCCTTGCGCGTGTGCTGGTGCTGATTGATGAAATGAATACCTTTGTGGGGTTGGGTCAGGACACTGAGGATATTCACAACCTGATCATGCTTCTGGTCAGTCAGGGCAGGGCTGTTGGTGTGCATGTTATCGCCGCTACACAGCACCCGGAGGTCAAAGTCATTCCGGGGCGTATCAAGACCAATATGAGTGTCAGGCTTTCCGGGGCGATGCCAACCGTGAGCGCTTCACAAATTGTGCTGGATTCGCCAGAGGCAGCGCGAATACCGAACATTCCGGGTCGTTTCATTGCAGTAGTTGGATTGAAAACGTTGGTTGTGCAGTGTCCCCGCATGTTTGACGAAGATATTGCAGGCGTGGTGAGCGCAGCGCGGCATCAATATACCGATGTGCCGAACGAACTGCGCGATTACGCCGAACAACCGCGCATTGTGGCATGGGATGAAACCCGTGTGTTGAAAGCGGTGATGGAATGGACAGATGGCGCGTTGTCAGGTCAGAAGTTACACAAGCTGTTGGGGAGCGAAAGTCCCGGCGAACGTGCATTGTCGAAAGTGTGCCGCCGCATTGTTGAGCAAGCCGCCGCCGTTGGTAGTATCGAATATGAGGGAGAGAAATTCCGCGTCAAGAAGCTGAAACGTGGCTACTACCTGAAACCATTCGACCAAACCGACAATGAGCCAACCATTAGGGGGGATGCCGCGCCGTCTGAGAGCGCGGCTGATTAGCGCGAATCGCTGTAAGTGCTTTTCCGACTCGTGACCTTGCTGCTTTCCCAGGTGGGATTAGGTTTGTATCCATCCGGCGCAAGATCACGCGCCGGGCGGCTGATCAATTCATATTGCCCGCGCTGGCGCATGGCGTGAATATCATCAGCAACATCAATCATCAACTCAAAGAAATGAGCAGCGCCGTAGAGCAGCACACTGATGACAAATGAGCGAATGAGCGCGGCGAACAATGCCATGCCTGTTACCGCGCTCACGACATCAAGACCACTGGTGAGCAGCGGGGTAAATTCACCAAGCCCCATCGAATTGACAGACGACATAAAGCGGTTGCCCTCAGCGACGATCAGAAAGACAACGATGATCGACCAGATGAGGTTAATCGCTGCTAACAGCTTCAGCAGGAAAGCTGCCACTTTCAGCGCCCAATATTTCATAATGCCTACAGCAATGCCTCAACCATCTTCAAGACCATTTCTTGCTTCTCATCTTCGAGACTGTCAACAATGCTGGCAATGCGTTCTGCAACCTCAGTATGAGGGATTGCACCGACTTTGTAGCCTGACATCTTGAGGATTTGAGACTCAGGCAGTTTCAATACCTTTGCTAATGCCTCTCGGAAACGAACATCATCTAGCGGCGGACGGTGGCGACCTGTTTCCCAACTCGATACTGTAGGGCGCGATACATCAATTCCTTCAAGCTGCAAACGTACTGTAAATTCCTCTTGATTTAGGCTCAACGCTTCACGCCGTTCTTTCATCCAATACATAGAACGAGTGTTCATAGAACGTTTGTTTTCCGTTTGTTTCTCTGACATAATCATAGCACCTAGTTGACAACTTCATGCTAGTTGTGATAAATTCTTTGTTGGTTTAACAAACGAAAGGAAAGTCATGTACACAAGAAAAGCTGTAATGACCGCTGCGCTACCCGCAACGCCTTGTACACCTGAAATGCTTCAGGATGTGCGAGAGGTGGCGCAAAACGACGGAGTGAGTGTATCCGAGATCGTCCGTCAATCGTTGTCTCTTTTTTTGTCAAAGCGTGATACTTTGACAAACAAAAATGTTGACGATACAAGCGTAGACTGGCAGCCGCATTCGCCGTGTAGTGACTATGCAGGGGGGAAGGTGGAGTGATGAACCAGTGGAGATTAAGACTGTGGGAAGCTGAGGCATATCAGCGCCGCGTGGCAATTCAGAAAGTGTCTGATGCACTTCGCACGCTGATTATGGAAGGGCTAATCGAAGAAACGGTTCGCCCTGACGGTGAGCTTGGTTACAAGCCAACTGTGGGCGGTGTGCCTGGACTGCATCCGTGGGACGGGGCAGCACTGAACATGGAGTTGAACTGATGAGCCTCTCACAAGCGGCGAAAGCCCTCACCATCTGGGATGCCGCGCTCGAATACTGGGAATCAGGTTTGAGCGTGATCCCCATTCCGTTGCAGGATAAGAAAGCCCGCATTGACTGGAAACGATACCAGTACACACGTGCTACCGGGGTACAGATGAATCGCTGGAATATCGCCAACGAATGGGGCAACGTGGCAATCATCTGTGGATTTGTGAGCCGTAATCTGGTCGTGATTGACCTTGACGGCACAGGTGCAATTGAGAAGTTCAGCCACAATTTTCCCCACTGGCTGAACACATACACCGTTGCCACAGGAAGCGGGTCCGGCGCCCACCTGTATTTCCAGTGTGAGCAGCTTCCGGCAACGACTCGTGTGCATGGGGAGTACGGCAACATTGAACTACGCGCCAACGGCTGCTATGTGATTGCTCCGCCATCTGTGCATCCAAATGGCAACCACTACAGCGTAGCGGAAGCGCAACCGGTGAAGCGTGTCCCTGATATGGCGGAGATCGTCAAATGGATTAAGGCGGGCATCGCCGAAAAACACGGCGGCACAATGCCAGTAGCGAACACCGCGAAACCCCAGAATTACAACCGCTGGGCGCAAGCCGCCCTGAACGCTGAATGCCGCGCTGTGCAGTTCGCTCCACAGGGCAAAGGCAACAACACCTTGTATCGCGCCGCCTTGAAATTAGGGCAGTTAGTGGCGCAAGGCTTACTCGGATATGGAGAGGTCGAGTCTTCACTCATCAATGCTGCTGCTGGCTTATCGGCGCGAGACGGCGAAACCGCCACGATCAAGACGATCCACTCCGGCATGGCGTGGGGAATGGAATACTCGGATAGGACGAAACGAAAATGATGCCGTCAAACGTCATACAAATGAGCCAACCATTGTTTGAGGCTGTCACGCAGACATCAGACCTGTTCAAGCCCGATGATGATCAACTGGCGATTGAACTGTCAAAGGCGTTTGCAGATGATGTGTCATTCTTCTACAACAGTTGGCGCAGCTATCAGTCGGGGGTATGGGCAAGCCGCGATAATGCTGAAATGCGGCGCTACATCCGTACCCAACTCAGAAAATACCGGGCGAAGGGCGTACAAGTATCCCAGCGACGGATTACATCCATCGCCGCCATGCTAGAAGATGACCTGTTTATCAGTGACCGCAAAATCATCGAAACGTTTCCTGAGCAGCGGCGCTATGTGAACCTGCGAAACGGGCTATTCAATCTTGAATCAATGGAATTAGAGCCACATCGCCCAGACCTCTATTTCACCTCGCAACTGGATTTTGACTACGATCCGGATGCCGACTGTCCAACCTTCTCCAAATACCTGACCTCATCTCTTGTGTATGAGGACACGGGCAAGCCCGATCCCGACCTGATCATGCTGATGAAACAGGCGTTGGGCTACAGCATGACGGCGCGTACCGACCTCAAACTGTCATTTTGGTTAATCGGCAAAAAGGACAGTGGCAAGTCAACGTTTGTATCGCTGCTGAAAAACCTGTTTGGGTCGCTCTATGGCACGATTGATATGAACCAGCTTGGCACGAACCGCTTTTTGCTGGCGGGTATCGTCGGCAAGCGCGTGATCGGCTTTACAGAGGGCAGCAGCAATACATTCCTGCCCGATGGACTGTACAAGGCGCTGGTGGGCGGGTCCGACGAGATTTATGCCGATGTGAAAAACCGCGACGCCATTGCCTTTGTGCCAGAGTGCAAGGTCTGGTGGGCAATGAATGATGGTCAGTTGCCGCGCATCAGTGACCGGAGCGGGGCAACCACGCGCCGCATTGTCATTATCCCGTTCAATCGCAGCATTCCCGAAAATAAGCGCATACAAAATCTTGAGCAGCTTTTGATGAGGGAACGCGCTGGCATCTTCAATGAAATGGTTTTCGGCTACAAGTGCATTCTCAATGGGCGCACATTCGACAAATGCGAACAAAGCAACGCCGCCCGTGAGCAGTACATCATGGAAAACGATACCGAGATGACTTACATCGAAGAACGCGGGGAAACCCATGAAAGCTACCGGATCACATCCGCCGCGCTTTACCAGGACTATTCCTCATGGTGTATGGAGCGCGGCTTTAAGCCAAAGAACATCAATCAGCTTGCCGGAGAGTGGCGACGGCTCGGATTCGTTCACGAACGATCCAACGGTGCATGGTGGCGCGGGGTGCGACTTAAACAAATTGCAAACTGAAATATCGGTGCGTCCGTGCGTCCGCCGAGTCCGTTTTCGGACGCTCTTGGACGAAAAATGGACGCAGTTTGGACGCAGCCTCACGGGGAAACTCTCCCTTGCGGACGCGGCGGACGCAGCTTTTTGAGTCATTGCACATTTCAACCTAATGGTTGGCAAACCAACCACTTAACAGGAGCGTTTTCAAATGGCGATATGTGAGCATTGCGGCGGTCTCGGCAAAGTTTTTTTCGGCGTTGAGCAAATGATTGATTGCTCAACATGCGGCGGTACGGGCATTGGCTTAGTAGAGGTTGATGAGGTTTGGGTTGTATCGGCGGATGATGAACTTCAACCTGTCGATCCGGGCTATGAGTACGGCTTTAGCACTCACTCGCCGGAGAATGAACCCGAATATCACGATCCCTACTATGACGACGAATGGGATGATGAGCCTGACTCGTTCGATTCCGCGTTGCAGGATTGCGGCATTATGGGCAATGGTGAGTGCGCTTTCGGCGGAAGTGAATTTTGTGACTGGCATTGTCCTATCAGGGGCATTGACTTGCTTGACGACGACTCCGACACTCTGCCCATAGAGGCGATTAATGAGAGTGAGCTATGAGCGCAGTTAATCTAACACGGCTAGAACAGCTTGAACGTTCGGCGCTGATCTTGGAGTATGTGACGGCTAGGCGGGCATACAAAGCATTAGGGCAACCCTCATTTGGGTTGTCATTCGACCATGAGCGACTGTCTTTGAGAAGCAAGATAGATCGGTTGGAGAACCTTCTCTTTTCGGCGGCGGAACGTCAAGCATACTCAGATCGCCAGTTGGTTGATATGTCCCTTAAGGACTTGACCGAGTACATAGATGAGTTCCTTGCATTTGAGCAACTATGGCAGGTGATCTCATGACCCGGTACACACTCACAGACTTGGAGCGTCTTGCGAGTGGGGCAGGGGATACAGATACCGCGTCGTATCAGTACCACAACGGTATCGGTACGAATCAGCATTACTCACTCATGCAACCCACAATTCAGTGGCGCATTTATCAAGCGCTGTTGGAGATGAATGGGGCAGGAACGCGCCTACAAATTGCACGGCATCTTGGGATTAAGAAAACGCCTTGGCTCACCCAAAGCATCGAAGGCATGGTTTCAGATGGATACCTGACCCGGCGTGAAGGCGTGAGTAAACAAGGCATGTTGATGTTCTGGTACGAGGTGAAGCGATGAAAGCGAAGTTAAAGGACCTTATCGCGTTCATCTGGCTTGCCTACATTCTGGCACAAGCTACCGGGATGATCTCCACTTCAATTCCGCTGCCTACTGAATCTTGGAGTGTCGGCTTAGTCATGGTCGTGTCTGCCAACAGCGCCTTGATCACACTCTGGGCATTGCGGCGGCTGCTGAGGATATAAGTCATGGGGCGCATAGCCGCCCCTCTTACCGAAAGCCACAATGATGAAAACTGAATACGCCATAGATGAGTTCTTACTCGCTATGGCAGCGGACGGGCTGAAAACCAAGACCCTAGATTGGTATCGCGCTTTACTCGGCGCGTTCGCTGCTGAACATAGCACGTTGGAGAGTGTGACGGTGAAGGATATGCGGCTCTATATCGTGGCACTCAGAGGGCAGGATTACCACTTAGCCGGAACCAACAAGGTCAAGAAAGAGGGCGGGCTATCCGAGTCCACCATCAGCGCACACATCCGGGCATTGCATAAGTTCTGGCGTTGGGCGGCGAATGAATACCAGATTGCTAACCCCATGTCCGGCGTGAAGTATCCGAAAAAGCCTGAACCAAAACCCAAAGCGATTCCGATGGACAGCGTTCAACGGTTGTTTGCTGCCACCGGTGACGACCACATCGGCATACGCAACAGGGCGCTGCTGGCGCTGCTGATTGATACGGGCTGTAGGGCAGGGGGATTAGTCGGCTTGCGAGTTGAAGATGTTGATATTCAGCAGCGGCGGGCGATTGTGTTAGAGAAGGGCGGCAAGACGCGGGCGGTTATCTTCACCGACTACACAGGGGCATTGATACAGCAGTGGCTTGATGTGCGCTTGCCAGCGCCGACTCTCTTTTACAACTTTGAAACGCTGAAACCGCTCACCACATCCGGCTTACGCGGAATATTGAAACGTCTGGCAAAGAGGGCAGGGGTAGAGGGCAAATTCAATCCCCACAGTTTCAGGCATTTATTCGCCCGTGAATATTTGAAAGCGGGCGGCGATCTGGCGACTCTCTCAAAGCTGATGGGGCATAGGGACGTGACAACCACAGTTCACCACTATGCCATATTCACGCCGTCTGAAATTGCAGACAAGCATGAGCAGTTCAGCCCGATGAATCAGGTAACAAAAGACCCCACAAAAGTAGGGTCTGATGAAACTTAAGTGTGCCTGGAGGGATTTGAACCCCCGGCATCTTGCTCCGTAGGCAAGCGCTCTATCCGCTGAGCTACAGGCACATTCGTTGTACAGATCATCATAGCATAAGGGGCATAAGGGGTCAAGGTGAAATGCACCCACTATCCGGAGCAACGCCGAGACAATCCGGCTCTATGGCGGGAACAGGATGGCGGCGAAGTAGGGGGAGTTACGGGGAAATTACAATTTTTGCTGACTGGAGGCTGACGATGGCGGCTTGGCGTACCAAGCCTCATACCCCCGGATGTCTGGCTACCCTGCTGTGCAGTTCGCCAGTTCCCCCGTCAAGCCGTGCCACGCCATCAAGGCAGTTGTTTCAGCGGGACTATACATTACCTCAAACACCGGTGTATCCGACTGTAACTCACACTGGCGCAGGTTCGCTATCGCATCCCCCAGA
>Ga0224723_1000767_pt1 | contig 21192 bp, 19 predicted proteins | sample Balambano_FR2_Me_FD_161647 | JGI IMG/M metagenome (GOLD analysis project Ga0224723, IMG submission 161647) | Freshwater sediment microbial communities from Lake Towuti, South Sulawesi, Indonesia - Balambano_FR2_MetaG | ecosystem: Environmental > Aquatic > Freshwater > Lake > Sediment | place... | reverse complement strand
GTTGGGAGATCAACGGGCGGTGGAAGCGGCGATTAATCAACTGGCTTCGCTGCGCTATTGCCAGCGGATTGAGTGGTCAACGCCGGTTCCGGTACAGCCCAACACCCCCAGCTTTGAGGAGTTCCTCCGGGCGGTGGAGGCAACCGGACGCAGCGGCGGCTACATCAGCCTGATGACCCGCCGACGGGGGGTGACTGAGCGCTAGCGATTAGCGATGAAAAAGACAGACACCGAGTTTCTACCAAAGGCTCGGTGTCTTCACAGGTTACTCTCCAGATCCGCGTCCAGCCTTTTGATCAAGGCGCATGGCTTGGTCTAGAGCAAGGCGAATTTGGGCTTGTTGTTGATAGGGTTCTAGCTGGTCTAGGCTCCAACCGGTGAGCAGGCTGAGGGCGTGAGGCTCAATCCCCCGCATTAGCATCTCAACACACCAGGTATGGCGGGTCTGTGCAATGTCTGGCGGCTGGCCCGTAGGTGTCACAAGATTAGCCGTGAGCGTTTGCCATCGCAGTCGCAGTTCTACCTCAGACATGGGCTGCTCTTGCTCGTTGATGAACATAGCTGGCTCACTATCTTTACGAGATTTGAGCCACTGAGTCAGCGGATTTTTGGTGTAGGAGCCATAGCGGTAGCCCATAATCCACTGGTTGAGGGGCACCTGGCGAGCGCTATAGGGAATTTGCAGCAGGTGTTGTTGATTATCCGCCATAGAGTGAAGGCGCTGGAGACCGACCAACTCCTGCGGGCTAAGGCCAGATCCGAATAAGACGTAGGCGATTGCATAGTCCTGCAAACCAGTTTTACGGGCCGTTTGTAAAATAGTACGCACCAGCGGCCCTGGCAAATCTAGCTTCCTTTCTGGTTCCGTCAGACTAACCATGGCTGATGCAGTTTGGGCAGAGGGCACGCAGATATGGTTCATCAGTTCCACCAGGGTTTGAATAAACCCCTGTCGCGATGGCCATACATCCTGAAATTCTGTGGTTAGCTCGAGCAGAGCGTAACCTAAGAGCAGAGTATTGAGTGTACTGGCCAGGGTAGAGACTGGCAAAGCGCTGGCTATGCCTTGCCGCGTCATCACGGTGGTTAGATATTGCTCTGTGAAACGATGGATTTGAGTTAGCCCATCGGCGATAGCCTGACGATTCTCTGGCGGATACTGCCCGGCTTCTCCTACCAGAGAGCGGGCAAATTCCCGAATGCCGTCCACTGTTGCTAAATAGCCTTCGGCATACATCTGTAAGGCAGCCTCAAAGCTTGCGGCCTGTTCCGCCTGCTGCCCCAGGCGATTACCCACCTGACTCAAGACATCAGCCTCCTTCAGCACGGCCAAAAGCAAGCCATGCTTGCTGCCAAAATTACGAAACAGCGTTACCTCGTTAACCCCAGAGCGCTCGGCAATTTGGCGGGTAGTAGTTTCGGTAATTCCCTGAGCAGCGAATAGCTGAATGGCGGCCTGGACAATTCGCTGGTGGGTAGTGGGTTTTGAATTAGCCATAGTTTTTGTAAGTGATACTTGCATTTCTCGCGTGGATGCTGTTATGCTCTAATGCAAGCAATACTTGCAAAAATAGTAGGCATTGCTTGCATTTTATCCAAGGCTTTCTATGACAACCACATTGACCGCAAAATCCTGTCAGCAATCCACGGTGGATCCCGCGCCTATGCTCCCCTTTAACTGGCCTTCTGCTCTATTCTTCGGAGCAGTGCATGGCCTGGCTCTGCTGGCATTAGGCTGCTTTTCCTGGCCTGTTCTGTTAGTGATGGTGGGGCTGCACTGGCTATTTGGCAGCATTGGCATTTGTTTGGCCTATCATCGGCTGCTCACCCATCGTAGTTTGCGGGTGCCTAAATGGTTGGAGTATGGTCTGGTGACAATTGGCGCACTGGCGCTTCAGGGCGGCCCCATTTTTTGGGTAGCGGGCCATCGGCAGCATCACCTCTATACAGAAGATGCTATGCGCGACCCCTACGCGGCCAGTAAGGGGTTTTGGTGGAGTCACATGCTGTGGCTGTTTTACCAGCGTCCAGAGACGTTTAACCGCGAGATATACAGCGCTTTTGCCCCAGACTTGGCGCGCGATCACTACTACCAATGGCTGGATCGCTACTTTCTGCTCCTGCAAGTGCCACTGGCATTACTGCTCTATGGATGGGGTGGCTGGCCCTTTGTCATCTACGGCGTCTTTTTACGGGCTGTAACCCTGTGGCACTCAACCTGGCTGATTAACTCGGCCACCCACCTGTTAGGGCAACGCCGCTTTGCCACGGATGATGGTTCCCGTAACCTATGGTGGGCTGCGCTACTAACCTACGGCGAAGGCTGGCACAACAATCACCATGCGTTTCCTAATGTGGCTAAGGCGGGTTGGCGCTGGTGGCAAATGGATGTAACCTGGTGGGCCATTCGTGCCCTGGAATGGGCTGGTCTGGCGAAGCAGGTGGTGCGTCCACCCACTTACGGTTAGAGTCTCTGCAGGAGCTAGGAGTCAGGAGTTAGAAGGCTGCAATCTCCTGGCTCCTGCCCCCTGAATTCCCCATACCCAAACTTGTCCTCGCTTATGTTAAATACCCGTCCTAAACTAGCATTCACAGCACTCACGATCGCTCTCCTCTGGCAGTTCGGTCTTCCGTCCTGTAAAATGATGCGATTCTAGTTAAGATAATCATTCAAGTCTGAAGAGGGGCTTGGTCTGAAAAGGCTGCATTCCCAGTTTTTCCTCTGACCCAGACTTTATAAACTAGTGATATAGTATCCCGGCTAACGAGATGGATCAGACATGACCTTAGACAAGTATCGTCTCCGTTCTGACTTCCTGGGCACTCAGGTAATTACCCGCAACTCAGGGCAGCGCCTTGGCATTGTTAGCCAGGTCTGGGTAGATGTTGACCAGCGCGAAGTCGTGGCTATTGGCCTGCGAGACAACATTTTGTCTGGGTTAGTCTCTAACCCGCTTCAAATTATGCCTCTGAGCAATATTCGCCAAATTGGGGATGTCATCCTGGTCGATGACGATACCGTCTTGGATGATGAGGTCAATGTCGCCCCGTACAGTACGCTAGTCAACTGTGAAGTGATTACGGAAACAGGCGAACCTCTAGGGCGAGTGCGCGGCTTCAAGTTCGATGTCACCAATGGTCGCCTCGAAACCATTGTGATTGCCTCTTTTGGGCTACCGCAAATTCCCGATCAGGTAATTAGTACCTACGAACTGTCGATTGAAGAAGTGGTCAGCAGCGGCCCAGATCGGCTGATTGTATTTGAAGGAGCCGAGGAAAAGCTGGTGCAACTTAGTGTTGGCATCCTGGAACGGCTGGGCATTGGCAGCGCCCCTTGGGAACGAGGGGCTGACAGCGAGTACATCATGCCGGTCTCTACGGCCAACCAATTGCCCTCTGGCGTGCAAGCCCCGGCTGAGTTTACCAAAGCCCGCACCCCCGCTGCCGAAGAGCGCTGGAGTGATGACGACTGGGCTCAGCGTGAGCTAGTGGAAGAACCCATCACCCGCACTCAACCCGCTGAGCAGTATCGAGCGGCCAGCTTGGAGGAGGATGCTAACTGGAACGATGCCCCTGGAGCACCTGCCTACAATGCCCGCGACGCCGAATACCGCGACGTAACCGACGATGTCTGGTCAGACACCGATGAAACAGAAGCCTATGAAGCTCCACCGGTCAATATTCCTCAAAAGAAAAAAGTGACGGAATACGAGGAAGAGTTGGATTATTAGAGGTTTGAGGCCCAGGGTCTGGGATTTCAGGAAGGTAAGTATGGGGTGTAAAAAAGCCCTTAACGAGACTTGAACTCGTGACCTCTCCCTTACCAAGGGAGTGCTCTACCGCTGAGCTATAAGGGCAATTGCCGTGGATGGGCCGGGCTGGATTCGAACCAGCGTAGGCGTAGCCAGCGGATTTACAGTCCGCCCCCATTAACCACTCGGGCACCGACCCGCCCTATCCACGGCTTACAATCCTAACATGGATAGCAAAAGGTTTGGGGTGGCCTAGATATTTTTTTGCTCAACTAGATATCACGGATAGTCAACCGTGCCTTCAATCCCCAATTTAAAATCCCAATCCAAAACTCACCTCACCAACCAATGCAGCAACCATCCTCCCACCAGCCCCAGGCCGCCATAACGCACCGCCTGCCAGAACGGTTCTTGTAAGTGATGCCAAGTGAACAGACGGCTAGCCAGGTCTAGCTCAAAGCGATCTACGGCTTCTTCTAAGCGGGCTAATTCAGCCTGAGCTATCTGCTGTTCCTCAGGGGTAGAAGGGCGGCCTTGCCCCTGACTAATCTGCATCAAATTATTGATTCCGGTTCTGAGATGTTGAATACGGGCCTCTAACTGCTCGGCCTGGTTAGCCAATTCAGCGATTTCGGCGCTGGGTTCCAATGGGGCACTCCCCAGTGCCCCGCGCTGACTGTGCTGCCGATTCCCTGACTTCATCCTGCACCATAGAAAAACATTTGCGGAGTTACTGCGGGCGGGTGAACTTTAGCTTAATGCCGCCGGTATTACCGAGCTTGCCGCCATTGCCGACGATGCTAATTTGGCCCTCAGCGTTGATTTCCACCGATAGCTCTACTTCATCCAGCCGCAGACCGGTTTGCGCATCAGCCTGGCTGAACAGATCGTTAACAATAGCCAGCATACTTTCCATCTGGGTTTTAAGCGCCTGGGCATCCAGGGAAACCCGCTGACGGCGGGTAAGGGTTCTGGTGGTTTCTAGGGTGTCGTGGGGGCCAAACCCGCCACCCCGGTCAGCACTGGAGCGGCGACCCTCCACCTCAACGGTTTCCTCAACCGTCTCGATTTCAGTAATAATCCACAACTGGTTCGTGTCCACCATAGGTTGCCTAACTTGTTCCGATTCAAAAAATGCGGTCTAGCGGGAGTACAAACCCTGGCAATATCTCCTCGCCTGAGAGAACCGCTGTTGCCTCCAATACCTCAACCGATTGTCCCTGGCGGTAGATCACCACTAACTCTCTGGTTGCAGTCCGTTCAAATTTCACATCAGGGTTATTCTGGCAGAGTTGAAAGAATGCGTCATCCTTCAACTCAAAAGGGGGAGACAAACTAACTGTTACTGCCGCCATGACGGATTCTGCCCAATTCAGCAACGCCAGAGACTAAATTCTACCTTAGGCGCAGGCTGTGCAGATTTATCCCCCTCTAAGTTGATGCTTAAGTCAGCATTTAGATTTTTTATCTTCACGCTTGACAAGAAGCGCTTGTACCAGTACTCTTTTATACTAAGCTGTTTGCATCAAGCAGCCCCTTGCAGGACTCGAGAATCTTAGCGCTGCCTGTCGGTGCTGAACCACCAACAGACAGCTAACCCCGCAAATCTAACCAGCAGATTGCGAGGCTATGGTTATGGTACTCTAGCCCCCTCAGTTTGCACGGCAAAAGCGTGGGTGGCTAGGGTTTTTGCGTTCTGTTGTCCTTAGCCCGTCCTGTCTTAAGTAGGGCTGGCTTGCCGTAGTAACAGAGGAGACAAACGCTATGTTTCAATACCCTGAATTGGACGCCGATGGTGCGTCCAATTTTCCGCCTGCGTCGTCATCTAACCGGCAGCCCCGGCCTGAACGAGTGCGCCATGTGCTCTACGGCAGTTTAGAGGGGTTGGATCGGGCTATCAAAATCCTGCATAGCCTCAACTAAGCCGACCCTAACGACTGGTGCGAGCCGATTCCCGTTCCTACTGCCGATGCTGACGCTAGCAGTGAGCGTCGCCGCACCGCCGCATCCACTGGGCAATGGTTGGTGGTGATGGATAAGACTCTGCTCCTGGCTGAGTAGGTAGAATCTCAGAGTACGGGATGCGTTCATAGACGGTATCCCGTACTTTTTATCGTTCGCTTTAGCTGTTGCTAACGCTGCAACAAGTTTTTTCACAGCGTCGCACTTTGGGTTTCTAAATTAATCCCCAGCACCTGGGTGTAAGCGCCTCTCGCCTGGGTAACGCCGATGGTGCGCTGGGCCGCCTCAATCATGGGGCGACGCAGGCTAACCACAATGAACTGAGCCTGTTCCGCCTGGCGCTTAATCATGCGAGATAGTCGTTCCACGTTAGCCCCATCAAGGAACATATCCACCTCGTCGAAGGCATAGAAGGGGGAGGGCCGGTAGCGCTGTAGGGCAAAGATGAAGCTCAGTGCAGTGAGGGATTTTTCGCCCCCAGACATGGAGGCCAGCCGCCGCACTGGTTTGCCTTTGGGGTGGGCCACCAGGTTAAGCCCGCCGTTGAAGGGGTCAGAGGGATCCTCAAGTTGAAGATGGCCGTCACCGTCAGACAATTCCGCAAAGATGGTCTGAAAGTTCTCGTTAACGGCGTCATAGGCTTCCTGAAAGGCTTTGCGACGCAGGGTAGTAAAGGTTTCGACCCGCAGTAGCAGCTCAGTACGCTCCTCTTCCAGCGTGGCCAGCTTTTGGCTAAGGTCGCCCAGGCGTTCCTCAGTGCGGCTGTATTCCTCCAAGGCCAGCATATTAACAGGCTCCATCGCTTCCATGCGGCGTTGCAGCGATCGCAGTTCCTTCCTCAACTCCTCTAAATCTGTCCCCTCCGGAATTTCTGGTAAAGGGTTGGGCAACTCTGCCGCCTGGATTTGAAGTTGGGCTTGGGCTTCAGCCAACTGCTGTCGTCGTTCTTGCTGAGTTTCCAGCAGTTTTTGGCGCTGCCACTGCTGCTGCTGGGCTTGGGTGCGCTGCTCCCGCAGACGGTACTCCAGGGCATCCCGGTTGGCTTTTTCGGCAGCCAGGGTTTGGTCAAGGGCGGCCATGGCCTGCCGCAACTGCTCAATTTGCGCTCCAATAGCGCCCTGTTGCTGCTTGTTCTGGGTCAGTTGCTGGTCACGGTCGCTCTGCTGCTGGCGCAGGGTGGCGATGGTCTGCTGGGCCTGCTGAATACTGTTGTCTAACTGCTGCTGCTGGTTTTGTCGAGCCTGGAACTGCCGCTCTGCCGTCTGCAAGGCCGCCTGACGTTGGGCCAGCTGTTCCTCTAGATAGCGCACAGCGGCTTGGGCCGTTTGCCACTCACTGTGGGTTTGAGATTGCTCTAGCTCTGCCAGGGCAGCACGTTTCTGGGCAATTTCGCCCTCCTGGATGGGTAAAGTCTGAGCCAGGGTGTGTAGCTGTGTCTGAGTGCTGGCCAATTCCGGCTGAGCCTGCTGAAGTTGCTCGTTGAGTTGTGCCCGGCGCTGGTCTAGCTGTTGCTGTTGGCTTTGCTGCTGTTCATTCTGGAGTTGCTGTTCCCGGTACTGCTGCCGCTGGGTCGTCAGAGCTTGGGAGAGGGCTTGCAGGGTAGCGGAGGTGTCGTGCAGGTTACGCTCTACCCGCTCCAGCAGGGTATCAATTTCCCCTAGGCGCTGTCGCAGGGCTTGGGCCTCCTCAGATTCTGTGGGTTCCACCGTGCCAAAGTGCAAACTGCCCGACCGCTGACCGAGCGTGCCGCCAGTCATAGCGCCGCTGGTTTCCAACACTTCTCCATCCAGGGTGACGATACGAAACTCGCCCAGATGTTGACGAGCCGATTCTAGCTTGTCGAAGACTACGGTGCTGCCAAAGGTGTAGGCAAAGATGTCGCGGTAACGGGGGTCGCAGTCAATTAAGTTAACGGCGTAGTCAAGGAAGCCATCGGGTCGCTGCCAGGCTGGTAACGGCGTAAACTTGGGGGCGCGAATTTTATTCAGAGGCAAGAAAGTCACCCGGCCTGCCCGCCGTTGTTTCAAGAAGTCGATGCCCTGGGCCGCGACGCGATCGCTCTCCACCACCAGATAGCCCAATCGCGCCCCCGCTGCCACCTCTAGGGCCACTTGGTAGCGCGGATCCACCTTACCTAGCTGAGCCACCAAGCCGTCTATGCCCTTCAGCCCACTATCCAGCAACAGCTTGGTAGCGTGGGTGCCCTGGCTCTCTTGTATGGCCTGGGCCTGAGCTTCTAGCTTGTCGAGCTGTCGCTGTTTGTCGCGCTGTTCGTGCTGTAGCCGGGTTTGGGTGTCGCGCTGAATACTGAGCTCCGCCTCCGCCGCTGCAATTTTATCCGCCAGTGCCTGAATCTCCGCTTCTGCCGCCGCCAACTGTTGAGTTAAATCGCCCGCTGCTTCCCCTGCGGACTCTGTTCCTAGAGCCGCTAGCTGGGCCTCTTGGGCCTGCACCTGCTGCTCTAGCTGATGCAAGCGCTCTTGCAGACGAATTTGCTCTGTTCGTTGGGGTTCTAGGGCCGCTAGTAGGGCTTCAATGGCGTGGCGAAGCTCGGTCTGCTGCTGCACCCAGGTCTGAGAGCTGGCCGCAATCTCATGGGTAGCCTGACGGCGATCGTCCAACGCCTGTTGCACCTGATCTCTAGCCTGGGTAAGCGTCACCAATTCCCCTGTGGCCTGCTCCTCAATTTCCCGATGAAGTTTAGCGAGAGCCTGCTGTTGTCCTTGCAGGGCAATTTCGGTATCGCGCAACTGGGAAGCGGATTGGTTAGTGGCAGAGCGAATCTCTTGCTCCTGGCGCTGAAGCTGCCGCAACTCGGCCTCCTGAGTGGCCACTTGAGACTGGAGGGCCAGATGCTCGTCTTCTCCCAGCGCTTTAATGCGGGTGTTGAGGGCATCCAGTTCAGCCTCTAGTACCTCAAGCGCCTCTTCGCCCTGTGCAATAGCCTGAGCAAGCTGAGCCGCCTCGGTTTCGCCGCGTTCGATGGCTTGCTGCAACTGAGTAATCTGCTGCTGCTGCTGCTGCCAAACCAGCACCGCTTCCCACTGGGATTTGTCTTGAAAGGTCACTCTCAAACGCTGGTATTTTTCGGCTTTTTGCCGGTCTTGAGCCAGCCGCTCAAGCTGGGCCTGGAGTTCGCGCTCAACAATACGGAAGCGTTCTTCATGCTCGCGCACCGCCTCTAGCTTGCCTTTGGCCTGGTCAATTTTGCGGTCAAAGGCCGCCACACCAGCTAACTCGTCAATAATTTCCCGGCGCTCCCGCGAGTTCATAGAAATGATGCTGGTTACATCCCCCTGGAGGACGACATTGTAGCCCTCTGGGTAGATGTGAAAGCGCTGAAGCTGCTCATGCAGGTCATTCAGGGTGCAAGGCTCGCCATTAATGTAGTAGTTAGAGGTGTAGGTGCCCTGGCTGGTGACTCGCAGCCGCCGGGTAACGCTCCACTCGTGTCCCACGGGCAGAGGCACCAGGTTAGGAGTGTGGCCTGAAGGCGCACTGGCTGATGTGCCATTTGTAGCGGGATTGGCGTTAGCAGGTAATGGGCCATGCCCGTTTGTGCCGTTAGTGGCGGCCCCAGCCAAACCGTCTTCTTCATCCCGAAGAAACAGGTCAGGGGAAACATCACTCAGGTCAAAGGTGACAGTAACGCTAGCCTCAGCGGTGGTGCGGCGGCTCATCTGGCTCTGGTTAACCAGGTCAGGCAGGCGGTCGGCTCGCATCCCTTTAGAACTGGCTAAGCCTAGACCAAACAGCAGCGCATCAAGAATATTAGATTTGCCAGACCCATTTGGCCCCGAAATGACAGTAAACCCAGGCAACAAAGGAACCTGGGTTGTGCCACCAAAGGACTTAAAGTGGGACAACTCGACGCGCTTAATGTGCACGGATTGGCAATGCCTTAGACGTAAGACAGGCGTACTACGACATTAGCACGCTTTTTCAAACTAGGGGGAGATCAAGCACCAAAATGGCACATTGTTGACCTACTGCCGCCTAAGTTTAGTGCAAATGCCATAATTTGCGCAGACCCATCGGTAGATCCTGCTGCAAATTCAGTAGCAGATGGGAGATAATTCCGTAGGCTGGGCTGGGCTGACAATCACGTCTTTACTCAAGGGTTCTTAACTGACGTTGCCTAGTCTGGATATATTTATATACTGATGACCTGTGCCAGAGCCTGTTGTATTGCCCCTGTCTCAACCCGTCATCCTGGGGCTTGACCCAGGCAGGCAGAAGTGTGGCCTAGCCATCATGGGGGTTGACCGCATTCTTCGCCATCAGGAGGTTGTTCCGGTAGAGGCCGTGCTTTCTCGCATTGCGGCATTGCGGCAGCAGTTTCCGGTATCTACTATCGTGCTGGGCGATCAGACCGGCTCCAAGCAGTGGAAAGATACCCTTAGCCAACTTTTAGATCCACCCCGAATTATGCTGGTAGATGAGCGCTATTCGACTCTGGAAGCCCGCGATCGCTACTGGCAGATGTATCCGCCTACCGGCCTGGACAGGCTGGTACCACCCTCCTTACGCACTATCCCCCGCCCCATCGACGATATTGTGGCAATTTTGCTGATTGAGCGGTATCTGAATCGGCTCACCGGGTCATGAGCGATTGCATTTGGGCTACCATTGAACCACAGCGGCAGGGACGACAGCGCCGCATGGCAAGCCGCAAGACGATTAAGTTTGGTTAGTTAGTTTGAGGAACATCCACCATGAGCGTTGATAGCAAAGAATTCAACGACGAGCTACAAAAAGCCATTGACTACGCCCACCAGATCACGGCTGAAAAGGGAGAAACCTCTCCTGAAGCGGCTGCAGCTTGGGATGCTGTGGAAGAAATGCGGGCAGAAGTCTCCCACCAGCACCAGAAGCCTAAGCTCACCGGTTTTGACAAATACCTGGAAGAAAACCCCGAGGCGCTCGAAGGGCTAATGTACGATACCTAAAAGGCTAATAGAGTCTCAGATTTAAGATTCAGGGAATACGCCAAGCTCTAAACCTCCAAGGCTGAGTCAGCGTATGGTTACGTCTCTTTTGGGTTACGTTTCTTTTGGCCCTATGAAGAGGGAGCTTACAGTTCAAACAGCCATTTGACGCAGAAAAGTGCTGAGGGCAGTTGCCACTTTCTCGGCCCAGTCTTCCTGGGCGTAATGACCGACCTCTTCCAGGGTCTTAAGTTCACCGTTAGCCAGAGTTTTAAGACAGGTTTCGGCCAGGCCAACGGGCAACCAGGGGTCGCTTAGCCCCCACAACAGCAAAGTAGGATGATCCCAGCTTTGCAGGCTAGTGGCGATGACCTGGCTCACCCCTAATACATCCATCCGGCGCACTGTTGTCATTAAGGCTCGGCCTACGTCAGAACTTTTGAGAAAGGGCCGCCGGTATACGTCTAAATCAGCATCGTCGATTTGGTAAGGGCCGCCGCCTTCCAGGGTGCGATCCACCAACAGCGGATCTTGAGTGAGCATATCTCCAGCCAGGGGAATACCAAACTGGCGCATTTTCCAGGGTAGCTTGGCCTCAGGGCTGATAGGGGCATTGATGATGACCAGGCGATCAACGCGATTGGGATGTTGCAGCGCGTACTGAATGCCAACAGCGCCTAAAAAGCCCTGAGCCACCAAATGCACCTGCGAGATATCTAGGGCATCTAGAAAATTAGCTAGGGCGTTGACAAAGGCCGCCGGGGTATAGGCAAAGTCACGCTTATCGGGCTTATCCGAAAAGCCGTGGCCAGGCCAGTCAGGAGCAATGCACCGAAAGCCTTGTTCAGCCAGCACTGGCATTACCTCTCGCCAGCTATAGCTCTGGGAAACCAGTCCATGAAGCAGCAGAACAGGCAGGCGGGCGCTGTCGCCAATGGGAGTGGCTTCTCGATAAAACCAGGTCAACCCATCGACCGAAATGGTTTGAGTAGTGTCAGACAAGTAACTACGTGCTGTAGGGATTAGTTTTTAAGAATATCAGGATTTGTTAACGTAGCCATCTAAAAACTTAAAGAAACATAACTCTCTATCAGGTCGGGTGTTTGGCAAAGCTGGCGGCTAGAAGCCGCGCCGACACAAACAAAACCCGCCTGCACGGGTTACTGACTGGATGAGCTAGTCGGCGGAGGCCGACTTTGGCTGTATAGTCGCGGTTACTCAGAGCGAAGTCACTTCGTGCCTACAACCGCCATGCGCCAAAGTTTTGTCAGTCAATCAGGGTGCCAGGTGTCAGATGCCAGGTGCCAGGTGCCAGGTGCCAGGTGTCAGGTGCCCGATCTTCCAAACCCGTTACCTCAAACCTAATACCCAACACCTAGCTCTAAAATTTCAGTCTATCGCAATCAGGCTGGCCAAATAATAAGACCTTGCCTGTGGTTCTTGTGTAGGATTTAAGGCAATACGATTTCTTTAATCACCTTGTCGTCTTTGACGATGCCTAGCCGTCTGCCCTTTTTCATTTCTTCCTGGGCGATCCCGTAGAGGGCTAACCCAGTTCGTAGGACATCGGCCATATTTTTGCCTGACTCTGCGGCTAGCTGCTGCAACAAGTCGTAGGCGGCGGGGGCCAGGTCAAGGTTTAGCCGTTTGCGTTTCTGAGCTAGATGAGCTTCAGAGGCGTTGCTAGTAGCATTGGGCATGAGGTTTAGATCTCCTTTTCTCGATGTGTGCAGCAAAGACGGACACTAGGTTCAGGGGGATGGGCGTTAAACCGGGCGACTTAGAGTGAGAATATGACGCCGGTTATGGGATTTTACCCATACCTAAGCCCCATCACTTTACCGAGTAATACAAGTCAAATCAAATGAGTTTCGGAATTTACACACAATCTTTATGGTTTTCATGGGGCTGATTAACACAAATTTTGATTATTTTGTGTGGGAGAGTACAGAATAAACAACCTGCCCGACGTTATCAGAGAGGACTCTGAAACTCCAGACAGGTCAACAGAATTAGGTTTGGCGGTAAAGTGACACGCCTTATTACGGTTCCTGGGGTAATTTCACCTCCAGGGGGTTTGGTCGTCCTTGTCAAACGAAGGGGGAGCAACCGCTGTCTAAGTAGACCAGACCATTGAAGTTGCATCGTTTCCTCCTTTGGGTCTGACCAAGCTGAGCCTAAACCGACTCGTCTAAGGATAGAGATGGAGCATCAGGCAATGGCACTGGCTCCACAATGAGCGTGGTAGCATTGTACTGGTCTACAACACACACGGACATACCCGGCACTAATACAACCTGGTAATAGCAGAAGGCAAACCAAGTCGTGGCCTGAAATGCAACCCTACCTCGCTTGCCAGGGCGAATAATCTCGGTTACTGTGCCCCGTTTTTTGAGATGAGCATCTGCTAAGGCCGAATTGGAGTGGCTTTGGTCAGTTCGCTTGGATGGATCAGGCTTCATACCAAACATCATAGTCACCTCCTTTGGAGTTGCGAGTGATGTGTATAGATTCAGCCCTGATAGCCTTAATAATGAATAATACATACACAATTTTTGTGTGTCAATACATTGAACTATTCTTGCCCAGTAATTAAAGGGCTTAGTTGCGACTGGCCTGTTGCCGAACGACTACATTTGGCCAGACCAGTATGCGCGCAACGCCTCAATGATTTGGATATTGGCTTTGGGGAATGGGTATTCCTCCAGAGCATCCAGCATCACCCAGCGAATTTCGTCGCACTCAATGGGTTGGGGATCGCCACTGAGGTGAGTACAGTGATGCACGTTGAGGGTGACTTTAAAGTGAGAGTAGGTGTGGGTTACAGTGCAGAGTCGTTCGCCCACTTCGATGTGAATGCCTAGTTCTTCCAAGATTTCGCGTCGGATACAGTCTTCTACGGTTTCATTAGGCTCAATTTTGCCCCCCGGAAACTCCCACAGCCCTCCCAACAGGCCCTCCTGTTTGCGGCGATCAATCAAAATTTGGTTTTGGTCGTTCCAAATCACCGCGACGCCAATTTGCTTGTGAGGTAGTGGCCCCTTGGGTTCTGCCATGGGAATCTCCGATTGGACATTCAGATTATAGGCCCGACAGTGGAACTGCCAGGGGCAGCGAGGGCAGTCGGGCTGTCGACGAGTACACAGGGTGGCGCCCAGATCCATTAGCGCCTGGTTAAAGTCGCGGGGGTTATGGAGGTCAAGCAGGCGTTCTGACAGTTCCCACAATGCTGTCAGAACTCTGGCAGGAGGCACTTCCAGCGCCGTCAGCCGAGCCAAAACCCGCTTGACGTTGCCATCCAAAATGGCATAGGGCAAGTTAAAGGCTGAGCTGAGAATGCCCCCCGCTGTGGTACGACCAATGCCCGGTAAAGCCATCAGTTGAGCAAAATCCTGAGGAATTTGCCCACCATGCTGGGCCACAACGTCCTGAGCTGCCCGGTGCAGATTGCGAGCGCGGGCATAGTAGCCCAGTCCCTCCCAAACCTTGAGGACGGTTTGCAACTCGGCGGCGGCCAGGGCTTCTACAGTAGGAAACTCAGCCAGCCAGCGGGTGTAGTAAGGCTGCACGGTTTTGACCTGGGTTTGCTGCAACATAATTTCCGACACCCAGATGGCGTAGGCATCGTCAATGTTGCGCCAGGGCAGTTGACGCCCTGACTGGGCATACCAGTTCAATAGCTGGGCTTGCAGCCGCCGCACAAGAAAATCCGGCCAGTCCTGCATAGAACGGGCCGGATTCCTCTGTTGATGAGGATGGACTAGGGCTGGTACAACGTAGGCTTCCTCCCCGTCTTGAACCTTACTGGGGTTGGAATTAGGAGACGACTGACTCACTCAGACTCAGGGGCAGTTTCGGCAAACAGCAGGGAGTGTTCCATAGCCATGCGCTGCTCCGCACCCCGCAGAAAGTACCCGCTCATCATAGCAGAGGCTAGCAGACGGCCCAGGCTTTCACGGTCTGTGGTGATTTCGATGTTGAAGTGTTGAGCTGGTAGGCCACCCAGCAGACCGATGATGTTGTTCTCCATCATCTGCTGCACTTCAGAGGAGGATGGATTAGACAACTGCGCAATGGTTTCTGGACTCATGGCATGAACATATTGCATCAGCGAGTTGCCATGCTCAGGCTGTTTGAAACCGTTAAAGAGTTCTGAAGATCTACCGGAAGAATTGCTCACAGTGAATACCTCGTTTTGCTGGCGTTAGTGAATAATTGCCTGGAGGAGCCAAGTCCCAGTGTGGTGCTTGTTCTGTAGCAAGCTTCCGAAAACGGACTTGGAAGTGTGATGTTGAACAGTTGATATTTAAGTAGTTTACGTCTAGACCTAACGTAACAAGACTAACTTCTCCCTCGGGTGGGTAGAACCGTACTGTCAATGGAGAGGTTTTGCGATGGGCCTGGTTCCTACTTCAACTATTCCAGACTCTAACCGATGAATAAGGGCAGAGTAAACAGTGGCACAACCCAGTCTTCACCCAGTGCACCTGGTTAGCTACGCTAGCGAAAACAAGCAACTGATGATTTCTAGCGCCAGATTTTACCAGCAATGGTAAGGTTGAAGGCGTTTCTCTGAAGGCTGGGTAAAATTGCCCGGCCAAGTTGCGCGTTGGTTTATTCATCCCTAACCAAGTCTATGATTCAGCCCCTCAAGCGCCCCCCTTCGGGGTTTCTGTTGAGCCGCTTTGCCGCGCTATTTAAGTACAGCCTTGGCCTTTCGCTGCTCTGGTGGATGGTTGCTCTGCCAGTGCAGGCGGCGGTAGAAATGCGAGTGGCCGTAGCCGAACGGCTCGATCGGCTTGCTGTTGGGAGTTCTACCACGGCTGTTGTAAAAAATGGTGCTGGCCAGGGCATTGGCCAAATTCCGCAGGGGCGTTCAGTAATGGTAACTACTGAGGGGGGAGCACTGCGGCTGGCCGACTGGCAGGGCCAGGCCTTTTGGGTAGAGCCAGCGAGTGGGGGGTATATCTTCATTAACAACACCTGGTATCGGGGCCGGGTGCTGGTGATGCCTGTAGAAGGCAAAGTCACTGCCGTCAACTGGGTGGATTTAGAAGCCTATCTCTACAGCGTGCTAGGGGCAGAAATGCCAGCCAGTTGGCCCCCAGAAGCACTCAAGGCTCAGGCTGTGGCAGCGCGCTCCTTTGCACTATACCGGCGAGATCGCAGTGCTAGCCAACTGTACGATGTCGGCATCAGCACCACCCATCAGGTCTACAAAGGGTTAGCCAGTGAAGCCCCGTCTACCATGGCGGCTGTTAATGCGACCCAAGGGCAGGTGCTTACCCACGGGGGGCGCGTTATTGAAGCGGTGTTTCACTCTTCCTCCGGCGGCCAAACCGAAAATGTAGAGGATGTCTGGCAGCGCTCGCTGCCCTACCTGCGTAGTGTTCCTGACTTTGACCAGGATGCGCCGGCTTTCCGCTGGTCGGAGACGTTTTCTGCCAGTCAATTTGAGCAGCGCGTTACCGGCATTGGTCGGCTGGTGTCTGTGTCTACCGAACGAGCTACCCCCAGGGGGCGAGTGGTGGCCATGCGGCTACAGGGCACCCAGGGCAGCCGCACCCTAACCGGTACCGAACTACGGCAAGCTTTAGGGCTACGCAGCACACTATTTTCCATCGCCATCCAGGGCGACACCATTCGAGTAGACGGACGCGGCTATGGCCACGGCTTGGGTATGAGCCAGTGGGGAGCGCGTGGTTTGGCCCTAAAGGGATATGCCTACCCACAAATTTTGGCCTACTATTACCAGGGCACGGTGTTGGCTCAAATTCAGGTGGCGCAAGGGAGATATTGATTTTGGATTGAGTTAGGTCTGCTTAGATCTGAGAGTCAAGGGAAAAGTAGGGTGTCAAATTAAAGCTCATTGAGATTGGCAAAAAAAAGCCTGGACAACAAGACTGGTCCAGGCTTTGTAGTTTGGAAATGCGCAGAGGCTAAAACAGGCGCTACAAAAGCAGCTAAGGCATTTGGATAACAACCAGCAAGAACGCTGATGCAGAACTTAACCTACTTATAAAGCTCTGTGGATAGACGAAATGCCAAAATACCCGGTACGAGTGCAAGGGCTAGGGCGAAAAAGATCTGAGTATCTGAAAGAGCCATAGAACTATTCCTCTCGTGATTAAAACGGCTGATGGTAAGTAGCCTAGACCGATTGTTAACCAAGGTGGCTGTGGGTAGAGCAGTGATGGCTATAACTGTTACAGAGTTTAATAGTCACTGGGAAACATCAGATCTCCAAACTAACCGTTTCTGCTTGTCGTCTGCTTTACCTGTTTAACGCTATGCTCATAGCCTGAGCCGTTGGAGCCTGAGGAATTGTCACTATGACCTGTAGCTAGCGAAATGCCGTGAACACAACTCAACCCATACGCAGTGAATTTGAGCGGCAGCTATTGCGGGTACAGCGCGACTTGCTACGAATGGGGGCGTTAGTCGAGCAGTCGTGCGTGCTGGCGCGGGAGGCCCTGTGCGATCGCAACCTAGATGCAGCCCAAAAACTTGCCAGCCATGACAAGCAAGTGGATCAGTTCTATCGGCAAATCGAGTTGGACTGCATGCATCTGTTCACCCTACAAACCCCTGCTGATGAAGATTTGCGGCGGGTAGGGGCATTTATTCAAATGGTGCGTGACCTGGAGCGCATTGGCGACTACGGTAAAGATTTGGGCGAAGTGGCCATCAAGCTGTTTCCTTATCCTGTCCATCCCCTGATGGGACGAGTGCAGACCATGTTGGATCGCTGCCGCTCCATGGTGGCCATGAGCTTACTGTCCCTATCGGACTTGGATGCCCAGTCGGGGTTAGACATCAAGCAAAAAGATGATGCCGTAGACACCGACTATGCCCAGCTTTACGATTTGCTGGCGCATCAAACTAATCTGGTAGGTTCAGTAGAGCCAACGGTTTTGCTGGTGCTGGCCATTCGCTACATGGAACGCATTGCCGACCACGCAACCAACATTGGCCGACGGGTGGCCTACATTGTCACAGGCGAGCGGTCTTAGCTCGTAAATGGCGATGCAGTGGGCTATTTTGGGCAAAACGTTACCCTGCATTGACAAAAACATTTGACAGAGTCCCATTTCTTGAGAGACTGTAGAATGTGCGGCGGGTTTGTTATTTCTTATAGAGGATGACGACAAGCCAGGGTATTGATTTGCGGGTTCCAGTGTAGGCGGTTGATGGGCTCTAGTTCACGCGAGCCGCCAATGCACCTGCGGGTGTTCTGGTCAACCGTACATCAATTAAACTAGCATGGGCTTTACTTGAGCACTGCTTGGTGCATTTGTCAGCCGGAAACCCTTAGCCTGCACAGGCAACGATCTATGGCCCTGAGTGCCCTATGCCCAGTTCAGTGACTTGCCCATAAGGTTCACTGTTAACTAATGGCCACGCCTCAGCCCCAGCACGAACAAAACTTAGGAATGAGTCGCTACATGGAATTTTCGATCGCGGCGTTGTTAGCGAGTTTTGCTAAAGACAAAACCCTGACACTAAAAAACCTGGAAAAGAAACTACACTGCACCACTGAAACAAGCCAGAGAGATCTACAAATTGCCGTCGATGCTCTGGAACGCGTTGGGGTCTTGGTCAAGGAGCGGGGCAAGTATCGCCGCAATGTGCAAGAGGATGTGATTGAAGGCAAGCTGCGCTGCTCCAGCAAGGGCTTTTGCTTTGCCATTCAAGACGAAGAGGGTGCAGATGATATCTACGTTCGAGAAAGCCACTTAAATACGGCCTGGAATGGCGATCGCGTGCTGGTCAAAGTTACTAAAGAAGGCAGCGGTCGGCGCAGCCCAGAAGGTGAAGTGCAGCTTATCTTAGAACGGGCCAATGCTTCGGTACTGGCCAGAGTCAAGCAGGAGAACAGCGAATTTCGAGCCATTCCGCTGGACGATCGCCTGCTGTTTGAACTGTCTCTGCTGGCCAACGGCACTGACCTCCAGGCGGCGGTAGATCAACTCGCCCATGTTAAAATCGTGCGCTATCCCCTGGGTCAAAATCCGCCCCAGGGCAAAGTGGCACAAGTTTTAGGCAGCGACGCCGAAGCCGCCTCAGATATTGACATCGTTTACTGCAAGCACGACTTACCCCGAATCTTTCCCGATGCTGTGCTGGCCGCAGCTCAAGACCTGCCTAACCGGGTGCGCAAGTCTGAACTGAGTGGCCGCCTAGACCTGCGTGAGGTGCTAACCCTAACCATTGATGGCCCCAATACCCAGGTTATTGACGATGCCCTCACCCTGGAAAAAACAGAGGTTGGCCACTGGCGACTGGGTATTCACATTTCAGATATTGCCAGATACATTCCCGCCCACTCTCCCATTGACCAGGAGGCCGCCAGACGTGGCACTTCTGTCTATTTGGGGGATGATGTCATTCCCATGCTGCCGCCGCCCCTGTCGGGAACGTTGGGCTCTCTGGAGGTGGGTAAAGATCGCTTAACCCTCTCAGTCTTGGTTACGCTGGACGACACTGGCCACATTTTGGAGTACGAAATTCAGCCATCGGTGGTAAATGTTAACCACCACATCACCTACCAGGAAGCCCAGGCCGTGCTTGAGCGGGATAATCCTGAAGTGCTGGAAACACTGGGCCTTAAACCCAAAGCACTCAAATCGCTAGCCCCCATTTACGACCTGCTGGATAACTTGCTCTACCTGAGTCAGGCCATCAAGCGGCAGCGGCTACATCGCGGCTCCTTTGAGCTAAACCTGCCAGAGTACGATTTTCCTGCCGATGCTGAAGAACCCCTGGCCCACTATCGCTCACCCAAGTTCCAGTACGATGACGAGGGGCTGCTAGGGGTGATGGTAGTGTCGTCGGTAGTAACCTCGCGCCCCCTGGTAACGGAATGTATGCTGCTGGCCAATCAACTGGTGGCCCAGCATCTCAAGGCGTTGGGTGTGCCTGCCATCTATCGCCTGCACCGGGCTCCCGATGCTGCCGATGTACAAGAACTGACCAAGCTGGCCGAGAACATGGAAATCCAGCTTACCCTGGCTGATGAAGACTCTCCCCAGCCAAAGGACTATCAGCGGTTTGTGGAGCAATTTGCCGCCTCCAGTGCCGAGAAAATTCTCACCTACCTGCTGCTGGAAACCATTCAGCCTGCCTTCTACAGCACCCATCCCGACCTGCACTTTGGTCTGGCCCTGACGGATGGCTATACCCACTTCACTTCGCCCTCACGGCGCTATGCCGATTTGATGGTGCATCGCATCCTCCATGCGGTATTTGAGTCGGGGCGAGATCGCCGCTCCACCCGCTCTAAGGATCGGGTGGATTTACACCATAGCTCTTGCCACGGCCAGGTGAACTGGAACGTGCTACCGCCCGAAATTCAGCACGAGCTAGAGGATGATCTGCCCCGCTTAGCAATTCATCTAACCGAGCGTGAGCGTCTGGCCCAGGAAGCCGAGTCTGACCTGGAGGGGCTGAAAAAAGCAGAGTTTATGCGATCGCACACTGGCGAAATCTTCCACGGGCTAATTACTGGCGTACAGTCCTACGGCTTTTTCGTCGAAATTGAAGAGTTGCTGGTTGAGGGATTGGTACACGTTAGCTCTCTCAAAGACGACTGGTACGAGTACCGCGCCCGTCAGCAAAAGCTGGTGGGCCGTAAAAACCGCCAGCAATATCGCCTGGGCGACAAAGTCGATGTCCAGGTAAAAAGCGTAGACTACTACCGCCAGCAAATTGACCTGGTAGCCGTCGGCGGCGGTAGCCAGGTACCCGATGACGAAACGAACGGCTACAGCGATGAGGAGAACGGCGAGCCGCTGAATGGCGAGTTGGGCATCGATGAGAGTGAGTAGCGGATAGGGCTATGAGCAATCCAACCCGCCCGCTGATTGTGGGCGTTACTGGGGCTTCTGGGTTAATCTACGCCGTTCGTACCCTAAAACACGTACTGAACGCCAATGGAGTGGTGGATGTGGTGGCCTCCAAAGCCTCTCAGATGGTCTGGCAGGCAGAACTGGGCATCACCATGCCCCTCGACCCAGTGCGGCAGGAGGTGTTCTGGCGGGAACAAGCCGGGGTAGACACTGCGGGCAAGTTGCGCTGTCATCCCTGGGGCGATGTGGGCGCTTCCATTGCCAGTGGCTCCTTTCGTACAGCGGGGATGGTGGTGATCCCTTGCAGCATGAGCACCGTGGCCCGGCTGGCGGCGGGTATGAGTTCTGACCTGCTAGAGCGGGCGGCGGATGTGCAGCTTAAGGAGGGGCGCAAGTTGGTGATTGTACCGCGTGAGACGCCCTTTAGCCTTATTCACCTGCGCAATCTAACTACCCTGGCAGAAGCCGGAGCCCGCATCGTACCGGCGATTCCGGCCTGGTACCACCAGCCACAAACCATTGCAGATTTGGTAGATTTTGTGGTGGCTCGCGCCCTAGACCAACTTGATATGGACTGTGTACCGCTCAACCGCTGGCAAGGCCACTTACCCCACGAGGCTTCCCGCGCCGATCTGTCGTCCTCTGAGTCGTGACCCTGCAAGTCACGATAGGATGAGCAAGGCTCCTGTAGATGAACCCTGA
>Ga0224723_1000766_pt1 | contig 21200 bp, 35 predicted proteins | sample Balambano_FR2_Me_FD_161647 | JGI IMG/M metagenome (GOLD analysis project Ga0224723, IMG submission 161647) | Freshwater sediment microbial communities from Lake Towuti, South Sulawesi, Indonesia - Balambano_FR2_MetaG | ecosystem: Environmental > Aquatic > Freshwater > Lake > Sediment | place... | reverse complement strand
CCTCTATCACCCCCATCACCCCCATTACTAACAACTACCAACTAACTAACTATGGGTCGTTCTCTAAAAAAAGGTCCCTTCGTAGCGGATCATTTACTCAAAAAAATCGAAAAGCTTAACGAGACTAACAGAAAAGAAGTTATCAAAACTTGGTCGCGGGCTTCCACGATTTTACCTGATATGGTAGGTCACACTATCGGTGTTCATAACGGTCGTCAGCACGTTCCAGTTTTTGTGAACGAGCAGATGGTAGGACATAAATTGGGTGAATTCGCCCCCACACGTGCCTACAGAGGCCACGGTAAAAGCGATAAAAAAGCAGGAAGATAAGTAAGTTTAGGGGCAGGTTAGTCCCCAATCCAAGCACCAAACGCCCCTAAGCAGGAGAAAATTATGGCTGTTGATACTACTAACGAAGTGAAGGCGATCGCCCGTTTTGTGCGGATGTCCCCGTTTAAAGTGCGACGTGTACTCGACCAAATTCGCGGTAAAACTTATCGTGAATCTCTAATTATTCTAGAGTTTATGCCTTATAGAGCCTGTGACCCTGTACTCAGGCTAATTAGAAGCGCTGCTGCTAATGCTGAACATAATGCTGGATTAGACCGGTCACAACTTGTGATTACTCAAGCTTACGCTGACCAAGGCCCAGTACTAAAACGCTTCCAACCCCGGGCGCAAGGGCGAGCTTATCAGATTCGTAAACCCACGTGTCACATTACAGTAGCTGTCGCCGCCGACACCTCAGCTAAGTAAATACACATAAGCTGTAAACATAAAGGAAGCAATGGGACAAAAGATACATCCAGTAGGTTTTCGTTTAGGGATTACTCAAGAACACCAATCTCAATGGTTTGCTGACCCTGAGCGTTATCCAGAACTTCTTCAAGAAGATTATAAACTTCGTGGATATATAGAAAAAAAGCTAGGCAGATTAGCTCAAAATAACGCCGGGATTTCCGAAGTCCGGATTGAGCGCAAAGCTGACCAAATTGAATTAGAAGTACGCACCGCAAGACCTGGTGTAGTTGTAGGTCGTGGTGGTCAAGGTATTGAATCATTGCGTACTGGACTCCAGCAATTGTTGGGTGGTAATCGTCAGATTCGCATTAACGTTGTTGAAGTCGAGCGAGTTGACGCCGATGCGTACCTAATTGCTGAGTATATTGCTCAACAACTAGAACGACGGGTTTCTTTCCGCCGAGTAGTACGTCAAGCAATCCAACGTGCCCAACGTGCTGGTGTACAAGGTATTAAAGTTCAAGTTGGTGGACGACTCAACGGTGCAGAAATTGCACGGACAGAGTGGACTCGTGAAGGAAGAGTACCTTTACATACCCTACGGGCTGACATTGACTACGCTTGCTGCACAGCAAAAACGGTCTACGGTATCCTGGGGATCAAAATTTGGGTATTTAAAGGAGAAATTATTCCTGGACAAGAGCCAGTTGCTCCACCACCAAACCGTGGCGATCGTGACCGTGGTGATCGTGACCGTGATCGTGGCGATCGCGATCGTGAACCACGAAAACGTAACCAACGTCGTCGTCAGCAATTTGAAGACCGTTCTAATGAAGGGTAGGGGCAGGTTTCCAAACCTACCTGTACGGTAGTGCGGAGTGGGTAGCGGAAAAAACAGTAAGCTATTACCCCCTGTTCCCTGTCTTTCAAGTGTAGGTTTTTTGAATCGAGCAAATAATTGAGAAAATTCTCAATTGCTAAACGAGGTTTCGTTGTTTCATGATTTGGACACCCACTGAAAATAGGAAAAAAAGGACTAAATCCAAAATACCTACCTTTGTAAGTGTTCCCTGTTCCCCCTACTCCCTTCTTGTTCCCTACTCCCTACTCCCTTTCTTAAAACAACTAACAAATCATGCTAAGTCCAAGAAGAACTAAATTCCGCAAACAACAGCGGGGACGCATGGCAGGTATGGCTACACGTGGTAGCAGCTTGAATTTTGGTGATTTTGCTCTCCAAGCTCAAGAACCTGCTTGGATCACCTCTCGGCAAATAGAAGCTTCTCGTCGTGCTATGACCCGCTACATTCGCCGGGGTGGAAAAATTTGGATCCGTATTTTCCCTGACAAACCAGTAACAATGCGTCCAGCAGAAACTCGGATGGGTTCTGGTAAAGGTTCACCTGAGTTTTGGGTGGCTGTAGTTAAGCCAGGACGGATTATGTTTGAAATCGCTGGTGTTTCTGAAGAAATTGCTCGTGAAGCTATGCGTTTGGCAGCATTTAAGTTGCCCATTAAAACAAAATTCATTTCACGCGCTCAAATAGAGCCACAATCAGAGTCAGAAGAGGTACAGGAGTAGGTTATGCCACTTCCCAAAATTTCAGAAGCCAGAGAACTAAGTGACGAAAAGTTGGTACAACAAATTATTGCCACCAAAAAGCAGTTATTCCAGTTGCGTTTACAAAAAGCAACCAGACAGTTAGAAAAACCCCATCAGTTTAGACACGCTAGACATCGGTTGGCACAGTTACTAACTGTAGAAGCAGAACGTCAAAGAGTAACAGAAGAAAGTGTGGCGAGTGATAAAGATAGTACACTCACAACTCAAGATTAAAGGTGACTATGGCAGTTAAAGAAAGAGTTGGCTTAGTAGTAAGCGACAAAATGCAAAAAACAGTGGTAGTCGCTATTGAAAACCGCGCTCCACACCCCAAGTACGGCAAAATTGTTGTTCAAACCAGACGCTATAAAGTTCACGACGAAGAAAATCAATGTAAAGTCGGCGATCGCGTCCGTATTCAAGAAACTCGACCTTTGAGTAAAACTAAGCGTTGGCAAATTACAGAAATTCTGACAGAAAAAGCTAGCACTTAAATTCATATTGTTGTTATCTTCACCCCAAAGGGAGAACAAGTGTGATTCAACCCCAAACTTATCTTAATGTTGCAGATAACAGCGGTGCCCGTAAGCTAATGTGTATTCGCGTATTAGGTGCAGGTAACCGTCGTTATGGCGGTGTCGGCGATAAAATTATTGCTGTTGTTAAAGATGCCATTCCTAATATGGCTGTGAAAAAATCCGATGTTGTCGAAGCAGTAATTGTCCGTACTCGTAAGGGTATGCGTCGTGACAGCGGTATGAGTATTCGTTTTGATGATAACGCCGCAGTTATCATTAATAAAGATGGTAATCCTAGAGGTACACGGGTATTTGGTCCTGTGGCTCGGGAATTACGCGACAAAAGCTTTACAAAAATCGTTTCTCTGGCTCCCGAGGTACTGTAATGCCTAAACCTCTACCGAAAGTTTTCTACAAAATGCACGTCAAAGCTGGCGATACTGTACAGGTGATTGCTGGTAAAGACAAAGGCAAAGTTGGTGAAATTATTAAGGCTCTTCCTCAAGTTAGTAAAGTTGTAGTTAAAGGCGTAAACATTAAAACCAAGCACGTCAAGCCTCAGCAAGAAGGTGAATCTGGTCGGATTGTTTCTCAAGAAGCTCCGATTCACAGCTCTAACGTGATGGTCTATTCCACAAAGCAAAACGTTGCTAGTCGTATTTGCTACACTACAACCCCTGAGGGCAAGAAGGTACGTATGTTGAAAAAAACTGGCGAAATACTTGATAAGTAGTTAGGAGTGAAGAATTAATCATAAAGAGTTAAAATTTAGAACTTAAGAGTTAAAGGTAATATTTAACTCATAACTTTTTCTCCCCTGACCAAGACCAGGGACTACAAGGACTAAAAATATGGCAACACGACTGAAAAGTTTATATCAGGAAACAATTGTTCCCAAACTGATGAATCAGTTTCAGTATACTAATGTTCACCAAGTACCGAAAGTGGTGAAAATTACTGTTAACAGAGGTTTGGGAGAAGCAGCTTCTAATGCTAAAGCACTCGAAGCATCTTTAAATGAAGTCGCAATGATTGCAGGGCAAAAACCTGTGGTTACACGAGCCAAAAAGGCGATCGCTGGTTTTAAAATTCGCCAAGGTATGCCTGTAGGCATTATGGTAACTCTCCGGGGCGAACGAATGTATGCCTTTCTCGACCGTTTGATTAGCCTTGCTTTACCTAGAATTCGTGACTTTCGTGGTATTAATCCCAAAAGCTTTGATGGTCGTGGTAACTACACTTTAGGTGTTAGAGAGCAACTAATTTTTCCAGAAGTTGAGTACGACAGCATCGACCAAATCCGTGGTTTTGATATTTCCATTATCACCACAGCAAAAAACGATGAAGAAGGACGCGCCTTACTAAAAGAAATGGGAATGCCCTTCCGGGATAGTTAACAGTTATATAGAGGGAACGATGGCGGCTAACGATACAATTGCTGATATGCTAACGCGCATACGCAATGCCAACCTGGCGCGGCATCAAACTACACAAGTGCCAGCAACAAGAATGACCCGTAGTATTGCTAGAGTACTTCGGGAAGAAGGATTCATCGGTGAATTTGAAGAAGCAGGTGAAGGTGTAAAGCGCAACTTAGTAATTGCCTTAAAATACAAAGGCAAAAATCGTCAACCTTTAATTACCGCTCTCAAACGGGTGAGTAAGCCAGGATTGCGAGTTTACTCTAACAAAAAAGAGTTACCAAGAGTACTAGGTGGTATTGGCATTGCCATTATTTCTACATCCAGTGGGATCATGACAGACCGTGAAGCACGGCGTCAAAGTCTCGGTGGTGAAGTACTTTGTTATGTTTGGTAAGAATGGTAATAGGTAGTGGGGAGTGCTGAGTGCTGAGTGCTGAGTGCTGGGTGCTGGGTGCTGAGTACTGAGTGGATAAACCAGTAAGCTATCACTACATTTTCCCAACTCCCAACTCCCAACTCCCAACTCCCTTTCTTAAAACAACCAACAAAGGAGAAATTATTATGTCTCGGATTGGGAAACGTCCAATTACGGTTCCTACCAAAGTAGAAGTCAAAGTTGATGGTACTAAAGTTATTGTTAAAGGACCCAAAGGAGAACTTTCCCGTGATTTACCAAATCATGTAAATGTCTCTCAAGAAGGAGAAACTTTGTCCGTTAACCGTAAAGATGACTCTCGTACATCCCGCCAAATGCACGGTTTATGCCGAACTTTGGTAGCCAATATGATTGAAGGAGTTTCTAAAGGCTTTCAACGGCGTTTAGAAATTCAAGGGGTAGGTTATCGGGCACAAGTTCAAGGTCGTAATCTAATACTGAACATGGGTTTCAGTCATCAAGTGCAAATTGCTCCCCCAGAAGGAATTCAATTTGCAGTAGAGAATAATACTAACGTCATCATCAGCGGATTTGACAAGGAAGAGGTAGGTAATATAGCAGCTAAAATTCGTGCTGTTCGCCCACCAGAACCTTATAAAGGAAAAGGAATTCGTTACGCTGGTGAAGTTGTTAGACGTAAAGCTGGTAAGACTGGTAAGAGTGGTAAGAAGTAGAAAATGAAACTTACTCGTATAGAATCAAAAGCGCGTCGTCATCAACGCATCCGTACTAAAGTTAGTGGCTCTCAGGAACGTCCTCGGCTGGCTGTGTTTCGTTCTAACGAACACATTTACGCTCAAATAATTGACGATACTCAGCATCATACTTTGGTGTCAGCTTCAACTGTAGAGCCAGATTTAAAATCCAAGTTAGCTAGTAGTGCTACTTGCGAAGCTTCCACAGAAGTAGGCAAATTAATCGCAGCGCGATCGCTAGAAAAAGGTATTACTAAAGTAGTATTTGACCGGGGTGGAAATCTTTACCATGGTCGGATTAAAGCACTAGCTGAAGCTGCTCGTGAAGCTGGTTTAGATTTTTAATTTTAGATAGTGCTGAGTGCGGGGTGCTGAGTGCTGAGTGCTGAGGGCGGAGTGGATAAAAAGTAAGCTTTTACGGCGTTTTCTCTATTCCCTGTTTCCTATTCCCCCTACTCCCTACTCCCTGTTCTCTGTTTCCTATTCCCCCTACTCCCTACTCCCTACTCCCTGTTCTCTGTTTCCTATTCCCCCTACTCCCTACTCCCTTTCTTAAAACAACCAACAAAGAATATTTATATGGCAACTGAGAGAAAAGGCAAAGCGAAACGCGCCAAAAAAGAAGATACTAACTGGCAAGAGCGAGTCATCCAGATTCGCCGGGTCAGTAAAGTAGTTAAAGGTGGTAAAAAACTTAGCTTCCGTGCCATTGTCGTTGTCGGTAACGAACGCGGTCAAGTTGGTGTCGGAGTCGGTAAAGCTTCAGATGTAATTGGAGCAGTGAAAAAAGGCGTAGCTGATGGCAAAAAACATCTGATTGATGTTCCGATCAATAAAGCCAACTCTATTCCCCATCCGATTAATGGTACAGGTGGTGGCGCAAAAGTGATGATGCGTCCTGCAGCTCCTGGTACTGGTGTAATCGCCGGTGGTGCTGTACGTACAGTGCTGGAGTTAGCTGGTGTGCGTAACATTCTTGCTAAACAACTTGGCTCTAAAAATCCACTTAATAACGCTAGAGCCGCAGTCAATGCTTTATCTACCCTACGTACCTTTACTGAAGTTGCTGAAGATAGAGGTATTCCTGTAGAAAATCTCTACATCTAACGGTGGGGAGTGCTGAGTGCTGAGTGCTGAGTGCGGAGGGCGAAGTGCAAAAGAGTGCGGAGTGGATAAAAAGTAAGCTGTTACGGTGTTTTCCTTCAACCCTATTTCCTATTCCCTTTCTTAAAAATTATGAGACTAAACGATGTTAAGCCTCAAGCAGGCTCAAAAAAGCGGCGTCGCCGTGTAGGTCGCGGTATTTCTGCTGGTCAAGGTGCTAGTGCAGGTTTAGGTATGCGGGGTCAAAAATCTCGCTCTGGTAGCAGTACTAGACCTGGATTTGAAGGTGGTCAGCAACCATTATACAAGCGGATTCCTAAGTTAAAGGGCTTTCCTCTAGTTAATCGTCAGAATTACACTACGATTAATGTAGAAAAGCTAGCTTCACTCCCCGCCAATACAGAGGTGACATTGGAATCCCTAAAGGAAGCAGGTATTCTCACTGCTGGCAAAGCACCCCTGAAAATTCTTGGTAATGGAGATTTGGGCGTTGCGCTCAATGTTAAAGCCGCAGCTTTTACACAATCAGCTCGTAGCAAAATTGAGGCAGCTGGCGGAAGTTGTGAGGTTTTAGGTCAAGCTAAAGAATAACACACACCTACTAACCGCCAGTGCCTGATTCACACTTCAAGGTAGCCCCGTATGATTAGTCGAGATAAAGCCCCAACGGCTCAAGAAACTTTTATGCAGATGGCGCAAGCAGCAGGTCTTAGGGGCCGTTTGCTTGTTACTGTCGGTATTCTGATTTTGATTCGTCTAGGTATATATTTGCCCATACCTGGAATTGATCGAAAGGCTTTTGCCCAAGCTATCCAATCTGATAATCAAATATTAAGCTTTTTGGATATATTTTCAGGCGGTGGACTTTCTGCTTTAGGAGTCTTTGCTTTAGGTATTCTGCCTTATATCAACGCCTCGATTATTATCCAACTTTTAACGGCTGCAATCCCTACTTTAGAAAATTTACAAAAAAACGAGGGTGAAGCTGGAAGAAGAAAGATTTCTCAGTACACACGTTATGTGTCTTTAGGTTGGGCGATTATTCAAAGTGTGTTTTTGGCAGCTTTCTGGCTCAGACCATTTGCCGCTAATAATAGCTATGGTCCAGTGTTTGTTGCCCAAACCGCGATCGCTCTTGTTGCTGGTTCCATGTTCGTAATGTGGGCATCGGAACTAATTACAGAACGAGGTATTGGTAATGGTGCATCTTTGTTGATTTTTGTCAACATTGTGGCAACTTTACCAAAAGCCTTGGGGGATACCATCGACTTTGTACAAACAGGTAATCGGGAAGCAGTAGGTCGTGTAATTGTACTTTTGTTACTGTTTTTAGTGACAATTGTCGGTATTGTCTTCGTTCAAGAAGGAATTCGCCGCATTCCGATTATTTCGGCTCGTCGTCAAGTTGGTCGGCGGATTTTGGCAGAACAGCGTAGTTACTTACCCTTACGTCTTAACCAAGGTGGGGTAATGCCAATTATTTTTGCTACAGCTATCCTGAGTTTGCCACTACTAGTTGCTAATTTCACCAACAACGTAGGATTAGCAAATGTGGTTAATACTTACTTGAATCCTGGCGGTTCTCAACCTTGGGTATACGCATTAGTGTACTTAGTTTCAATTATTTTCTTCAGCTACTTCTATTCTTCATTAATTCTTAACCCAGTTGATGTTGCCCAGAATTTGAAAAAAATGGGTTCTAGTATCCCTGGTATTCGTCCAGGTAAAGCAACTAGTGAATATATTGAGCGCGTAACTAATAGATTGACGTTTTTAGGTGCGATCTTTTTAGGTTTTATTGCGATTATTCCTACTGCTGTAGAAGGAGCTTTGAATGTACGAACCTTTCAAGGTTTAGGTGCTACCTCCTTACTAATTTTGGTAGGTGTAGCAATTGACACTGCAAAACAAGTTCAAACATATGTTATTTCACAGCGCTATGAAGGAATGGTGAAGCAATAGTGACACGATTAATCTTCTTGGGACCACCTGGAGCAGGAAAAGGAACTCAAGCTAAAACTTTAGCTGAATACTGGAATATTCCCCATATTTCTACTGGTGATATATTGCGTTACGCATTACAACAGCAAACTCCTTTGGGTATTAAAGCCCAAGTTTACATGGATAAGGGTGAGTTGGTTCCAGATATCCTAGTAGAGCAGATGGTACAAGAGCGTTTAAGTCAATCAGACACTGAATCTGGTTGGATACTTGACGGTTTTCCTCGTACTGTTAAGCAAGCAATGTTTTTGCAAGAGCTATTAAGTCAACTTAATCAGTCTGGGGAGATGGTAGTTAACCTAGATGTTCCAGATGATGTAGTGGTTGAGCGTTTACTTGCAAGGGGACGAAAAGACGATACTGAAGAAGTTATTCGGCGTCGTTTAGAGGTGTACCGTTTGGAAACTGCTCCTTTGATTGATTTTTACAGCGATCGCCAACAATTGGTGAAAGTAAATGGCAATCAGTCCTTTGAAGAAGTCACTGCCGAACTAGAGAATGCACTTGGAAAAAGCTAGAAGGTAAAAAAATTCTTTCTTTTTCCTTTTTACTTCTTCCTTATACCTTGGTCACGATGCAACCAAATCTTAAATAAGATATATTAAAAAGCTGTTGATATATTCTCAAAAATGTGTTCTCTTGCAGAAAAGACACTCCTCTGCAATTGAGCAAAAGGCTATTGAGTTGAGGAAAAAACAAGTTGTCCAAGCAAGATTTGATTGAAATGGAAGGTACTGTCACCGAATCATTGCCCAATGCAATGTTTCGCGTTGACCTAGATAACGGGTTTAACGTTTTAGCTCACATCTCTGGCAAAATTCGCCGTAATTATATCAAAATTTTACCTGGCGATCGCGTCAAAGTTGAGCTAACTCCCTATGACCTAACGAAAGGGCGAATAACCTATCGTTTACGTAAAAAATAACTATATGTGGATGATTTTACCACAACCAATTTCATATGGCTTATGATCAGTCATTTAATTGACTAATTTTCCAAAAAATGTTATATTTTTGTATTTGGAGTAAGTAAGAGCATGAAAGTCAGAGCTTCAGTCAAGAAGATTTGTGAGAAATGTAACGTTATTCGTCGTAAAGGTCGAGTGATGGTGATTTGTATAAATCCCAAGCACAAACAACGTCAAGGATAACCTAAGACTTGGTTAGACGATGTTCAAATCACAAAGCCAGCCGATAGAGGCGCAAATTATCCGCGTCTCTAACGTGTAACTAAAGTCTAAAAATACAAAGCGCAAAAACATAGGGAGTCAATTGTGGCACGGATTGCCGGCGTAGACTTACCACGCGATAAGCGAGTGGAAATTGGTCTAACTTACATTTACGGAATTGGATTATCAAGGTCTAAAGAAATTTTAGCTGCTACTCAAGTAAATCCAGACACTCGTGTCAAAGATTTAAGCGATGCGGATGTAGCTAGTCTCAGAGGCGAAATTGAAAGCAACTACCAAGTTGAAGGTGATTTACGCCGTTGGGAAGCAATGAACATCAAACGCCTAATTGATATAGGCACTTATCGGGGTCGTCGTCATCGTATGGGTTTACCTGTGAGAGGACAAAGAACCCGTACTAATGCCAGAACTAGACGTGGAAGACGGCAGACAGTAGCTGGTAAGAAGAAAGCACCAGGGAAATAATCTTAATTCCAACAAGTATTACCTTAACTTTATTACACCAATATGGCGCGACCAACTAAAAAGACAGGAAGTAAGAAGCAAAAGCGTAACGTACCCAACGGTATGGCTTACATCCAGTCTACCTTCAACAATAGCATTGTCACTATTACCGATCAAAACGGGGATGTTATTTCCTGGGCTAGTGCTGGTTCTAGTGGATTTAAAGGAGCAAAAAAAGGAACTCCCTTTGCAGCTCAAACTGCTGCCGAAAGTGCAGCACGTCGAGCCATAGACCAAGGAATGAGACAAATTGAAGTCATGGTTAGTGGGCCTGGTGCTGGACGAGAAACCGCCATTCGGGCGCTGCAAGGAGCAGGACTAGAAATTACCCTAATTCGAGATATCACCCCAATTCCTCACAACGGTTGTCGTCCGCCAAAACGCCGTCGAGTTTAAAGTCAGATATTGATTGTTGCTCTAGGTGAGCGACGTTACGTACAGCAAAAATAAATAGCAACGCCTACTAACTTGGGGGCGTAAAAAAGCGAGGCAAGTAATTGCCTTTTCTTGTAATACCTGAAGACAAGGGAGGCTACTCCGTGGCACAATTCCAAATTGAGTGTGTAGAGTCAAATAGCGAGGAAACTCGAAGCCATTATAGTAAATTTGTGCTGGAACCTCTAGAACGCGGTCAAGGAACAACCGTTGGTAATGCCCTGAGACGGGTTTTATTATCAAATTTAGAGGGAACAGCGGTTACAGCAGTCCGAATTGCAGGCGTTTCACACGAGTTTGCTACAGTTCCGGGTGTGCGGGAAGACGTTTTAGAAATCCTCATGAAAATGAAGGAAGTCATCCTTAAAAGCTACTCTTCTCAACCCCAAATCGGTCGCTTACTAGTTACAGGGCCAGCAACAGTTACCTCCGCCCACTTTGATTTACCAAGCGAAGTCGAAATTATCGACCCAACCCAGTATGTAGCGACTTTAGCCGAGGGCGCAAAGCTGGAAATGGAATTTAGGATTGAAAAGGGCAAGGGATACCGCACTGTAGAACGAGGTCGTGAAGAAGCTACATCGTTAGACTTTTTACAAATAGACTCCGTATTTATGCCAGTACGGAAAGTCAATTATAGCGTTGAAGACTCTCGGGGTGAAGGCTCAATACCGAAAGACAGGCTGTTATTAGAAGTATGGACGAACGGTAGTTTGAGTCCACAAGAAGCTGTATCTTCTGCTGCTGCTATCTTGGTAGATTTATTTAGTCCATTAAAAGATATTTCTGTTGAAATAGCAGAGTCAGTATCTGATATTGATCAAGACCCAACAGCTCAGATTCCGATTGAAGAGTTACAGCTTTCTGTGCGAGCTTATAATTGTCTCAAGCGGGCACAAGTCAACTCTGTAGCTGACTTGTTAGATTATACCCAAGAAGACCTTTTGGAAATCAAAAACTTTGGTCAGAAGTCAGCAGAGGAAGTTGTAGAAGCTTTGCAGCGGCGTTTGGGAATTACCTTGCCAATGGAGAGAGGCTCGAAACACGGCTCGTAAAGGTAGCAGTTAGCTATTAGCTAATAGCTAACCGCCCAAAATATATCATTTGTAGTGTCATTATTTTTGGTTGATTAATTATGCGTCACCGTTGTCGCGTCAAACAACTTAGTAAGCCCGCCGACCAGCGTCGCGCCTTATTGCGATCGCTCACCACAGAGTTGATTCGTCATGGTCGCATTACTACTACTTTAGTCCGCGCTAAAGTGGTCAGAAGCGAAGTAGAAAAAATGATAACCCTAGCGAAAGATGGCTCCCTAGCAGCACGTCGGCAAGCGTTAGGTTATATTTTCGACAAACAATTGGTTCATGCTTTGTTTGAGCAAGCTCCCGGTCGTTATGGTAATCGTAGTGGCGGTTATACCCGGATTCTACATACTGTACCTCGTCGGGGCGACAATGCTCAAATGGCAATTATTGAATTAGTTTAGATTTGGATTTCAAATTAAATCTGAAATCTCAAACTGCTATGTTACAGAGCCACTTGTCAACATCGACCCAACGAGTCGCCCTAGTAATACAATACTTGGGCACTCATTTTCATGGCTGGCAAAGGCAACTCCACCACCGTACCGTTCAAGAAGAAATAGAAAAAGCGATCTCTAATGTAGTTGGTCATCACGTAACAATACATGGTGCCGGCAGAACCGATAGTGGAGTTCATGCAGCAGCCCAAGTGGCTCATTTTGATGTTAAAACTTTAATTCCGGCTCATAAATGGGCAACTATTCTGAATAGTTATTTACCAAACGATGTATTAATTCGGGCTAGTGCTGGTGTAGACATTCGTTGGCACGCTCGTTTTGGCGCGGCCTATCGGCGTTATCGTTACACGTTATATACTGAAGGTCGGCCAAATTTGTTTGTCCAGCCCTTTAGTTGGCACTATTATCAAGCACCATTAGATGAGCAACTAATCCAAGCTGCATTAAAACCACTAATGGGACACCATCACTTAGCAGCTTTCCACCGTGCTGGATCCAAGCGAAAGCATTCTTGGGTAGAAGTCCAAGCAGCAGAATGTTATCGTGAAGGTTCGTTTATTCATATTGAGATCCAAGCAGACGGATTTTTGTATGGTATGGTGCGACTGTTAGTCGGAATGCTAGTCCAAGTTGGTACAAAAGAGCGATCGCTTACCAACTTTACCGAACTGTGGAAAGAACAACGTCGAGAAGAAGTAAAACACGCTGCACCTGCTCACGGTTTATGTTTACTACGAGTTGGCTATCCAGAATTTCCCTTTCCCCAAGAAGTTTGGTACGAGACTCAACCAAAATTTGTTTTTGAGGATAGTGGGTAGTAAGGAGTGCTGAGTGAGGAGTGCTGAGTGCTGAGTGGATAAAAAGTAAGCTGTTAAGGCGTTTTCCCTATTCCCTGTTCCCTACTCCCCCTGCTCCCTACTCCTGCTCCCCCTACTCCCTACTCCCTACTCCCTACTCCCTTTCTTAAAACAACAAAGGATAAACAAATGGCAGAAAAAACTTTCTTACCCCCGATTGATACGCTAGAACATGATTGGTATGTAGTAGACGCTGCTGATCAACGTCTGGGTCGGCTCGCTAGCGAAGTCGCTATGGTACTACGTGGTAAAAATAAACCCCACTATACTCCCCACTTGGATACTGGTGACTTTGTAATCGTGATCAACGCTGAGAAAATTACAGTCACAGGTAAAAAAAGTACCCAGAAACTTTATCGTCGTCACTCTGGTCGTCCTGGGGGAATGAAAACCGAAACCTTCGCTAAATTACAAGACCGTCTACCAGAAAGAATCGTAGAACAGGCTGTCAAAGGAATGTTACCCAAAAATAGTTTAGGGCGACAATTGTTCACTAAACTTAAAGTCTACACAGGCCCAACTCATCCCCACGCAGCTCAAAAACCCAAAGAACTAAAAATTAATACAATTCCAGGAGCAGAATAATGCAAGCTACAGATAACACTAGCGGACGCGCTATGTACTGGGGTACTGGTCGTCGTAAGTCCGCAGTTGCACGAGTACGTTTAGTTCCCGGTACAGGACAACTGATTGTTAACGGTAAACCAGGAGATTTGTATTTCCAGTTCAATGCCAATTACCTAGGAGTCATCAAAGCACCTTTAGAAACTCTAGGTATGGAAAACGATTATGATATTCTTGTGAGAGCCGAAGGCGGTGGTCTCACAGGGCAATCAGATGCAGTTCGTCTAGGAGTGGCTCGGGCGCTGTGTCAATTAGACCCAGCTAATCGTCCACCTCTGAAAACAGAAGGTTACCTTACTCGTGACCCACGGGCAAAAGAACGTAAAAAGTATGGTTTACACAAAGCCCGCAAAGCTCCTCAGTACTCCAAACGTTAATCAGCTTTGGATTTTAGATTTTAGATTAATTTGAAATTTAAAATCTAAACTCTGTGTAGAAGTTATAATTTATATAGATAAACCACGAAAGGAAAATGGCAAAACCTGATATTCATCCCCAGTGGTATCCAGAAGCAAAGGTTTACTGCAACGGTCAAGTTGTAATGACTGTTGGTTCTACTAAACCTGAGCTACATGTAGATGTTTGGTCTGGAAACCACCCTTTTTACACTGGTACTCAGAAAATTATTGATACTGAAGGTCGCGTTGAACGCTTCCTGCGTAAGTATGGTATGAGCGGCAATCAAGGCTCTGGCGGTAAAAAGAAAAAGTAGCTGGTTGGCTCTAGTTTAAATAACGACCCCGCATTTGCAGGGTCGGTTTTGTGCATTTTATTGAGCCAAATAGTTATTTTGAGGGCGTTAATCATGGCTGAATCATACCTGCTGGAGAAACTAAAATCGGTTGAACAAACTTTCAATGAATTAACTCGTCGTCTTGCTGACCCAGATACAGCGCAGAATCCTGATGAGTATCAAGAAATTGCGAAAGCTCGTTCTGGATTAGAAGAGGTAGTCAATACCTACGATACTTGGAAAGCTGCCCAAGAAGATTTGGTGGGAGCGCGACAAGTTTACAAAGAATCTGCAAGCGATGCTGAATTGCAAGAAATGGCAGCTCTAGAAGTTCAAGAACTTGAGCAAAAAATTGAATATTTAGAAAATCGCTTGAAAATATTACTTTTACCCCGCGACCCCAATGATGATAAAAACATTATGTTGGAAATTCGCGCTGGTACTGGTGGTGACGAAGCAAGTATTTGGGCTGGGGATTTGATGCGGATGTATACACGCTACGCCCAAACCCAAAATTGGAAGGTTTCCCTGATGAGTGAATCTTTGGGAGAAATGGGCGGTTGGAAAGAAGTTATATTAGAAATTAAAGGTGACAACGTTTACAGTCAACTAAAATTTGAAGCTGGAGTGCATCGCGTTCAAAGAGTCCCTCTTACCGAAGCTGGGGGACGGGTTCATACTTCTACTGCGACAGTGGCAATTATGCCAGAAGTTGATGATGTAGAAATTCATATCGACCCTAAAGATATTGAAATGACCACAGCACGGTCTGGTGGTGCTGGTGGACAAAATGTCAACAAGGTAGAAACTGCGGTAGACTTGATGCACAAGCCTACTGGTATCCGGATTTTTTGTACAGAAGAACGTAGCCAATTACAGAATAAAGAACGAGCGATGCAGATTTTGCGAGCAAAGCTGTATGAAATGAAGCTACGCGAACAGCAAGAAGCTGTAACTTCCATGAGGCGATCGCAAGTTGGTACTGGTTCTCGTTCTGAAAAAATCCGCACCTACAACTACAAAGACAACCGGGTTACAGACCACCGTCTTGGTAACAACTACTCCCTCAACCCAGTTTTGGAAGGAGATTTAGAGGAAGTAATTCAGTCTTGTATTTCCCAAGACCAGCAAGAACGTTTAGCGGAACTTGCTGCTGGAGCCGGAAGTTAAGAAGGAAAACATAAGGAATAAAACCTGGGCTTTATCCTCTCTTAATACTTAGATATGTAGTTGTAATTTCTAAGGATTAGTACAACTACATACTTATTTTTTCATAAGTAATTATCCAAATCTTCCAACCTATTGCTGAAAATTAGATATTCGACTAAGGTTCCTTCTGAAATCCTGCTTGCACAAAATGGTGATCAAACGTTAGAGCAATTGTAACATTTTGCTGTTGCATAACAGTAAATGAAATGCAGTCAGTAAGTGAGTAAGTTTTGTCCTGGTATTGTTTGAAATACTCCCACCCTGTACAGAAAAGTAGTTCATCTACATGAATAAATTCAACTGAGGGACTAGACAGCAAATTATTGCCGATTTGTAAATCTTGTATGGTAATGACGGCTATTGAGATAGGTGACTGTCTCACTTAAGACATAAGAAGTCGTAATTAATGAGAGAGGGGATGTTGTTAACAACTGCCAATGGCTTTGGGCTGCTTGATGATTCTGATCATTCAATAGCTCTAACGCTAGAAGATAGCTAGTATCTAGAAAATACATTTAGATTAACCATAGATGTAGTGATCATGATTCACAGAAGCATCCATTATGGTGTCAACGATAGGGTCTTTCCCTAATTGTAGGATTGGATCTTCTTCCGCGATTGGTACAATAACAATTACATTCTGATGCTTATGAATTTCTACCGCTTGAATGCCCTTCAAAAGTTCTCTTGGGATGAATAATCCTTGTTCGCTAACAATCGCTTTCATAACTTCTATTCCTGTAAATTGTCTTATCTAATAGACATTTTACCGCTTCTCTTATAAATTTTGTAGCCAAGCTCAGATATTGATAAAAGTGCTAATTATAATGGAAATTCTTAAAAACCTTGTTTGGATTACCATTAGTCTTTTCAATGTCGTATTCCTGACGTAATGTTTTTAAAAATCCAACAATAAAAAATTGTTGTTAGCTGATACATATATAAGTTATGGGTTCAAATTCAATCCTTCCCAACGATTGCGGAAGTTGTTTGGCTGGTCGTCTAAGTACCTATATAAAATTAAATATAGAATGTCGTTGCAAGGAGTAATGACGTTCGCGTTAGCGTTCCTGAAGGATAGTAACCGCAGAGACTGAGATTGCTTCGTTCCTCGCGGTGGACAAAATATATATTTATGCTTAAGTACTTGTACCAGTTTATCATCAAGGTGAGATTGTAGGTTTTTTAAAACAAGAATTAGCTGAAGATGTAATTAAGTTTTTAAATGAAGATACTATTTTAAAGAAAGCATTAAAAATGGCTTGTTTTGATTTGCTGAAAAAATCGGATGTTGATACTAGCAAAGTTAATGAATTAGTTAAAAAATATATTAAAAATAGCGAACGTCCTAAATATGGCACAAGAGCGATCGCCCTACTTTTACGCGAGAGACAGCAAGAACTTGATTTAGGTAATCAGGAATTTGTCAAGTTCTGCGATAGTTTTAAAGTTTCCCCTGTTGAACTAAATAATATATACGCTGGCGAAACAATTGATGATAATTTACTAGCACCACTTTCACGGATTCTCGGAAAATCCAAAAATGATTTGCAGCAAGTGCGGGATGGTTTAAGTGATGAGCAATTAAGAAGTTAAGGTTAATGGCACTCAAATCTATCATTCTTATTGATATATTTCATGCTTAATATCAATTTGCTTTCTTGCAATCTAGCAACTATCCTGATTTCTAGATGTAGGGAAAGTAAATCATGACTGAAATAGAAAATCAAAACCTAACAATTGCTCATAAGTTCGTCGAGTATTTTCTGGGTCAAGGAGACATGAACCTTGCAGAGGAACTTCTCAGCGAAAAAGTTCAGGTTATTACAGGACTCAAACCCAGTGGCGCAATTGATGGTGTAGAAGAATATAAACAGATATTTTCTAGCTTCTATGATGCGTTTCCTCCCGTGCAACCTCTAGTAATTGAGGACAGTTTTGCAGCAGGCGATCGCGTAGTTGTGAGATTCAAGTCTTTTCAGAAGCATGAGAAGGACTTTTTTGGTGTTCCCAAAAGTGATCGGGTGATTACCTTTCATGAAACTCATGTGATGCGAATTGAAGATAGCAAGATTGTAGAAAACATTGTCAGCGCTACTAATCTAGAATTTGAGATGCTGATGGCTCCTGTACTAACTCCATTAATTTTGAAGTAAAGCTATGTTACCGAACATCTACGCTGATACACCAATTGCGCTCGTTCCCGCTCAATCTATAGCCGCATTCCCCGTCAATACTTTTCTAGAGAATTTGGCGATCGCCCCAAATGGTGAAATATTTGTCACCAATCATGAAGTTGGGGAAGTTTGCAAACTTGATATTCAGAATAATCTCACATCATATAGCAAACTTGATGGCAAGGTGAGCGGTATTGCCTTGATAGAAGAAAATAACTTTCTGGTTAATGGTTGGAATCCAAACAATGTCCCCTTCATTGCAATTCTATCCAACGGCGAAGTACAATTCCTGCAAACCTTACCGGAAGCACTTTTTCTCAATGGCATCACACCAATTTCTCCTAACTGTTACCTGATGGCAGATTCCTATCGTGGAGCTATCTGGTCGTTTGATCTGAATACAAAAACAACTGATATTTGGTTAGAACATCCTTTGCTTGCCCGTAGCGATGATACCAGTGCTTTTCCAGCAGCAAATGGGTTGAAAAAATTTGGCAATTTTCTTTATGTTTCCAACACACAGCAAATGTTGTTACTGCGGATTCCCTTAGATGAAACTCTCAAACCCCAGAAGCCAGAAATCTTTGTAGAACAAACAAACATAGATGATTTTGCCTTTGATATTCATGGCAATCTCTACGGCGCTACCCATGTTTACAACAGCGTAATTCGCATTGATAGCGATCGCCGCACGACAATTATTGCTCAAAGTGAGCAAGGAGTTACGGGTTGTACTGCCGTAGCCTTCCATGACTCAGCTTTGTATGTTGTCAATAACGGTGGAATGTTTTTACCCCCTGCAAATGGCATCGAGCCAGCCCAAATTGTTCGTTTGGAGGTTGGTGTTGTAGGGGCACCTTTGTTGAGTAGAGTCTAAAGTTATGCACAGCGATCCTCCCGTTACAGTAGATGTAATGCAGAGCGTCAAGTTAGGAAAAGAACACGAGTTTGAAATTCTTTTGAAGCAGATTATCAGTGCTGCTAGCAATTTTGAAGGATATTTAGGCGCGTCTGTATTTCGCCCTAATGAACAACATGAATTGGAATACCGTATTATCTTCAAGTTTGATCGCTTGGAGCATTTAAAGCAATGGGAAAACTCTCCAACTCGCCAAAAGCTGCTTGCGCGAGCTAAAGAACTAACCATTAATGAGGGCAAATTCTCGATTATCACAGGTTTAGAAACTTGGTTTACTTTACCTACACGACCAGGAATGAAGGCTCCACCTCGCTATAAGATGGTACTGGTTACTGGTATAGCAATTTTTGCTATCAATCAAGTTTTAGCTCTACTTCCATTATCTTGGTTGCCATTACCATCTCTGATACAGTTGCTGATTTTGATATTAATCACAACCACACTGATGACTTATGTGGTAATGCCAAGGCTGACAAAATTATTAGCTTGGTGGCTCTATCCTGATCATTAGTCTAAACACATAACTAGGAAGAACAAAATTCTTGAAAAGTGTCAAGGATGAGTGTTACTGTGCCAAAATTTAAGTAAAATTTTGTTAAGATTGGCCACGGTGCGAACCTATAGCCCCCTATTTAAACCTTCCTAGGAGACTCTTGATGCTGCGACTGGAACATATCAGTAAAATTTACCCCACAGGTGAAGTTCTCAAGGATGTCAACTGGGAAGTGAAACCTGGCGATCGCATTGGTTTGGTAGGTGTAAATGGAGCTGGAAAGTCTACTCAACTGAAGATTATCACTGGGGAGATAGAACCAACTGCGGGTGAGATTATTCGTCCTGCGAGCTTACACATAGCTTACCTGAACCAAGAATTTGAGGTAGACACAACCCGCACAGTCAAAGAAGAATTCTGGCGTGCTTTTGCCCAAGCCAATCAAGTCAATGAAGCTTTATCTCAAGTACATCGGCAGATGGAAAGTGCGACTCCTGACGAGTTAGATGAACTGATCAACAAGATGGATCGTCTGCAACGAGAGTTTGAAGCGATGGACGGATATGGGTTAGAAGCCAAAATTGACAAGATTTTACCCGAAATGGGTTTTGAAGCAGGAGATAGCGATCGCTTAGTTAGTGCTTTTAGTGGTGGTTGGCAGATGCGGATGAGTTTGGGTAAAATTCTGCTGCAAAAGCCTGATTTGTTACTACTGGACGAACCGACAAACCATTTAGACTTAGAAACCATTGAATGGTTAGAGAATTACCTGAAAAACTTAACAACGCCGATGGTCATAGTTTCTCATGACCGGGAGTTTTTAGATCGGCTTTGTACACAAATCGTAGAAACTGAGCGTGGTGTTTCTTCAACTTACCTTGGTAACTACTCATTATATCTCCAACAAAAAGCTGAAAACCAAGCAGCGCAAATGAGCGCTTACGAACGTCAGCAAAAGGAAATTGACAAACAACAAACCTTTGTTGATCGGTTCCGTGCTAGTGCTACCCGCAGTACCCAAGCGAAAAGTAGGGAAAAGCAACTAGATAAAATAGAACGTATTGAAGCACCAATCCACGGTGTAAAAACTTTGCAGTTTCGCTTTCCTGATGCACCCCGTAGTGGACGGGAAGTTGTGGAAATTAAGAATTTAACTCATACGTACGGTGATAAAATTCTATTCCTAAGCGCGAATCTCCTGATTGAAAGAGGCGATCGCATTGCCTTTCTTGGTCCTAACGGTGCTGGTAAATCGACATTATTACGTTTAATTACAGGTAACGAACAACCTACCGAAGGTAGTGTAAGCTTGGGCGAACACAATGTTATTCCCGGTTACTTTGAACAAAATCAAGCAGAAGCTCTGGATTTGAACAAAACAGTCATGGAAACAATTCATGATGAAGTTCCCGATTGGAAAAACGAAGAAGTCAGAACAATTTTAGGCAGATTTTTGTTTGCTGGAGACACAGTATTTAAGAAAGTTGGTGCCTTGAGTGGAGGTGAAAAAGCCCGTCTGGCTTTAGCCAAAATGCTATTACGTCCAGTCAATTTTTTAATTCTAGACGAGCCGACAAATCACTTAGACATTCCAGCAAAAGAGATGTTAGAAGAAGCCATCCAGAACTACGATGGCACAGTAATTATAGTCTCACACGACCGTTATTTTATCTCTCAAGTTGCCAATAAAATCGTTGAAATCCGCGATGGTGACTTTCGTGTTTATCTTGGTGACTATCACTACTACCTAGAAAAAATCGCAGAAGAGAAAGAACAAGCAAAACAAGAAGCGATCGCTGTTGAAAAAGCTGCTAAAAAAGCTGCTAAATCCGCAAAAGCTTCTGGGAAGAAGAAGGGAGTAGGGAGTAGGGAGTAGGGAAGAAGAAGGGAGTAGGGAAGAAGAAGGGAGTAGGGAGTAGGGAAGATAAAGAAGTGTTTTTTTCATTATTTACGAGCGCGATGTCCTACGCTCTATAAGAAGCTTATATAGTTTTCTCC
>Ga0224723_1000765_pt1 | contig 21208 bp, 17 predicted proteins | sample Balambano_FR2_Me_FD_161647 | JGI IMG/M metagenome (GOLD analysis project Ga0224723, IMG submission 161647) | Freshwater sediment microbial communities from Lake Towuti, South Sulawesi, Indonesia - Balambano_FR2_MetaG | ecosystem: Environmental > Aquatic > Freshwater > Lake > Sediment | place... | reverse complement strand
TTGTTAAGTACGTTAGCGGTTTTATGGACCCAACACCGTTGCACACGAGTGGTGGGAAATACTTGCGCTAGCGCCTTCCAAAACCCTCATGCTCCATCGCCAATCGCCAGTTCTGGAGCCTGTTTCAGCCCTTGGTCTTGCAGGCGTAACAACAAGGGCTGCCAACTCAATTCGGATTCTCGACATCCCGCTTCCAACCCCAGCAGTTCCTTGGTTCCTGGATCAGTGGCACCGATGATAACCAGAATGCACTGCCGGTCGTCCTCGTTGCGGATGAGGACGAACCTACTGCATTGGCGGGGAGCCACTTTTGTGATTCGCCAGCATGTTTTTTTACCCTGGCAAGCACTCACTGAACTGGGTTTGCTGGGTCACAACGAAACCGGAGCGGTGTTTGAACAGTCGGTGCAATTGGTTTTCAACGACACGTTAAAGGTAACCCTGCGCCAAATTATGGTGAAGTTAAATCTGCCAACCCGAGATGGAGATGATAAAGTTCGTCTTCTCTATGAGGGCATGATGATTGCTATTCCTCCAGTCCATTGGCAGTCGTTCGCTCAACTCAATGTAGACGCTACTGTTCAATTCCTCCAACAGTTAGCCGCACAAATGGAATTGTCGAAATTCTGCTCCCACCCCAGAGGAGAAAAAAGAAAGTCCCCAAACCCAAGCGACAAAAAGACAAACCTCACCTCTCCACTGCTCGATTGCTGAGTGAATCGAAATCTAAAAAAGATAAAAAAGCACCTTGAAAGGGCTGGTTACTGGAGGGGTAAAGAAAGTTTATTTAAATCTGGTCGTCAGCTTCGCGAGAAGAGTCGGAAATAGAACGATCGCCCTATCTCTTTGAGCGGAAAAGCAATGTAAGTCAGCGGATTGATTGTGACTATAATATCTCGAAAATCGCGTTTGGCTAAGAACACGATCGCTTTAGCCACCCAACCAGGAGACATCACCCCATAGGGATTGAGGTTGCTCTTGAATGGGCCGAGGATCAATTTGCGGATGATACAGGGAGCATCCAGGCGACGTAAAGTAATCAGATCCCCTAAAGTCCGTTTAGAGAGTTCGTAGAGGGGGCTGAGGGCAGGGCTGACTTCGGCCTCCGAGGTATTGATCCACAGTTCTTTGATGGCGCGATGCGAAGATTCTGTCACAGTACTCAGGAATAATTCTGCCAGTCTCCAGCCAGAAAAGGTATTGACTTCAAAGGCTTTGTGAATCGCCTCAGGAGAGCGATCGCCATACACATTGACCCCATGATTGATGATCAAAATATCCACCGATTTGAGACGATCGCGCAGATCCGCTTCTGCTCCCACAGTCCACTGAACCACGGGAATGGGTGGATCAAACTGAGCCTCAGGTGATGTGGTGAGTGCGATCACTTTAGCCCCCTGCTGGGATAGCTCGGTGATCAGCGATCGCCCCATTGCTCCTGATGCGCCCGTGATGGCAATCACTTTGCCTTTGAGGGACAAGCTAGTTCCTAACACTTTATCCACCACCGTAAAATGACCACAAAAATAGGCATTGCCTTGATCAAAATGATGCCGCCAATGATAAGTCCGGTTGACCGTCCATTGAGAGGGTATGGTTTCTAGATCACCGGGTCTATGGGTCAGATCGGTTTCCCAGAGGAAGCCCTGCGATCGCGCTAGAGCCGTCAGCAGAAATCCAATAGAATAAACCCAGCCCAACCACAGTCCGTAGGCTGGGATGCCCAGTGCGTAACTCAGTCCGACGATTAGCCCAGTCACACCCACCATGACAGCGGCTTCGGGGGCATCGTTCAACAATTGCGCTTTTTGATAAGCTGTCTGGCTAACGATACTCAAATCCCGCCGATACGCCTTGTGATGCAAATTGTGCCAGCCCTGCAAGGGCGACCAATAGTGACCTGCCAGGTGATAACTATCACGGACGATTTCAGCAAGAATGACTGTTCCTAAACCTAACAAGAGTTGCCACAGGATTTGACCCAGTTCTAATTGCTCTGGAGAAATTGGCAACTGTTGAATGAGAAGAAGGGGAATTTTCGATAGGGAATTTAAATTAGCAAAGTTCATGTTTGTGTGCGATCGATAAAAGGAACAATCTCCACAGCGAATTCTAAATTGCTACTGTTGGCGATCGCAATGGGCCCATTTGATAGTCAGGGCGATCGCTGACTAACATTGACTCAGCATCTCAGGAGAAATGCTACCTGAGGGCAATGCAGTTTAATAAAATATCGGGCTTCGACTACGCTCAGCCCTTTGGTGTAGCAGATTGAGTGCAGGCGCAACCTGCCGTCAATCCAGTAGGGGATTCTGTATTTCACGAAAATCCCTAACCTTTTTTGAGGGTATTTAGCTGATCTCCTTCAAGGACAGTAGAAAAGCTAGAACCGCATCACGCACTCCAGCGGGATTGCTGCTAATCGCGTTATGTCCGCAATTGGCAATGACTTGAAACTGGGCATTGGGTAAGTGTGCCGCCAATTCTTTGCCATCTTCTATGGGAAACCACCGATCCTGCTGTCCCCACAAAATTAAAGTAGAGCAGGTGACCTGAGATAAATTTTGTTGAAGTGTGGAAAGTAAACCGGGTTGGCGAAGCAGCGATCGCTCAATTTCTAATGCACCTTGTTTCAAATCAACGGCAAATTGAGTAATGGTTCCTGGGAATTCGATGTATGGATGGGTGAGCCAGTAAATTTCTTCATCGGTAATGGCATCTGGATCGATAACGACTTCTCTGCGACCAATCCGAGTAATCCACTGCACGAGAGGCGCAAACGGACGTACCAGCCTCAGTTGATCGACAGTTTGCACTAACTCTAATGGTAAATGAGACATCAAACGCATTCCTTCACTGGGCAACCGTTTGGGAAAAATAGGAACGTTAATTAAGACCAACTGACTGACCAATTCTGGATGATGTTGGGCCAGAGCCAGAGCAGTTAAGGCTCCCATTGATTCACCGATAAAGATTGCAGGTTGGTCAGTCAAGGCATGAACGACGTGCTGTAACTCTATTACTTGATGTCCTACCCGATCGAAGACTGTGCTGGGTTGAGAATACCCATGCCCAGATGCATCGACACCAATCACCCGGAAATGTTGAGCAAAGGGGTCAATCAAATATCGCCAACTGTAGCTCCAACTACCAATGCCATGCAACAGGAACATGGGCTGTCCCTTCCCTTTTTCGCCATAGGCGATCGCTACCGGTTCTCCATAAGGTGCAATTTGAATCGTCTGGCGACCCTGGGGAAATTGCGATCGCCACCAGTCGATTGTCTGAAATTCTGCCATATGCAAACTATCTGTTAGTTATCGGATGCTTCCTGACCATTAAATCAGATGCAGGTCGTTCTGGGATTGTCTGGTGATTTGGAAGTGCTATGATGAAGTGAAAATTGGGGCTGTAGCTCAGCAGGATAGAGCGATCGCCTCCTAAGCGATAGGCCGCGCGTTCGAATCGCGCCAGTCCCGTTTTATCAACGGTTTGTTTTAAGACTGCCTGGAATTTATTTTTTGTGATTATTTTGAAGGGTAGTGGTATTCAAGTAATGATTTTGGGGAGCGCAGGCTGCGCCTGCGCTCCCCAAAATCATTACTTATTTAAGACTACCTTGGAAGTATGGGTCTCGGAGGTCATCCATGATCAGCACTGCTCCTGCCAAAGCGCAAAGCCCTCTCTCTGGTGAAAATCGAGTCACACTGCATGGTTTGAACTGGCAAGGTTATCAGCAAATTCTTCAGGCGCTACCCCAAACCCGTGCAGCGCGGTTGACTTACGATCGCGGAACGTTAGAGATCACCATGCCTTTAAAAGATCATGAATTTTTTACACGGTTGATTGAGCTTTTTGTGCGGATTCTAGTGGTTGAAGCTGGCATGAAAATCAAAACGATGGGGTCAACCACTATGGATCGAGAAGAACTCGATCGCGGCTCAGAACCCGACAATGCCTATTACATCCAAAATCAGCCTCAAGTAGCAGGTCGAACGGTTGATTTAGCCCAAGATCCACCACCTGATTTAGCGGTGGAAATTGATATCACTCATACAGATATTGATAAAAATCGACTGTACGCGGCAATGGGTGTGCCGGAGTTTTGGCGTTATAACGGACAAGACTGGCGGATTTATCAGCTTCAGGGACAAGCTTACATAGAAGTCGATCGCAGCCCCACCTTTACCTGGGTAGAGAAAGCAGAATTATATCGCTTTTTAGAAGCAGCACGACAAGACGAAGTTCAAGCAGAAATCGATTTGCGGGCACGGGTAAGAGAACTGAAACATCAATACCTATAGCTGGAGAACAATGGCAGTCAACATCAAGTGCATCTCAAGTTTTACAACCCTCACCCTACTTTTCCCGCAAATTGTCCCTATCGTTTAATCGAGATTTTGGATCATCAGTTCTACCCAGGCGAGTGGAGCAACTTCTTAGAGGAGTGAACAAGTAGAACTGACGCAATTGAAAGTTCTGGTTGCCGCACGCACTTACCCATCGTGAGTCGCCTGAAAGACAACAGAAAGGTTATTCGCTGGCATTGCGATCGTCCTGATCCAGGTCAACTGATGGGCTTGAGCCGCTGCAATCACGTCCTCCAAATTTCGCACCCCCCACTCTGGATTTTGCGATCGCAGACTCTCATCAAAAGCAGCATTGCTGGGAGCGCTATGTTTTCCGTGCTGTTTGAAAGGGCCATAGAGGTATAAAATTCCCTGGGGCGGCAAAATCCGCTGTGCTCCCGCGATTAGCCCTAGACAGGCAGTCCAGGGAGCAATATGAATCATGTTGATATTGACAATTGCTACGATCGCCTCTCGTTGAAATGAAGTGGCTTTTAAGGAGGCTGGTAATTCATGGGATTCAATGGGCCAGTGGGGAGCGATTGCGTCCAGATGAATTGGCGGATACAGGTTATCCGCAGGCTGCTGCTGCTGCCAAGCAGCGATGCTCACCCGAGCGACAGGATTGGGATCAGAGGGCAGCCAAAACCTGGGACGCAATCGGGGAGCAAAGAAAACTGCATGTTCTCCTGTGCCACTGGAAACTTCTAATATGGTTCCAGTTGGAGGAAGAACCTGTTGCAACACCTTTAAGATGGGTTCGCGATTACGTTCGGTTGCGGGTGCATATTGACGGGCATCCAGATCAGTCATAGCCAAATTACCAGTTGGGGCACTTCTATTTTCCCTGCAATCCGTTGCTTTTAGACAACAGCCGCTCTTGGCTGAGAAGCGCCACACTCAGCGTCACAATCACTACGCCCGACAATTGGACTGGATTAAGCGTTTCCTGAATGGTTAACCATGCAAGTACAACAGTAAACGCTGGATTGCTGGAAGCAATCATAGAGGCAGTACTGGCTCCAACTAAACGAATACCAATATTGTTCAATACATGTCCGCCAAAAGTGACGATCGCTGACAATAGCCCACCAATCCACAACGACCACCATGCTAAAGGCTGAGGCTGATACCAAATAACGAGACAAAGTGCCGATAATACCAATGTCGTTGCAAAACTAATCCAGGTGTAAGGAACAGGATGAAGCTTCTCAAAACTTCTCTGAGCAACGATAGTGTAAAGAGCATAGGTGATTCCAGAGGCAATTCCTGCCACTACACCGATAATGCTATAACTTTCGCCTGTAGAATGGGATGTGGGCAAGGTGAGATAGGTTCCTAAGAACGCTAAAATCATTATTAACCAACGGATGGAAGTAGGGCGATCGCCCAACCATTTCCAGGCAAATAGAGCGGTAAACACAGGATAGGTGAAGAATAAGGTCAAAGCAATCCCAGTAGGAATCAGTCCAATCGACACATAGAGTAATGCCAGATAGAGAAACATCAAAATGCCACCGCCGATGGATTGCAGAAGGAGCGATCGTTGCTTAAAATGCCTTAGTTGGCCAACTTCCTGCCATATTGATGGATAGATTTTAGACAACAACCCCGGCATTAACGGCACGACGATTAGCATTCTCATGAACATTAACAAGAAAGAGTTTTGTAAGGTCGGCTCAACAAATCCTCCTGTCTGCAATAGTCCCAGAATCGTATGTTCTGTAAATAACACCCGTACAATGACATTTTGAAAACAGAAAAGAAAGGCAGCCAGAAGAACAATCAAAAAGCCGAAAATCATGAATAGATGCCTGGAACAATAGCTTGATTCTAACCAGATCTTCTCAACTGAAGGTTTGATGACAATCTCGTTCCAGTCGGCTTTAAGGCAGAAGTTATAGCTGTAGCCACTTTTCTTAGGACGTTTTTGTGGGGGCGCGAAGCGCCTCCACAAAAACGTCCTTGTCCTAACCGCCGTGGCTACGGCTATAGAAGGTATGTGGTTGAAATCTACCTTTTGTGCAATGTAATTTGGCACTGCATCACTGAAAATAATTTGTGAATTAACAGAAGGTGACAATCATGGCACTCAAACTACATGTTCCTACCCTTAACAGCCCGGAAACCGCGCAAGAGTTGAAAGAGACGATTCTTGTCTCTGAACCGAATGCTCATGTGGAAGTTGATGTTGAGACGAAAACAGTCACCGTGGAATCCAAAGCGTCCGAAGAAACATTCAAGCAATTAATCAAGGCCGCTGGGCATCAAATCACTTAGGATTAAGAATTAAATAAAACCCAAAACTTTTTTGTGGGAAGCGCGGCTGAGCCGCGCTTCCCACAAAAAAGTTCGGTTTTATTTAATTCGCGTTCCTTAAGTTGATGTGAGCCTTCAGTGAGGAAGCAGGAAAGAGAACTGCGTTTTCCTGGAGTTTGATATCGCCGTTTGGAGCGGTGTGGCACAACGCACCATATCACTCAACGGCAGTTTAGCAGTTCCTCATCTCCTGCTTGGGAATCAGGGGAAAATTTTTGCCCCTATGATTGAGTCTCTGGTAAAGGTTTACCCCAGAGGGTTGCCGTGCGATCGAGTTCTTCTGGGAAACTACCTACTGCTACAGAATCGCGAATTTCTGCCAATTCCTTCCAGGTTAATAGTTCAATATAACGTCTTGCAGCACCCAGTAAGTCGCCCTGGGTAGTATAAACCTCTACCCACCCATCGTCACCATCTGTCACAGTATCGACAACGTAAATTGATTGCCCTGCCACCTCAAGCTGAAAAATGCAGACAGATCCCCAATCTTGCTGCATGACCGTCTCGTCATAGAAGTTAAAAGCTTGCAAAACCTCTTCAGGTAACCCCTGTTGTCGCTCTTGGGTGAGTTTGTGATCCATCCACAATTCTGCGAGATCCTCGCGATCCTCTAAATAAGCCCGGTAGCGTTTCAACCAGAAGGTGTAGATTTGATCAGTCAAACTTTGCTTGACGATTTCGGCATAGGTGGATGCAGTCATAGGTGAACTTCTAGGTACAGGACAAAAATTGGCAGGGTGGGAGAGTGGAGGAGTAGCAGGGGGCAGGAGACCCGTGAATACTATGCTCAATAGTTATTGCCTACGTTCCAGGTTAACAGTCACCCTTAACTCAGTTCTTCAAACAGTTGGGCAAGGACGACATTAGAAAAAAGAAACCCTTCTGGATCGGTTAATTGTATCTTTAGCTCGTCTTGAGATGAATGGGTAGGAGTTTTGGATATCCACTCAACCCAACCTTTGGACTGATAGGGGTCTAAGCACTGCAAAATTTGCTGCACTTTGGTTTCGCCAAACTGCTGAACTAATTTAGTCACACTGACCCCTTCCGTCAAGCGCAAGCCCAGCATCAGCGTATCCAGCAATTGCTCCTCGATCGCTGTTACTGGACAAGCGATCGCCCCTTTGTTCGCCATCAAAGCCTGCACCCACTCAAAATAGTCCTGCCGTTTGCGCGGTCGGGTAAAACGCTGACCTTGTGTATAGCTAGCGGCTCCCATGCCAAAGCCGTAGTAGGGGCGGTTTTCCCAATACACCCGATTATGGCGACACTGATATCCAGATTGAGCGTAATTCGAGATTTCATAGTGGTCATACCCTGCACCCGTCAACGTTGCTTGAGCAAGACGGTACATCTCGGCGGTGTTCTCATCTGAAGGCAGGGGAAATTCTCCAGCACGATACCAGCGACTAAAAGCAGTCGCGGGTTCAATCGTCAAGTCGTAGATAGAAAGGTGAGTGGGGTATAGAGCGATCGCCCGCTCTAAAGACTCCTGCCACTGCGCCAAAGTGAGTTGGGGCAGTCCAGAAATTAAATCTAAGCTGTAGTTGGTCAGTCCAGCTTTCTGGATCAAAGCGACGGCTGTCTCAATCTCGGCGGGGGTATGGGTGCGCCCACACAACGCCAGTAATTCGGCTTGAAACGCTTGTACGCCCAGGCTAACTCGATTGATCCCAGCCCGGACATAGCCCTGAATCAGGTCAAAATCAAAGGTGCCCGGGTCCATCTCAATCGAGAGCTCAGCCGTTGCACTAAGGCCAAATCGTTGCTGAAGGGTGACGAGAATGCGCTCTAGTTGGTCAACGGACAGCAGTGAGGGCGTACCGCCCCCCAGGAAAATGGTTTGTAAGGGTGTGCCCAGAGGGCACGTTGCCTGGATTTCTTGACAGAGACCGTCCACGTACTGAGCCATCGCCCCTGAAGTTTCACCGCGCAGGCGATCGCCAATAACAGAGACGGGAAAGTCGCAGTAGTAGCATCTGCGCCGACAAAAGGGAATGTGAACGTAGGCTGCATCTGGCACACCCGTAGCAAGCAAAACGGTTTGAAGCATAGATGATCAGATGATCAAGAGTGGGATGACTCCCCTTGTGGGATGCAAGATTCCTCTTCTACCCAGCGATGGAGTCGGGAGTATAATAGATAGGAGGGTTCAAATAAATAAACTTTTCTTCAAGAATTGCAACTCGTTGGATGCCCTCAAGTCTTGAGTCTCCGCAACGTTGATGAACAATATTGAAGCTAGGTTTAGCGATCGCCTGCTCCCCAAGATAAGCTGTACTCTTATCCAGGTTGGATAGAAATCATGCTTGATATTATTATCGTCTTCTCATTCATACTAGCAGGGACAGGGATAGGCTTTTATGGCGTTGACTTGTTACCGACAGATACCCTGGCAAAAGTCTCTAATGTTGAAGGGCTGAGTTTTGTCACAGGCGGCTTTGGTTCACTGTTGGGGTTTGCCTTTGGTTTAATGGCCCAAACGACCTATCGTCGGGTAGAACGGCGCATTCGCGAAATGCCTGTCGATGTCCTCCTTAGCCGCGCTGTGGGGTTAGTCATCGGTCTACTGGTAGCCAACCTGATGCTGGCTCCCCTCTTTCTCCTGCCGATTCCCGCTGAATTTGCCTTCATCAAACCCCTGACCGCCGTCTTGGGCAGCATTCTCTTCGCTTTTTCTGGCGTTAATCTGGCAGACACGCATGGTCGTACCCTGCTGCGCTTGCTCAATCCCAACAGCTATGAGTCGGTGTTGATGGCAGAAGGGATGCTAAAGCCCTCTACAACTAAGATTTTGGATACAAGCTGTATTATTGATGGTCGGGTAGAAGACCTGTTGAGGACTGGGTTTTTGGAGGGTCAAATTCTGGTTCCTCAATTTGTGTTGCAGGAATTGCAGAGAATTGCTGATTCTTCTAACGAACAGAAAAGAGCCAGAGGGCGACGGGGTCTGGATATTTTGAATCGAATTCAAGAGACATTCCCCGATCGCATTATGATCCACCGAGCCAACTATGAAGATATTTCCACGGTTGATGCCAAGCTAGTGCGGTTGGCCCAAGAAATCAATGGGACTCTTTTAACCAATGACTACAACCTCAACAAAGTGGCCAGTCTCCAGAAAGTGGTGGTGTTGAATGTTAACGATCTGGCTCAGGCCATGCGCCCCAACTATTTGCCTGGCGACCAGTTAATTCTGAAAATCCTCAAGCAGGGTAAAGAGCCAGAGCAGGGTGTGGGCTACTTAAACGATGGGACGATGGTGGTGGTGGAAGGCGGCGGCAACTATATGGGTGAAGAACTGCCTGTGGTTGTCACCGGATCTTTGCAAACCTCAGCCGGACGAATGATTTTTGGTCGTCCTCAGGCTTCAGTTGTCACGCCTACCACATCATGAGAACGCGCCATAAAGTTTGCGATCGCTGTACACAATCATCACCTATCCTCTATCGGGTTCGCTACGACAATTCCGGTCAGTGGCAATTCATCTGCGATGCCTGCTACCCCCAAGTCAGCCAGGACAACCCTGCTTATCTCTATGGTGGCACTTGGAAGGCACGTAAGCGGCACTAGGTGTCAATTAACCATTGCTTGTATTCGTGCTGGCTGGAATCCCCATTTTTGTAGCATAGGTATCGGACAATCCGATTGGTTCAGGTGATGCTATCTTTTGGTGTGCATGAAACAACTACTCAACTGCTGTATGGGAAGAGCCAGCCAAGCCCTAAAACAGACTCTACAAGCCCATCAAATTAGCCAGAATCGACTGGCATCGGCTTTGAGAAGCGATCGCTCGGTCGTCAATCGTTGGTTTCATGGTCAGGTCGATCCGAACGGCGAAACCATTGTTGCAATTGTAAAAGCCTTAAAAGGCATTAGTCTTGATGCTGCCGAGCAATTTATTCGATTGTATCTGGGAGATTTGATGCGGGATGAAGGAGCCATTTATATCTCTTCTTATCCACGCTCCTCTATGTTCAAATCAGAATTCAAGCGAGAACCGCCCTTCACTAGCGGTTCTCGTTTTGCAGGTGATTAGGAAATCAGCAATCAGGATTGCTAATTGCTAGCGTTTTATCATAGAAGCTATGGGGGATCACAGACCCCGCATAACCTCCTAAAAAATTAACGGTGTTGCTGATTTGGCAGATAATTTTGAGCGTGAGACCTAAGGTTTCACGCTCAAAATCATTCCTTTATCAAGCAATGCCAAATTAACTTTGATTTGTAGAGTACGCTGCAAATCAAAGTCGGTAAACCACCAATAAATCAAAGTGGTAAACCTGATTGAAGGGCAAAACTCCCACATCCCTAATTTCTTCATCGATTGGTTAGCGTCAGCGTAACTCAACAGAATCTAAGATAATGTCGGGTCAGTGTTGTTCAACTCAGCCTGCCTAAAAAGATTGTCATTCAATCAAGTGGTGGACTTAATGACAATCCATCTTCCTGTCTTTGGATCGCGATAGGTTGTAAAAGGATTTGTGCGGAGAGTTTGACACGCTTGAACAATGACTTGGTCTGTAGAAGATACCTTTGAAGACAGTCCTACCAGAGACTCAGGATCATACTTTAACTCTTGACTTTCTGCCATCGATTCACCCTCACCACCTGATTCACCACTCTCAATTAACCAATTATTCTAATGCAACTTATTGGGCTTTCGGGATGTATGGTTAAACCCCTCATTAGCGGTTGGTGAGTTGGTAGGCTTTAGTGCGTAACGCATCCTCGCTGTAAGTTGATAAGAATGGGGTCGATCGCCTCGTGTTTATCAGATGGAAAAGAAACTTTTTAGAGATGTTAAACGCTTGGCGATCGCATTGGATTGATGGCGTGATTGATGATAACTCGTTTTGCGTGTTCTAGCGAAAAAGGATAGCCAATTGCGCTTAACGTTTAGCCTACCGACTCAGGTGCCGTTTGCGATGGTGCTCGTAAGAGACAAACAGTACTTTTGCATCCTTTCAACGAGAGTTTGAGTCAGTTAGTTATTGGAAGCACAATAGCGCAATTATAGGAACAGTGAATTCCCTGGAAACCCTTTCCTTTTTCGTTTCACCCCATGAAACAGGTTTAAGGCTTAAAGATGAAATAAAACCGAAGCAAGAATGTTAAGAAGATTCGAGATGATGTGAAGCTATTGTTTCAGAATTGTTGAGGAAACGTGAAGTATTAACTTAGCTTTATTCATCTGTTTATCATTCGATCGCTCATCCTTAATACTACCGTGGGAGTCTGATGAGGTATTTTTTGCTTCAGAGAGCAGTAGCTTCATAAAATTATGGCAAGAACAATTCTTAGGGGTTTTGCGCTTCTACCCGCCGATACCTTTGCAGACGGCCCTCCATCCGGTAATTTCATCACCACTACAAATCGACCTCTCCCCTTTGCCAGTCAACCCGTGCAGGGATTCAGCGGGGTGCAGTTTGCTGACCCCAATTCCTTCTACTTCCTAAGTGACAATGGCTTTGGTGCCAAAAACAATAGTGCAGACTATTTGCTGCGGATCTATCAAGCCGATCCAAACTTCCGCATGAAAGATGCTGGCAATGCTAGTGTTTCCATTCTCGATTTCATTCAGCTTGCTGATCCTGACCAGAAAGTTCCTTTTGATATTGTCAATGCAAGAACCAGCGATCGCCTCTTAACCGGAGCCGATTTTGATCTTGAATCAGTCGTTTTTGCCGGGGATGGCACGATCTGGATTGGAGAGGAATTTGGCCCCTATCTCCTCCATTTTGATGCCACAGGTAAACTATTAGACGCGCCTATTCCAACTCCCAATTATCCCATCTTGAACACGCTTGATGGCAAAGAACCGATCGTAATTGGTCACCGGGGAGCCAGTGGTAATTTACCAGAACATACTCTGGAAGCGTATAAACTGGCGATCAAGCAAGGTGCTAATTTCATTGAGCCAGATTTAGTTGCCACCAAAGATGGTGTATTGATTGCCCGCCATGAACCCAATATCCTCAACACCACCGATGTGGCCAGTCGCCCAGAGTTCGCCAATCGCCGCCGCACGATGATGGTGGATGGGGTGGCCGAGGATGGCTTCTTTGTTTCTGATTTTACCCTGGCTGAGATCAAAACACTGAAAGCTATCATGCCTCAAGGCTTTCGGACGCAGGCGTTCAACGGGGTGTTTGAAGTTCCAACCTTAGAAGAAATAATCAATTTGGTCAAACAGGTTGAGCGAGAAACGGGACGGAAGATCGGCATCTATCCCGAAACCAAACATCCGACCTATCACGATCAGTTGGGGCTGTCGTTGGAAGAACCATTGCTGGCTACATTGCAAAGAACGGGATTTACCGATCCCAGTCGCATTTTTATTCAATCTTTTGAAGTCGGCAACTTGAAAGAACTGAATCAAAAGACCAACATCCCCTTGGTGCAGCTTCTGGATGCCTTTGATGTCAATTTAGATGGCTCTTTACAAGAAATTCGCCCTTATGACTTTGTTGTTAGTGGCGATCGCCGCACCTATGCTGATTTGCGCAGCCCCAGTGGGTTGCAGGAAATTGCGACTTATGCTGATGGAATTGGCCCTTGGAAGCGCATGATTGTGTCTGTTAGGGGAACCGATGCCAATGGGGATGGTCAGGCGGATGATGTCAATGGGGATGGCTCAGTCAATGATGCTGATAAGACAACAACACCCCCCACGACTCTGATTGATGATGCTCACAATGCGGGTTTGTTGGTTCATGCTTACACCTTTCGCAACGAAGGTCGGTTTTTAGCTTCTGATTATCGGGGTAATCCAGAATTGGAGTATCGTCAGTTCATCCAATTGGGCTTGGATGGTTATTTCACCGACTTCCCGTTAACGGGGGACAAAGTTCGAGATCAGATCACAGGTGATTTTGTCTACGCTCCCGAAAATCCGGCATTATTGCCCAAGAGTAATTTTGCCACACTAGATGGTAAAGCTCCGATTGTGATTGGCCACCGTGGGGCTAGCGGTTTGCGTCCAGAACATACATTGGAATCGTATAAGTTGGCGATCGCTCAAGGGGCTGACTTCATCGAACCTGATCTGGTAGTCACTAAAGATGGCGTGCTGATTGCCCGTCATGAAAACGCACTGGCGGTGTTGAACAATGACGGTAGCCTTAACACCACGGATACGGCTTCTGATGTCTATCTGCGTCCAGAGTTTGCCAATCGCCTCACCACTAAACTGATTGATGGTCGCCCGGTGCGGGGATGGTTTGCCGAAGATTTTACGCTGGCTGAAATCAAAACATTGAATGCGATCGAACGCCTACCTGCCCTTCGCAGCACTCGCTTTGATGACGATGGCTTAAAGATTCCGACCCTGGCTGAGGTGATTGATCTGGTTAAGCAGGTGGAAGCCGATACCGGACGTAAGGTTGGTATCTACCCAGAAACCAAGCATCCCAGTTTTTTCGCAGGGGATGGCAAGTTTCTAGATGGCACGCCACTCAATTTCAACACCAGCCAATTGTTGATTGATGCCCTGGTATCAAAGCAGTTCACCGATCCCAAACGGGTGTTCATTCAATCCTTTGAGGTCGGCAACCTGAAGGCACTCAACTCGACCATCATGCCTGCTGCCAAGGTAGATTTGCCTCTGGTGCAGTTGTATGGAACAGCCAACCAACGCCCCTATGATTTTGTGCTCAGCGGCGACCCTCGTACCTACGGAAATTTGACCACTCCAGCCGGATTAGCAGAAGTCGCTACCTATGCTGCTGGTATTGGCCCGAACAAACGTTTAGTTGTTCCCGCTGATGCCGCAGGCAATTTGTTGGCCCCCACCACGCTTGTACAAGATGCTCACAAAGCGGGTCTGCTAGTTCACATCTACACTCTGCGAAATGAGGGGGTGTTTTTGGCTCCTAATTACAACGGTGATCCACGGGCTGAATACAACCAGTTCATTGAATTAGGAGTAGATGGTTACTTTACCGACTTTCCTGATACGGGTGATGATGTCCGCAATGAGTTTGTTGGCGACCCTTTGTATGCCAACCTGAGTAGCAGCCGAGGGTTTGAGGGCATGGCGTTTAATCCCGCTAAGGACACCCTCTACCCTTTGCTAGAGGGAACTGTGGTGGGCGATCCGGCAGGTTCCCTACGGATCTATAAATTCAATCTAGGGTCTGAGCAGTATGAGGGATTGATTGGTCGCTATCGCATGGAGAACTCCAACCACGCGATCGGCGATTTCACTCCCATCAACAACAATGAATTTTTGGTGATTGAACGCGATAATGCCCAGGGGACGGCTGCTCAATTCAAAAAAATCTTCAAAGTTGACTTCTCCAAAATCGATGCTGACGGATTCGTTGCAAAAGAAGAAATTGTAGATTTGTTGAATATTCGTGATCCGAATGATCTGAATGGCGATGGCAGTAACAAATTTACCTTTCCTTTTGTCACGATCGAGAATGTGTTGGTTTTGGACAAGGATACGATTCTCGTCGCCAACGATAACAACTTTCCTTTCTCTGTAGGACGCGGTCCTGACATTGACAACAACGAAATCATCCAATTGCAGTTGGAGAAACCGTTGAACTTGAGTGCTGGTTTAGGGTTAGCGGCGATGAGCTTGAATCAAGTCAGCGGCACCAATTCTAGAGACCGGCTCAGGGGCACAAAGGCTGGGGACATCATGTATGGCATGGATGGCAACGATAGACTTGATGGCAAAGGAGGAAATAACGTTCTCTATGGCAGTGCTGGAAACGATAAACTCTATGCAGGTTCAGGTGATGATGAGTTGGATGGAGGTGACGGCAACAACGCCATGTTTGGAGGCGACGGCGTGAATAACTTCATCGCTGGAGATGGAGACGACACAGCCTATGGTGGTACAGGACGAGATGAGTTTCGACTGGGACACGGTAACAACCAAGTCTTTGCAGGTGATGGAGCCGATCGCATCATCACGCGATCGGGGAATGACATTATTGATGCAGGAGCGGGTGATGACATGATCTCAACGGGTACAGGTCGAGATACAGTCAGGGCAGGCGCAGGAGTCGATTTGTTCCGTCTCAGCGCTGGTGCAGGTTTCGTCACGATCGTTGATTATGAGCCGATCGACCAATTCCGTCGAGGCGCAGGATTAGACAAAGACACACCTCTGACTGTCACCATTCGAGGAAATAATACCCAGATCAGAGCAGGGGATGATCTGTTAGCCGTCTTAAAAGGAGTACAAACGGATTCAATTACTGTGATCTAGCTCTGTGTAACGTAGGTTCAATAACCGCTGTTTGAGGGCAGTGGCGCGGCGCGCCACTGCCCTCAAACAGCGGTTTTTTATTGAGGCGGGCGTAACAAAAAACCGCTCATGGGCTAAATCACTTGGCGTTCTTCCATCCAGGCTGTCAAATTGTAGGGTGGATTAGCCGCATTGTACAGATGCAGTCCAAAATCCCTGATCAGGTCTTCACAAACTTTGATACCACGTACACTGTTACCCTTTTCATCCAGCAATGGCGAGAATAGTCCAATTCCCAACTTGCCTGGAATCACAGCCACAATACCGCCTGAGACCCCACTTTTGGCCGGGATGCCAACTCGATAAGCCCACTCTCCGGCATAATCGTACATGCCACAGGTATGCATCACACTAAGCACATCCTGTACGTAATGGCTGTCGATCGCCTGCTCACCTGTCAAGGGGTTGATCCCTCGATTGGCTAAAGTAGCACCCATGACTGCTAAATCGTGACAATTGACCAGTATGGAACACTGCTGAAAGTAGAGGTCGATAGTTTCTTCGATGCGATCGCCAATCATACCAAAATTGTGCATGAGGTGGGCGATCGCCCGGTTACGGCTCCCTGTTGCCCGTTCAGAAAGTGCAACTGGGCTGTCAATATAAACATCTCGTCCGATGTAGCGCTGAAATACTTCTAACATCGTCTTCAGTCGCTCTGTGGCATTACTACCCTTAATTAAATCAGTCGTAGCAATAGCTCCGGCATTAACCATGGGGTTATAAGGACGATTGGTTCTCTCATCCAGAACAATCGAGTTAAACGCTTCACCTGAGGGTTCCACACCCACCTTAGCCAAAACCCGCTCCCGACCGTGAGTTTCCAGAGCCAAGCCATAAATGACAGCTTTAGAAATGGATTGAATAGTAAAAGATTGCTGATAGTCTCCCACTTCATAAATTTGCCCATCCGCAGTGACAACTGAGATGCCGAACCAATCTGGGTCTGCCCTGGCCAACTCGGGAATATAGTCTGCAACCTTACCGTAGTTGAGAGGCTGGTATTTCTGATGCAAATCGATCAAATAATTCCGAAACGGGGAGGTAACTGCCCGAATTGAGTCGGCTAGAGACTTGAAGTTGTGCTGATCCGGCATTTTTGTAAGGACTAGAACATTTTAGAAAGTAAATGGGAGTGGACTGCAAAACAGATGACAGAAGGTGTACAGCAAACGGTTCAAAACGAATCAACTCAAAATATGACTTGCGACCTTCATCAATTCCTGAGTAAACGGATCTTCTGGATATTGCATACAGAACAACCCAGTACTACCAAACTGAGCCATTTCTTCAGATAGTGGAAAAATTCCTGCGACCGGAATGTCGTAGGTCTGTTCAACTTTTTGCCGCAAAATTTCAGGGCTGATCTTGCTGGGTACTTTGTTAATGACCAATTTGATACATGGAGCACTGAGTTGACGAGCCACATCAGCCGTCACCGCTGTGCCTTGATAATCTTGGCGATCGGGTCGCAGGATCATCACTAGCAGATTAGAAATGGCGATGGACAGAAGGGTTTCCCGGCTTAACCCAGGATGGGTATCAATCAATAAAAAGTCGAGGCTTAGCTCTTTGATCAGCTTACGAAACCCATCATTGAGCAAACTCACGTTGTATCCTTCACTCAAAATTCGAGCAATCTCATCAGGATTCATACTTGCAGGCACGAGGAACAGACTGCCTTTATCTTGAATACCTAAGCCTGGGCTGACATCATAAGCTGTCTCAACAATTGGGCTGCGCCCCCACAAATAGTCGTTTAACGTCTTCCCAGTGATTTTCTCGTCAACGCTGAAAATAGCATGAATACCAGGAGACTGTAGATCGGTATCAACCACTGCAACCCGATTTCCTTGCAAGGCAATCACCGTTGCAATGTTTGCAGTCAGATTTGACTTCCCTGTTCCCCCACGATACGAATGGATAGATACGATTTTAGGCACTCTATACCTCAAGCTATTCAAGCCTTCTGAAGATTTTTATATGAACTGGCACAAAGAAAAGGAATCCTAGACTACTTTTTACATAGTGCTACGCATTTTGATTAAAACATTTCTGCGGGGAATCGCGACTGCGCGAGAGCCTGCCCAAAAAATGAGATCTAATGTAGGCGCGTAGCGCTACAAGTTGCTTTTGATGGCAGAAATTTTGCTAGCGATAGTATCCCTAGAATTTAACAGTGCTTCACTTGTAGTTGCAATAACGGCATCACTCATCAAACTTAACCAGGTTTTGCCAGTAGTGCCATCCAGTCTTCTTGGCGCTTGCATGCGATCGCTCGAAACCCCGCCTCATACAAAGCAGATTCCAGATCTACTTGATAATCTGTTGTAAAGCCAGAGAGGATCAACCCACCAAGACGGCTAGGGGTTTGTCGCAATGCTTGGTAATAGTCGGCAGCAAGGGCGACGTGAATTCGAGCCAGAACATTGGCCACAATTAAATCAAAGTTAGCTTCGGGTAGAATCGCTAAGGAAGTCTCCATACCAATCTGCTCAGAATTTCCCATCCAATGCCCTAAGCGACTTCCTTGTCCTAAACTGCCTAGCTTTACAATCACTTGCGATTCCACCTGATTTTGCCAGACGGCATTTTGGGTAGCTGCTATTGCCAGAGGATCATTATCGAGGGCGAGAACGTGGGCACCCAGTTTAGCCATTGCCACTGTTAGAATGCCAGAGCCAGAACCCAAATCAAGGGTTTGCATTCCGGGAACGATCGATTGCTCTAAAAATTGCAAGCAAAGTTGGGTGGCGGGGTGCAACCCGCTGCCAAAGGATTGGGTTGGATTAATTCGTAAAAGGATTCTACCCATCGTCTTTTTTTCTGATGCTTCTGCCGCCGAACAGGGCAGCGATGGCGAAATGACAAACCGCTGCCCAATGTAAAGTGGGGCTGTAGTTGTAGTGCTCAAGACAGATTTCTCTTCAACCACAACGGCTTTTGGTTCGGAAATTTGTCTGGTGCGTTGGAGGGAATAAAGTTTTTGAACAATCTGCCTGAGCTGGCGATCGCCTACCAAAGTGTTGGGTAAATACAACCGGAAGGTAAATGCCCATTTGGATTGAGCGATCGTCCCATCAGTCTGGCTCTGATATGGCATTAGGTGGGTCTCGCTGATTGACTCTGGCGCAAGCAAGGTATTCACCCAATCTACCGCTTCTGAGGTGGTATTTATACTGACTTCAATCCAGGTCATGTTTACCTCGTGGGGCTGTCTGTGTAGGCACAGCAACAGGGTAATTTCATGATAGATCTTCTAGTCCCTCCTCAATTGCCCCCTTCCTGAAGTAGAATAACTAAGATACCGTGTCCTTCTGGAGAGGTGGCAGAGCGGTTGAATGCGGCAGACTCGAAATCTGTTTTAGGGTCAAACCTAACGAGGGTTCGAATCCCTCCCTCTCCGTCCACTGCCTGCCAACCCACCGCCTGCGGCTCCTTCCCTTAGCAAGCGGAGGTCTGGAGGGGTTGGATTCATTGGATTGACAAACCAAATTGGTATTATTTTCTTGCACTTTATCTACCCAGAATGGCAACAGCATAATCTTTAGCAGCAACAATTAAGAAAATTGCTGTTGTAATCAGCAGAATGCAAAACCGAAAGCACCGATCGGTGAAAGCGCGATCGCTAGCGGAACTGCCCATTGCTAAGGACAGCAGAGAGACAAACCCAAATAAAATTCCAGCCACAATATTGCTGAGAAATTTGCCTATCATCCCGATCTCAGCATCTTGCTCAACGAAATTCCTGCGGTAAAGCTCAGGATGATACTCTGGTGAATGCACAGATGTCTGGCGATCGGTTTCGGATAATGTCGGAAATACGGTCAAAATTACACCTAGCATGAATCCACTCAAGGGAAACGCCAGGATAAAGCTAAAAATGGCGCGAGACAAGTGTTCTTGAAAAGAAGTTTTCCAGAGGAATTCAATAAAAGACATGATAAGCGGATTGAACGCAACAGGGGTTTTACCAACTTAGCATGTAAGTTTTTTCTACCCAGCATTCAGTATGATTTTTTGATAAAGGCTTTTAACCGCCACCCAACCGCTACTAAACCAAGAGCGCAAAAGCTGATCGTAGAAGCGGGTTCAGGGACAGGTTCTGGTTCGGTAGGGTTGTCAGATCTGGTTTGAGTGATTTGGTCAATCCAACTAGCATAGGTTGGCACGACCATCCCCCCGCTACTGCTGCCAAAATGGGTGCCATACAGATACGTATTCACTCCCGCTAACAGTAACTTGCCTTCAACATTGATAAAGCTTGGTCCACCCGAATCACCAAATCCCAAACTCGTCTCGATCTCGTTGCCCAAAGTCAATCCGCCATAGAGATTGGTTGTAGCATCTGGCCCATCAAAATCAAATTCAAATCTTTCCAGCGCACCACTGCCCTCATCATCTGCCAGAAAAAGATCGGCGTTATTTTGCCCAACTCGTTTCTTGCCAAAATCGAATGATTCTCCTAGTCCTTGGCTTAGTCGGTCGCCCCAGTCTGAACCACCATAGCCCACAAGGGTCAGAGTTGTGCCAGGAGCGATCGCTTGCCGATAAAGGTCGTAAATGGGTACACCCAATGGGATGGTATCCTGGAGGGTAATGACAGCGATGTCGTCATTTACAACAGGTTTGTTAAACCCAGTATAGTCAGGGTGAATGGTGATTGCACTGGCTAAAATGCTATGAGATAACGTTTCTCCCCAATTTAAGTGAAAGACAACCTCTTCCGGTAACACATCGCTAAGGCCATCTGGGTTAGCGAAGTCAAAGCAGTGTCCTGCTGTCAGGATATACATGGGAGAGATAGCAGTCCCCGTACAACCCACTTCTCTGGCAAAAATACTGCCGACTCCAGCAAATGGGGAAAACAAGGTGTTGGGGTCGATGCGTTTGTCTGGCGAGTCGGGTGCGGCTCCAGAGAGCAGAGCAGGTTGAGGATGGACTGGAGTTGACAGTAAATTTGTTTTCTCAGAAGCGATCGCACTCTGGCATATTCCAGAAGCGGCAACTACAAAAGCGATCGCTTTCCATGCAGGATGACGATTCAGGTCTTTCACAGTCCTAATACTCCCTTACAAATTACAAGTAATACATAGAGAAATAGAGGCGGAGCAAAATCAAGTGGAGAAATTATTTCGCATCCTGCAATGTAAGAATATTCAGTCTTTATGTGGAATTACTCTGAACTTAATGAATGATGAGCGATGGAAAACACCCTTTTGAAAAGACGATAGTGATTGCTGAATGGATGTTTGGTTAGGCAGAGTGGGGAAGG
>Ga0224723_1000764_pt1 | contig 21226 bp, 18 predicted proteins | sample Balambano_FR2_Me_FD_161647 | JGI IMG/M metagenome (GOLD analysis project Ga0224723, IMG submission 161647) | Freshwater sediment microbial communities from Lake Towuti, South Sulawesi, Indonesia - Balambano_FR2_MetaG | ecosystem: Environmental > Aquatic > Freshwater > Lake > Sediment | place... | reverse complement strand
GCCTGACTCAGGTTTGCTTCCCCAAAGTTGGCTTCGGGAGAATTGCTGCGATAAAAGTTGACCCCGCCCAGCTTTGCGCTCCGCAGCCCTGCCCGACTCAGATCGGCTTCTAGCAAATTCGCCTGTCCCAGATCTGCGCTGATTAAGTTAGTTTCTAGCAGCGTTGCATGACTCAAATCTGTCCCCACGAGCCTGGCTTCTCGCAGGTTGGCTGAGCTTAGATCTGCGCCTTTGAGGATTGCCTGACTCAGGTTTGCTCCACGTAGATTGATACCGCGTAAATCTTTTTCGCTCAGATCGGCTCCTGTCAGCACAGCCTCTCGAAAGTCTCGCTCTCCTGCGGCATAGCGATCTAGCAATTCTTCAGTTTGCATAGGGCAATATCTCTGGGCGATGGGAGTGGGCGATGGGAGTGGGCGATGGGGGGAAGGTAAGGATGAAGCGTTGCTTAGAGCTAAGGTTGCCCTGAATAATGCAAAATTTTAGCTTTTTCCGAGAAAACTCAGGAATCAACCAAATCTCTTTCTTTCCCTGATTCCTGTTTTCCGGCTGGAAACTCCTTTAGAACCCGCTTTAAAAGTCATCGTGCTCCTCCGAGCCACCCCCAACTCCCCAAAAGTGGGGGACTTCCGAACCGCTTAAGTTCTCTGCTAAGTTTCAAAGTCCCCCCTTGTGCTTTGAGCGCGGCAAATTGCAGATGGGTGATTTGGGGGGTGATGTCGGACGTTCGCAACTTCCCAAACAGGTTCTTAGTGCTGATGTGAGCAATGCTGATATGAACCAATCGATCGCATCCCGCAATACAGAGCGTTCGATTTTGACCAGAACAGCTTCAGAAAAATTCAACTGTGTTAGCAAAAGTCGATCGATTTGTACCTTCCCCCTGAGGGAAAGTCAGCAGAAATTAAAACCATACCAATTCATTGTTTTTAGGAGAAATGGAGGGTCAGGAAAAATGGGGGGAGCGAAAATCCAGAATGCCTGGACTGGGCTTGCTTAGTAAACAGGCTCTGAGAGAATCAGAATCTGAGAGAATCAGAAACAGACCTGACCGATTCTCCCGATCGATCGCCTCAACCGGGTTACCGCATGACTGGGAACGTAACGTCTGAAGTTGACCCGAAGTCCAAACGGTGAAGATTGAACACTGAAGATTGAACACTGAAGGAAAAGCGAATGCCTGAGAATTTACGCAGTCAAATTATTACGCAAGGCGTGCAGCGATCGCCCAACCGGGCAATGCTGCGAGCAGTCGGATTTACCGACGAGGATTTTAATAAGCCGATCGTGGGAGTTGCCAGCGCCTACAGCACCATTACCCCCTGCAATATGGGAATTGCGCCGCTTGCCGATCGCGCTCAGGAAGGAATTCGGGCTGCGGGGGGAATGCCCCAAATTTTTGGCACGATTACCGTCAGCGACGGCATTTCGATGGGAACCGAAGGCATGAAATATTCCCTCGTGTCGCGGGATGTGATTGCTGACTCGATCGAAACTGCCTGCAACGCGCAAAGCATGGATGGCGTATTGGCGATCGGGGGCTGCGACAAAAATATGCCAGGCGCGATGATTGCGATGGCGCGGATGAATATTCCGGCGGTTTTCGTCTACGGCGGCACGATCAAACCTGGACATTTAGAAGGCGAAGACCTGACCGTGGTGAGTTCCTTTGAAGCGGTGGGGCAGTACAGCGCAGGCAGAATTGACGAAGTGCGTTTACTGTCGGTCGAGCGAAGTGCCTGTCCGGGAGCGGGTTCCTGTGGCGGCATGTATACGGCAAACACCATGTCCTCTGCGTTTGAGGCGATGGGCATGAGCCTGATGTATTCCTCCACAATGGCAGCCGAAGATCCCGAAAAGGCAGACAATACGCTGCTGGCAGGCAAGGCACTGGTCGAAGCAATCCGGGTAAACCGTCGTCCACGCGACATCATCACCCGCAAGTCGATCGAAAATGCGATCTCGGTGATTATGGCGGTGGGTGGCTCGACCAATGCGGTGCTGCATTTCCTGGCGATCGCTCACTCTGCTGGAGTGCCTTTGACGATCGATGACTTTGAAACCATCCGGCAGCGCACCCCCGTCCTGTGTGACCTGAAGCCTTCGGGTCGATATGTGGCAACTGACCTGCACCGGGCAGGCGGCATTCCGCAGGTGATGAAAATGCTGCTGAACCACGGCTTGCTGCACGGCGACTGCATCACGATCACCGGAGAGACGATCGAGGATCTGCTGAAAGACATCCCCGATGAGCCGCGCCCCGATCAGGATGTGATTCGCCCCTGGGAGCGTCCGATGTATCCGCAGGGACACCTGGGCATCCTCAAAGGCAATCTGGCAACGGAAGGATCGGTTGCGAAGCTGACCGGGATCAAAAACCGCAAGATCACCGGCCCCGCACGGGTGTTTGAGTCTGAAGAATCCTGTCTGGACGCAATCCTGGCAGGCAAAATCCAGCCGGGCGATGTGCTGGTGATTCGCTACGAAGGTCCTAAAGGCGGACCCGGAATGCGCGAAATGCTGGCTCCTACTTCTGCAATCATTGGCGCAGGCCTGGGTGACTCCGTAGGACTGATTACGGACGGTCGCTTTTCGGGTGGAACCTACGGTATGGTCGTGGGTCACGTTGCGCCCGAAGCCTATGTGGGGGGGACGATCGCCCTCGTTCAAGAAGGAGATCAAATCACGATCGATGCCGATCAGCGCCTGCTGCACCTCCACGTCTCCGACGAAGACCTGGCAACCCGTCGCGCCCAGTGGACTCCGCCCGAACCCCGTTACAAGCGGGGTGTCCTGGCAAAATATGCCAAGTTGGTCTCCACCAGCAGTTTGGGAGCAGTGACAGATTTGAATGTGCCGTAGCGCGGTGGGGTAGAGCTGTTTCGGCGGGAGGTCGGTATGGTGGGTGAGGAGATGAGGAGATGAGGAGATGAGGAGATGAGGAGATGAGGGGAGCGAGGAAGGAACAGTGGGCAAAACGCCAGGACACACAATCTTCCTACCTGCAAGCCACCGCACACAACTCTTTTGCAATCCGCCTCTACGAAAAACTAAACCATCGCTATCGGTATCATGATTGGTATCGAATCCAAAAACACTCCTAACCCCACCATGCACACCTCTCGCTGATCGGTCTCTACCCGCCTTACTCCCCCGCCCACCTACTTACCTACTCACCCATGCCCCCTCTCACCCTCGAAGCGATCGTCCAACAATACGCCGCAGGTACAAGAGACTTCCGGCGATTTAACCTGCGCGAGATGGATTTGCTCAATCTAGACCTGGCACAGATCGACTTGAGCGAGGCAGATTTGCGGCAGGCGCGTCTGGGGAAATCGAATCTGCATGATGCCAGTCTGCGGCGATCGAATTTGAGTGAAGCATTGCTCTGGGGCACGATTCTAACGGAAGCAAACCTGGCTCAGGCGATTCTGAGAGAAGCAGACCTGAGTGGGGCAAAACTGGAGCGAGCCTGCCTGCGATCGGCAATCCTGTGCAAAGCCAGCCTGGGTGGAGCAAATTTAGTCGGGGCAGACCTCAGGAAGGCAAATTTGTTTGAAGCAGATTTTCGCCCGTCTGCCGAGCAGCAAACCGATCTGAGTCAGGCAAGGCTAACCGAAGCAGACTTGAGCTATGCCCAGTTGAGTGGAACGGTTCTGGCAGGGGCAAACCTCGATCGCGCTAAACTTTGCCGTGCCCACTTCCAGGCTCGATTCGCCCAGAGCGCAGCCTCGAAGGAACCGCAGCAGAATATTCCAGCAGCGGATTTGAGCGGTGCCAGCCTTCGCAATGCAGACCTCAGCTATGCTGACTTATCTGGGGCAATTTTGCGCGATGCAAACCTGCAAGGCGCAGACTTAACGGGCGCAATTCTCACCGATGTTGATTGGACAGGCGCAATCCTCCCGATGGAAGTAAACAGGCTGTTCCTGACTCACCCGGTTAGGTCGTCCGAGGAGATGAAGCACCCTTGATGAAAGCAGTTTATTCTGAAAGTCAGCTAGAAAACCGTAAAAAACTCGATTTAGTTTGAAAGCTCGCAACAGCTATCTAAAGTAATAAATGGCGTTGCTGAATAGAGGTATGATTTGCTCCCCTAACCCCTCAATTCTGGGCTACGGTGTACACGATTCTGATTCAGCCACGCCTAAATTTTCCACTAAATCTCCTACAGTGAGAAAGTTTTTAAACTAAGGCCTTAATTAAAAACTGATGAATTAAAAAGTTTTGGATGCAGTTCTACGAATTTGGATTAAGACGGGGTGCAGGGATTCTCATCTGATTGCGTAGCGCTATACAACTCTCCAAGGAAGTGAGGAACGATTTGACCCGGCATAGCTGCCGGGTTTTTGCTGTTGATTTTGCTGTTTATTCATGTTTATTCAATATCAGGCAAATAAAATACCCGGCAGATAAGGAATTGCCCGATATGCTGAATGCGGCTGATTCTTCTGGCAACCTATAACGCGATCGATTTAAGTGCAAGGCGGCGATCGCCCAACGTATCATGATTTCTTCTCTATTTCTTCTTCAACGGATTAAAGAAATTGTTGCAGGATTGCGATCGCCGTCCTTTCCTCTGCTATGTTGGCTTCTATACTGCTTTCTCGTCTCCCCTGAGACCCCAGATGAGAAAGCAAATGCTGTTATCCCTAATCCTTTTCGCCACTATGGGCGACCCGAACCGCACTCATTTGCTCCAGTCCTATCCAGTAGAAACGAACCTGTTCAAGGGCATCGCACTTTTTACGCCCGGTGGTGATCTGGTTTACTGCATTGATACTGCTAAGCAGGCTTACTGGCACTTACAGCTTTGTGCGGTGCTGCAAGAAATGCTGGGGTTGTCAGAACCGCCTCATTTTCTCGTTCCTGCTTATACCGCTACGATCGATCGCTGGTTTGATCCGAAAACGCAGACCATTCGCACGTTTGCCGAAGCTTCCCCTTTTGTTCTGCGGCATCAGGCGCTCCTGAACGCGCTGTTTGGGGTGAGCGATGTTGAGTGGGAAACTGCTTCCTGTTCAGAAGAACTATGCGACCCGATCGTGCTTCAGACCTATCGCAAACCGTTTCCCCAACTCTGGCAGGACCACGATCTGCTGGTGCGATTTGAGAAAGCGAAGCCGCTGTCGCCCACTCAAGCCGGAGGAGCTACCCTGTCCTGGTCGCCTGCTGAGCCGATCGAGCAAACCCAGGGCTACGTTTTTCGCCTGTTCGTGTCAGGCACAACGATAGGAACCGAGCGCATCCTCAAAGAGCTGCATCAGCTTTTGGACGAGCTGCTTCAGCGATCGTACACGCTTAAAATTGTAGACATTCACCGTCACCCTGAGCTGGCAGAAGCAGACCAGATTTCGGCAACGCCAACACTGTTGAGAGTCTGGCCCCGCCCGATGCGGCGAATTGTGGGCGACCTGGCAAACGCGAGTCACCTGCTGCGAACGTTAATTGTTACGGATTGGTCAGAATAGCTTGGTCAGAATGGTGTGTGTCAGAATCGTTCGCGATCGACTTTGTACCCCTGAGTGGAGTTCTCAAGGTTCGGGTCTTAAGGGTCAGGTGGGTGCACTCAATGAGAACTTGCAATTAGACAGGCAGCAGCGATCGCTGGCATCCAGGACAGATAGCGTGAATCGTAAGCTGACAATCGAGCAAGTGATAGCCTTCTTTCTGAGCAGTTTTCGCCCCGGTTTTGAGGATTGTATCGTTCTTGAATTCGATCGTCTTGTTGCAGCGTACGCAGATCAGATGGTGATGGTGATAGGGAGAAGGCTGGTTAATCTCATAGTGTTTGTGCCCTTCTGCCAGCTCAAGCTCCCGCAAAATACCCATACGCGACATCAGCTTTAGATTGCGATAGATCGTCGAAAGGCTAATTGCTTCACCGTCATCAAGCAGCAGGTTGTGCAAATCCTCCGCGCTCAGATGCTTCCCCTTCGGGAGATTCTGAAAAATTTGCAGGATTGTTTCTCGCTGCGGGGTGAGTCGCCAGCCTCGCTCGTTCAATTCCGACTTCAGAGAGGATACGGTATACATAGACCTACTTCCCTTTCTCAACAGTGCAGCCTTAATGAGAAGGATAACAATTACTCCTTTTGGTTTGCAAGAGAGAAAGCTTATTGAAAATATATCTAGAGGAGTCAACGGCAGGTGCTTCTAGCAAAATAGCTCTAAAATCAGAGCTACAGGCAGCTTAGAAATGAATTTCTGCTGCAATTCTAGCAACTGGCATCAAGAGTTGGGTGGTACTTAATAGGACTGACTTGCAAGAGGCGGGAAAAGTTGATTCCTTGCCAGGGCAAAAAAAACTGCGGTAAAACGCCAGAATTAAAGCGCAGTAAAGATTAGCAGCAAAACACAATCGAATCTAAATTTGCAATTTGTTACGATGAAAATGTCACAGATTGGAAAAAACTTTGTTTACCGGACTTGTTCGATCGACCGGCAAGCTGCGTCCCCTCGGAACCGATCTGATGCAAATTATTTGCGATCGGGCAGGCGCAGAAGTCATTTTGCAGGATTTAGAGCTGGGCGATAGCGTTGCCGTCGATGGCGTTTGTTTGACGGTCATGCACCTGTTGCCTCAGGGCTTCACCGCGGCTGTCTCCCCCGAAACCCTCGATCGCACGACGCTGGGCAAAACTGCTGACGAAATGCTGGTCAATCTTGAACCCTCGCTGCGGGTCGGCAGCAAGCTAGGCGGACATTTTGTGACAGGGCATATCGACGGCATCGGCTATCTAGATAGCGCAGTGCGCACCGAAAACGCCTGGGAAATGAGCTTTCGTGCCGATGAGCGCGTCAGCCACTACATTGTCTCCAAAGGCAGTATTGCGGTGAATGGGGTGAGTCTGACCGTTGCCGACTGTAATGCGATCGGTTCCTGGTTCAAAGTGGCGGTGATTCCGGTGACTTATGCCGAAACCAATTTGCGGCGGCTGCAGTCTGGCGACCCGGTTAACCTGGAAGGGGATGTGCTGGGGAAGTATGTCGAAAAATTCCTGCGATCGAATCAGAATCACTCTGGTGTAATGTCTTCCGAAATGTCTTCAGCCGCCATGTCTGCAACCGAAAGTCTCAGCTCCAGCTTTCTGGCCGAGCATGGGTATCTGTAGCGAGATCTCGCGATCGTTTTTATTATTGATCCGTCAGCCAGGATTGCTTAATCGAGCAATGACCGCAATGACCAATGACCAATGACACTCTCATCCACTTCAGCTTGATTCTGCCAATTTATTTGCCAATCTATTTAGCTGCCGTTGCTCAACAGTTCAACGATCGCTCGATGCTCAACCGGAGGAGCGGCAGGCAGAGTCTGGCGCGTGTCAGTAATCAGCCAGTCCAGTGCAGCCGCCTGGAGGTCGATCGAGGCTCCGTCTTTATCGACACAGTAGCGACCAAAGACGAGCTTGTTGACTAGTCGCACATTTTCACCCAAGCGCGAATACTCAAAAATCACGCTGTTATCGACCGTTGCATTGCGACAGATATGACAGCTTGGACCAATCATCGAAGGACCAATAATCGTGGCTCCGTCCTCGATGCGAGTCATGCCGCCAATGTAAACCGGACCTTTGATGTTGACCTTATCCCAGTTGACAGCAACATTCAGCCCTGTGTAGATGCCGGGCGCAACCTCATGCCCTGGAATTTCCACATTCTTGACCTTGCCAAGCAGCACATCGCGGATCGCCTGCCAGTAGTCAGGCACTTTTCCAATGTCAACCCACTCAAAATCCATTGAGATGCCATAGAACGGCGCATCCATCTCGACGAGTTTTGGGAAAAGCTGGCTGCCGATGTCGTACTCCACGCCAGAAGGAATGTAGTTAAAGATTTCTGGCTCAAAAATGTAAATGCCTGTGTTGATGTCTGTGCTAAGTGCCTCTTCAACAGACGGTTTTTCCTGAAACGCCTTGATCCGTCCTGTCTCATCGGTCACAACAACGCCGTAGCTGGGGACATCCTCACGGGGCACTGATTTCATGATGACTGTCGCAATCGAGCCTTTTTCCCGGTGCCACTTCACTGCTGCTGTCAAATCAAGATCGATCAGCGCATCGCCGCAGAGCACGATAAAAGTGTCGTCAAAGAAAGGGGAAAAGTCTTGAATTCGGCGCATTCCTCCGGCAGAGCCGATCGCTTTTCCGACCAGCTCGCCGTCCACAATGCTGCCCTCAAACGAGTAGGCAATCTGAACGCCAAACCGCTGCCCATCCCGAAAATAATTCTCGATCTCGTTTGCCAGATGGCTGACATTCACCATGATTTGGTCAAAGCCATGCTGCCTCAGAAGTTCGAGCAGGAATTCCATCACAGGCTTTTGCAGAATCGGAATCATCGGTTTGGGAATGGTGTAGGTGATGGGGCGAACCCTCGTACCCTTTCCCGCTGCCAAAATCATGGCTTTCATAGACGTCTATCCCTCTATACCTGGGCTACAAAATGCTGGACAGAAGTGAGCAAGCATCACTCCAGTCTTTCACAACTTATTCCCGATCAGTAGCAATCTGCTGCAAAATTTGCAGAAAATCTATAGACTGATGAAATCAAGGTTGACAAAATTCTGCAAGTCCCTTAAGGAAGACTATGCAGCATCACCGGAAAAGTAATGTAAAGATTTTTTAAGAAAGCTCTTTAATCGAGCAGCACCGAGGCGGGCAGGTGTTCTTCGCTGAGCATTGCGGGTGTGAGGCTGCGAACGCTTAAATCCTGATAAAACACCTGCTGCGATAGCTCAACTTTAGACTGGGCAGAGAGCAACAGCAGTGCCCAAAAGACACCGACCCGATCGCTTGTTTCTGCGTGCGCTGCAGCGGGAGAGGGAGCCGATCTGGTTTCTTCTGGCAATCGATCGGGCTGTGCCTGTCGCCACCAGTGGAGCAACTGCTCAAAATCAAGCCATTCTTCGTCCTGACTGAGTTCCTGCCAGCGTTCGGTTAAAAACTGATCCAGAATCGCCGCAACCTCAGAAAGGTTCTCCTGGTGAGCAAGCTGCGCGATTGTCCGAATTGCCTGCTTTTGGCTGTGGGGTCGGGCACGGCGGGCAACAATTCGGCGCGTTTTGGGTTCTGCCATTGCCGCAGCAATCAGATTGAGCTGGGTGATTAGCTCCGGCAGGGTGACTCGACGAGAAGAAATGGGCGGGGCAGTGGCACGACGACGAATGCGGCGCTCCAGGTGGGGCGGCAAGCCGCTGCTGGCAGACGCATCCAGGTCTTCTGGAAACTCTTCTGGCGGTGTCTCTGGGGCAGCTTCGCGGGCAAGACTGTCAGCTTTAAGCAGCAGCAGCATCGAGGCATAGAGAAACGCCTGCCCCGAGTGAGACAAATCTGCTTCATAAGGGGCGCGTCCGTCTATGGCGATCGTCCTCTTAGAAGCATCGTTTCCCTCTGGCTGAAGCGTACTGAGAAAGCGATCGATCACCTCGATCACCTGCACATCCCAGGGATTAATCTCCCCCCGCTCTGCCAGATTGATCAGGAAGGAAATTGCGTTTTGCGCCAGAGAAAGGGACATGGTGAGCTAGAGGAAAAGTTTATCTAAGGCTAGCGCGAACGAAATAAATTGCAGCAACTACGATGAAAAATAGCAGCAACAAAGGAACCCAGAGACTCCATTTACTGAGCGGGTCGAGTAAAGCAGAAGTCCTGGTCAATACGATACTTCCAGTCATGGGAAATTGAGTTGACAGCGTAGTTTCCGGTGCGAGGGCGGTTAGCAGCAGCGCAATCAGCCGCTAAAGCCTCTTTCTCGCCATCGCCTGCAGACGTTCCAGGGGAAACTCGGCTGTGAAATGGTCCAGGGGTTTCCCTTGCCCTGCGACCGTGTAAACGTAGAGAATGCCGCCAACCATACGACTTGATGAAATCAAATCAAGGGCTTTTGCCAGGTTAAGGCACTGAGTAACCTCATGGGGTGTGGTCATCGCTGCAGTTTTATTAAGTATCCAGTTCTTTTAATTGAAGTGAAAGCTGGCTGCGAGATCTAGTAGCGACTGCAGCCGCGCCCCACTGTAGCATCAGTTGCAACATTAAGGAGCAGTTCAAGTAAATAAATTATTACTTATGACAGATGCACCGTTAAAAATAGCAATCAACCATCCAATCAATCATCGGGAACCAGCTACGGGCGCTCAGTTACAAACGGCAATTAATCGATAACTGTATTCTTCCCAGGCTCCCTGATATCGCTGAGTTAATCGCTAGTTTAGTTGACAATTCTACTGAATGTAAACGTTTCCAGGGCATTATCTTTGAGTCTTATTCAGAAACTCTCTCTTAGGACAGAGAACAGAGAACACAGATTACCTCGTCTCGGTAAATCAGCTTTAAAGCCTTTATCCTTTTGTTCCGGTTGCGGCAATGCCTCGAATGAACTGCCTCTGGCAAACCAGAAACAGCAGCACGACAGGGAGCGTAACAAGCACAACGGCTGCCATAAGCAGCGACCAGCGATCGGTAAACTGCTCCTGAAACGCGGCGAGGGCAAGCTGAACGGTTTGCAGTTCGGGACGGGTGGTAAAAACAAGCGGCTTAAACAGGTCATTCCACTCGCCGATAAACGAAAACAAAAATAGGGTGACGATCGCCGGACGTGCCAGCGGCAAAATCACATGCCAGAGGATTTGCAGACGGGTTGCCCCATCGAGAGCTGCAGCTTCTTCTAGCTCGATCGGGATCGTCTCAAAGTACTGTTTCAGCAGGACAATTCCAAAGCCATTCACTGCAGTAGGCAGGATCAGCGCGCCGTAGGTGTTGATCAAATGTCCCCATTTCAAAACCAGAAAGACCGGAATCACCAGAATTTGAAACGGGATCACCAGCGTTGCCAGGATCAGCACCAGAATGAGCGATCGTCCCCGAAACTGGAATCGTGCCAGCCCGTAGCCCGCCAGCGCAGACGTGACACTTTGAGCAAAGGTAACCGCGATCGCCACCAGCGTAGAGTTCGCGAATGCCCGCAGAAAATTGCCCTGCTGCCAGACAGCGCGATAGTTTTCCCAGGTCCAGTTGAAAGTTCCAACGGAGCGGGTTGGCAGGCTTCCGGCAGGGGCAAAAGCAGCCAGCAGGACGATCGCCAGGGGCAGCAGCACCAGCGCAGCACCCATCAGCAGCAGGATACGATTCAGCCAGGGGAGGAACCGAACTCCAGCGCGAAATCGCTCTGCCTTTAATTGCTCTGCCTTTGAGGTGGGTGAAGCATCAGGGGAAGGCGTTGACGAAGAGAGGGATTGATCTGGAGCAATGGGCAGCATTAACAAAGCCTTGGTTATTCATTTCATCCATAAGCTATGCTACAAACTTGGCTGCCTTTTAGAAGAATCTTCCTATTGGCTGAGCAGTCTGCTTGTAAATTGCGGCTTCGACCCAGTAGGGTGGAGGTTAGGATAAAACAACTTCTACCCGACAAGAGACCCGACATCTGTTTCACTGAGGAGACGACGAACCTATGCAGCAGCTCGAATATTCCCCTGAACTTGACTTTGAGAGTGAGTCCTATAAAGACGCTTACAGCCGCATCAATGCGATCGTCATTGAGGGTGAGCAAGAAGCATTTGACAACTATCAAAGACTGGCGGAGCTGCTTCCAGACTATAAAGAGCGGCTGGTGAGTTTGGCTAAAATGGAAAGCCGCCACATGAAAGGGTTTCAGGCTTGTGGACGCAATCTGAAAGTCACCCCTGACATGAAATTTGCTCAAGAATTTTTTGCTGGGCTGCATGGAAATTTCCAAAAGGCAGCCGCTGAAGGCAAGATTGTCACCTGTTTGCTGATCCAGTCCCTGATTATTGAATGCTTTGCCATTTCGGCTTACAACATCTACATCCCCGTTGCAGATGACTTCGCCCGCAAGATCACTGAAGGCGTGGTAAAGGATGAGTATACCCACCTGAACTTTGGCGAAGAGTGGCTGAAGGCAAATTTCGAAGCGTCTAAAGCGGAACTGGAAGAAGCGAACCGCGAGAATCTGCCGATCGTCTGGCGGATGCTCAACCAGGTCGAGAACGATGCTCATGAACTGGGCATGGAGAAAGAAGCACTCGTCGAAGACTTCATGATTAGCTACGGCGAAGCACTCAGCAATATTGGCTTTACGACCCGCGACATTATGCGGATGTCGGCTTACGGATTGACTGCTGCTTAGGGATCTCAATCCCAAAAATCGACCGGGTGGGCAGATGGCTCACCCTTTTTTATTGTTTTATCGCATAGGTTTTATTGCATTCGTTCTATTGCAGCAATGATGTGAATAGCTGTGTTTCTCGCCGTGATTGTTCTGCAATTTCTGTTCCTGCAGCTAAACAAAAAAGCGTATATTGGCAGAACTGATGCTGGAGTAGAACTTTACTCAAGCCTCCTTCAAGAGATTGAACGAGATATTGGATCTGATCTCCGAACTGGATTACAGACGATCGCGATTTCATCACTGCAGTAGTCATTAATTTTTCTCCTTATTTATTTTGTCTATATCTTTGATCGATATTTTTCTGCATATAAAACAATGTATTGCTATTTCTGACGATATTGCTGAAAAACCTTTCGCATCCCTAATCCTCTTTGGCAATCCTCTTTGGCGTATTGCAGGCTTCGTGAGGAGGCGCAAACACAGGCAATGCTTTCAGGATTTTTCTCGACACCCACGACTTTCACGCCGTATTGCTGAGCCAGGGCGATCGCGCGATCGCCAAAGCTGGAGGCGAGTCTCAGGACGGTTTGATCGGGCTGAAAGTTTGCCCAGACAAAAAGCTGTTCGGTGGCGGCACGTTCACCCGGCTGCAGGATTTTCTTTCCCAATGCCTGCGATCGACGATGTGAGCCAGATCAAGAAAGGCAATTTTCTGAAATTAATCTGCTGGAGTTGCTCTGCTGGAATCTCTGTACTTTGACAGAACGTTTGCCCGATGAGGTTATTTACGATCGTCTGCACGGTAACAATCATTCGACCCATTCTTCGACCCATTCATTGACCCATTCATCAAGGAAAACCAGCGATGGCTGAAATGCAAAAACAGGGAAAACCCACGGACGCGAAGCAGGATGAGTTTGATCAAGATCTGCATCCCAACCGCATGGCAGGACAGAATCAGGGTTTGCGAGCAAATCAGAGCCAGAGCGGTGAGCTTCATACGGCATATGACATCAAGGATTTACACAATGTTTTGACCGACTTCACCGACGAAGAGCTAAAGCAAATTTCGGTCGTTCCCCAGGGAATGCACCTGGAACAGGGGGCGACCTATGTGGATTTGCTTGACCCGAATCGCGAAGAGTTCACCGCAATGGGCAGCATGGAGGCGATCGAGGGAAGCTGGTATGTGCCCAAAAACGAGGTGCATTACGAGCTTTGGAATCGCATCACTCAAGTGCAAAATCCGCAGCAGACAGGCACAGGGGTTGATAAGCCGTCGATCGGCTCGGTTTAGGATCGCTCTACGGGCAGTATCCTGGGGAAGTCTTTCCAGGTGAAATGATTCAAGGTAGAAAATCTGTTCCGGGATGTTTCTGGAATTTTTCGAGCTGAAAGATTTCTGGATGTCTCTGGAACAGTGCTTTTGCTGAATTAGCCTTTCTGGATTGCCCGATTGCGAGGAAAACAAACTGATGGATCGATTCAACTTCAGCGTCTTTCAGCAGTTCTGGACGATCGCCAAGTCCTACTGGTCAGGGGATGAGAAATGGCAGGCGCGAGGGTTACTGCTGGGAGTCGTGCTGTTTCTGCTGGCGTATACGGGGCTGAGCGTGCTGCTCAATAACAAGCGGGGCGTGTTAATTTCTGCCCTTTCTGCCCAGGATGAGCCGCGATTTTGGCAGACAGTGATTGTCTTTATCGGCGTGCTGGTTATCTATGCGCCTTTGCTGGCGGGCTATACCTATTTGCGCGATCGCCTCAGCTTGCAGTGGCGGCGGTGGCTGACCCATCGGTTTGTCGATCGCTATTTTGCCAATCGTGCCTATTACAACCTCCAGGTTTTTGATACAGAAATTGATAACCCCGACCAGCGAATTGCTGAGGACGTGCGCAGCTTCACGCAGGAATCGCTTACTTTTTTGCTGGTGCTAGTAGAGTCTGTGCTGTCGGTGATTGCCTTTAGCAGCGTTTTGTGGGGCATTTCAAAGCCGCTGGTGTTTTTTCTGGTGCTGTATGCCCTGGTTGGAACCGTGGTGACGACTGTTGTATTCGGCAAGCCGCTCGTTCGACTCAATTTTGAGCAGCTTAAGAAAGAAGCCAATTTCCGTTTTAGCCTGGTGCGAATTCGCGAGAACGCAGAGTCGATCGCCTTTTACCGGGGAGAGGAGCGAGAGTCGAATCAGGTGAGCGATCGGTTTCAGGCAGTGTTTGACAACGTGAAGCGGCTGCTGGTGTGGGAACTGAACCTGAATATGCTCACCAACGCCTACGAGTTCATTCCGTTTATTTTGCCTGCCCTGGTTGTCGCCCCTGCCATTTTTGCGGGAGAAATGGAGGTCGGCAAAGTGTCTGAGGCACAGGGCGCGTTTGTGCGCGTCTTTTTCTCGCTCAATGTGGTGGTGGCTCGTTTCCAGGCATTGACGACGTTTGGAGCTGGGATTAACCGTTTGTATACCTTTGCTGCTTTCCTGGAGCAGATTGAAACCTCGACCGAGGAAACCGAGCAAAAGCCCAAAATCCAGACGCAGACAGACGATCGCCTTGCCGTTGAACATCTCACCCTGCAAACGCCCAACTATCAGCGAATCCTGGTGGAAGATCTCTCCGTTGAACTGCCTGCTGGAGCGAGCGTGCTGCTCATGGGTCCGAGCGGCTGCGGCAAAAGCTCTTTGTTAAGAGCGATCGCCGGACTGTGGAATTCGGGCAAGGGGACGATTGTGCGTCCTGAGCCGGAGGAAATGCTGTTTTTGCCGCAGCGTCCCTATATGGTGCTGGGCACGTTACGCGATCAGTTGCTTTATCCCAACACTGAGCTTGAGGTCGAGGACGATCGCTTAAAACACGCCCTAGAGCAGGTCAACCTTGCCGGACTGGAGGAGCGATTTGACGGATTTGATACCGAACAAGACTGGGCAGATGTCCTCTCGCTGGGCGAACAGCAGCGACTCACCTTTGCCCGCCTGCTTTTGAACAAGCCCAGGTACGCTATTTTGGACGAAGCAACCAGCGCCCTCGATCTGGAAAACGAAGAACGCCTCTACCAGCACCTGCAAACCCTGCAGGGCAATTCCCCCGATGAACCTGGCACAACCTTTCTCAGCGTGGGACACCGGGAAACCCTGGCAAACTATCATCAGTCTGTTTTGCAGTTGGCGATCGACCAGACCTGGAAAATCAAACCCGTTCTGGTCGGGGAGAAACAGCCGGAACTCTCAGAGCTGTCTTAGGTTGCATCAGGCAAGATCTGTATTACGCAAGCAATTCTCCCGTTTCTTGCAGCAGGTGCAGGCGGTGATAAATGCCGCCCTGGTTCAGCAATTCAGCGTGGCTACCAACTTCCACAATCCGACCCTGATCCAGCACCACAATCTTGTCTGCCTCGCGCACGGTGCTAAGTCGGTGGGCAATGATCAGGGTCGTTCGGGTTCCCAAAATCGATCGCATGGCAAGCTGAATCGATCGCTCTGATTCGTAGTCCAGGCTTGAGGTTGCTTCGTCAAACACCAGCACATCGGGATGCATCAGCAGTGCTCTGGCAATGCCCAGTCGCTGACGCTGACCGCCCGACAGCCGCACCCCCCGCTCTCCGACGATCGTGTGATAGCCCTGAGGCAAGACCCGCACAAACTCATCCACTCTGGCAATGTGGCAGGCTTCCTCGACTTCCACAAGCGTCGCCCTGGGGTTGCCATAGGTGAGGTTATCGAGCAGCGTTCCGTTAAACACATCCACTTCCTGATGCACGATCGCCAGTCTGCGCCGATAGCCCGTGACATCGAGCTGCCGTGCGTCTTGCCCGTCAATCAAAATGCGCCCCTGCTGGGGGTCAAAGTAGCGAAACAGCAGCTTCACCAGCGTTGACTTACCAGAACCCGATCGCCCCACTAACGCCACGGTTTGTTTCGGCTCGATCAGCAGATTGATGTCTTGCAGCACCGGACGATCGGCAGCATAGCCAAAGGAAACGCGATCGAAATGCACTTTGCCTGTGAACTCGTAGTGTCTGACGGCTGCGGGCTGCTCCAGCTCAACGGCATCCTGCCCATCTGCCATTTGCATGAACTCGTGATAGCGCAGCATCGAGGAATAGCGACGAGCAAAGATTTCTGCTAATCCGCTAATGGGTTCCAGTTCAGCATAAGCCATGCTGGAAACCGTCAATGTCGTTACGAAATGACCGAGGGAAATCTCACCGCGCACCGTTGCCCACAGCGTCAGGGAAAGAATCGTGAACACGCAAATCTGAATCACAAATCGCTGCCAGGTAAACAGGGTAATATATCCCCGGTGAATGCGCTGGACAACAACCGTTAATTCCCGCTCGAATCGCTGCCTTTGTCGCTTGAGTTCAGCCGCCTCTGTTGCAAATGCCTTCACCGTTTTGATGTTGGTGATAATTTCCGAGGTGCGGCTCTCGGTGTTTTCCATATAGCGATCGAGTCTTTCTTCCCGGTGAATCAACCGCTTCAGCCCCTTGAGCGTAAAGCCGAGAATGAAAATAAAAGAAGCGAGAAACAGCAGCGCAATTCGCCAATCGATCAGCAAAATCACCACAAAAATTCCCGCAATTCGCAGCACTTTGGGAATAAATTCTCCGGCAATTTCAGGATAAGTCCAGGTGTGGTTAGAGAGTCCTCGCGCGACCCGTCCGGCAATGCGACCCGGATTGTTTTCGTCATAAAACTCGATCGGTAGATTCAGAATTTTTGCCACCGTCCGAATTGAGTGATCGCGTCGGGCACGCAGGGCAATTTCCCAGTGATACCAGTGGCTCAGCCAGGGCTGAATCGGCGCACGCACCACCGTCACCAGAAAGATCAGACCCAGTAGCACCGCCAGCGCAAGTCCCTGACCTGTCGCAACTCCGGTCACTGCTGTGAGTACGCCAAGCAACGGCTGCAAAATCTGATCGATCGGCTGCCCCGACAGCACGTTGAGAATTTGCCCGATCGCATAAGGTACGACCAGATCAACAATCTCAAACAAACTGCTCATCGAAATGCTGAAAATAACGGTTGACCAGTACGGTCGAAAATAATTCGTTAAATCGCGAAAGTTTGCCATAAGAATAAGCGGTAGAGCAAATTGAGGTGAGTCAAAACAGCAGCACAGAATCGCCCAATTGAGACGATTAGGCAGCAAAATCATTTATTTCATGGGTTACAAAAAGATGTCAGACAAAAGGAATTTCAGAGAAAGAGAATTTCGGGTAGGAGAGGCTGTCAGACAGAGGAAATTATAGACAGAGGAAATTTTGGGACAAGAAATTGTCAGAAATCGGCGTAACAATACAGAGTGTAACATAATTGTAGTATGACAGCTAAATTTTAGTAAAGCAATATCTTTCTGAGGCTGGGAAGCGATCGCCTGATTGGACTAAAACGGTCTTGGGAAAAATAGTTTGGTTAATCACCGACGATGGCAAAACTGCAGAAGGAAAAACGATCGTGCTATTCAAAGTCGTACTCATCATGACTCTCGTTGCAGTCAGCTTATGCGGACTCGCCTTTCCAATTTGGATTTTTGGTATCCCCGGAACCGATAATCAATATGCGCAAGGCTGGTATATGGGGCTTAATGTGATTCTGGTTTACCCGATCGCATCATCTATTAACTACATTTCCTATTTGCTCCTGCATCGCAGAATGAGCGAAAGAAGCTGTCAGCGATGGCAGCTTGTAGTGAGTTCAATTGCGCTAATCAGTTTGCTAATTGCGATCGTGCGAATGTATCAGGCATTTAGCCTTATCCTTTCAACGTGATGCAACGGTGAATTGATTTGCGAATGAATAGTGAATAAACTGCGAATGAAGACGAATGCCAGCGTTAAAAAAAAGGCGAGTACCGCAGCACCGCCCCAGGAAATTCAAAGTGTAACAATTGCGCGAGATACAGCTTTTTTCAGGCTGATGAAGTCCTAAAAATGGGGTGGGGGACTATGCCTCCATGCAGGGACATAGCCCCCCACCTCCAAACACCTTACCAGAGTGAGAAAAGCCATATCCGGTCGAAATAATCGAAATAGCAATCAGCGAATGAGTTAGCCGATCGCATAGGCAGACTGAAGTGCCCAGATAATCAGGAAAGCGATCGAGCCGAGAATCAGCACAGCCGAGATCGTTACCATTGGTGTACTGTCTGCGCTTTGGAACTTCATGATGCCGCGATTTTGGTCTGTCATGGGGGTGATCCTTTTCAGTGGAAGACTCATACCTTCATGTTGAAGCAGCATGAAAGTGACTAGCCACCTCCAGAAGGCAGGTAATTACTTATGGCTACCATAATTTTACCTGAACAGACAGAATCTCCAGTTATCCTGATCACACCTTGAAAGATTTTTTCCTTTGCCGAAGGTTCTAATGTAATGCCTACCCTGATCTCCATCTTGCTGCTGCTCCTGGCAATCGTCGGTGCTGCCGAACTGGGGCTGCGATCGGTCTTTGGTTTTGGCAAGCCGCTGCTCTATGTTGCCGACCCAAACATTGGCTATCTGCTGGCTCCCAACCAAACCACTCGTCGATTTGGCAACCGGATTGCCATCAACCAGTATTCAATGCGAAGTTCTCCGATCGCCCCCCAGCGAAACCAGGACACCCTGCGGATTTTGCTGCTCGGTGATTCGATCGCCAACGGCGGCTGGTGGACTGATCAGGACGAAACCATTTCTGCCCTGCTTCAAACCCGGCTTCAGGCATGCCTGTCGGAAAAACAAACGATCGCCTCGCTCCAGACTGCAAACCTGCGGCAGGTCGAAGTCCTGAATGCTTCTGCCAATTCCTGGTCGCCGCGCAATCAGATGGCTTACCTGCAAAAATTTGGCAGCTTTGAGGCTCAAATTATTGTGCTGCTGATCAATACTGACGATTTGTTTGGCACGGTTCCCACTTCGGTACAGGTCGGGCGCGATCGCAACTATCCGGCTCAGGATCCCCCGTTTGCCCTGGCTGAGGTGTTCCAACGCTATATCCTTAAGTTCCCACCGATTCCAGAACTTGTCCAGCTTCAGCAGGCAGGGGGCGATCGGGTCGGAGAAAATCTAGCAGCCATTGAGGAAATTCATGCGATCGCGCTTAAATCGAATGCGCAGTTCTTTCTGGTGATCACACCGCTCTTGCGGGAATCAAAACCGTCTGGTTCACGCGACTACGAAAAAAACGCCCGCGATCGTCTACAAGCCTTCACCCAAACACGGCAAATTCGTTTTCTGGATGTTCTTCCCCTGCTGGCTGCCCATCCTCAGCCGGATACACTTTATCAGGATCATATTCATCTGAATGCGATCGGGAATCAACAGCTTGTGCAGTACATAATTGGGTTGATTGATCGTGGGGTGGTCTAGAACAAAACCACTTCTCGCTTGAGGTGTTTAAGCTAGCAGAACTCTTCATGATGTATGTCGTTTCATCAAGAATGTGCCGTAAATATTCATGAGCTGATGGAGACAGACTCAACATCACTTGAACTTTTGTTTGTACAGGCATTGCTTGCATAGACAATTCATTTGATGCTGAGTTCATATTCTAACTGCGTACCACTTATTCATCCTTGACCTCTAATCGCTTCAAATATTTCACTGTATCTTCCTGATAGCCTAAACGGCTGTAAAACGATCGTGCCCGATGATTTCCACCAAAGGCATTGAGCGTAATAAAGCTGAGATTTCGCGCCTTTGCCCAGGTTTCTGCATAAGCCATAAGTGCCTGACCGATGCCCTGTCCTGACGCTTCCGGAATCACCACAATATCGGAAATGTGGGCATGGCGTTCTTGAGTGAAGAAATCGGTGAGGGCTTCCAGGAAGATAAACCCCAGCGATTTGCCTGCGGGGTCAACAGCAATAAAGATATTTTGCGGGGTGGGATAGCTGACAATTGCCCGATCGATTTCTTTTGCAATGGAGTGAACAACCTGATCGGGATTGCGACCCGTCGGAGAGCCAAATTCGACAAAACGGGGCACCAGATTGAGGATAAAGGCGCGATCGGCGATCGTGGCAGGGCGAATTTGCACAGGCAGCATGGGCGGATTCAACTTTAGATTCAAAAGATTCAAAGCAGATTCAAAAGATTCAAAGCAGGGATAAACGAATCCCAATCAGTTTTACGATGGGGAGGAGTATTTCAGCTAGGGGGTAAGGCACAATGCGAATTTTGGTGATGGGCGGCACTCGGTTTATTGGCGTTTATCTAACGCGCCTGCTGGTTGAGCAAGATCATGAGGTCGTGCTGTTTAACCGGGGCAACAAGCCTGCACCGATCGAGGGCGTAGAGCAAATTCATGGCGATCGAACTGACGCTGACCAACTCAAAGAAAAGCTCGCGGGCGAATCCTTTGATGCCGTATTTGACAACAACGGACGCGAACTGAGCGACACCCAACCCCTGGTTGAAATCTTTCGCGACAGCATCAAGCATTTTGTCTACGTGAGTTCGGCTGGGGTATATCTCAAATCTGATCAGATGCCCCACCAGGAGGGTGATCCCGTTGATCCCAAAAGCCGCCACAAAGGGAAATTTGAAACCGAAACCTATCTGGCAGAGCAGGGCATTCCCTTCACTTCCATCCGTCCGGTTTATATCTACGGACCGCAAAACTACAACGACCTGGAAGCCTGGTTCTTCGATCGCATCGTGCGCGATCGTCCCGTCTCCATTCCCGGTAACGGAATGCACATCACCCAGTTTGGTCACGTTCAGGATCTGGCAAGCGCAATGACAGCGGTGCTGGGCAACCCAAAGGCGATCGGACAAACTTACAACATTTCGGGCGATCGATATGTCACCTTTGATGGCTTGGCGCGTGCCTGTGCCGTTGCCGCCGGAAAAGATCCCGCCTCGCTCAAAATTGTTCACTACGACCCCAAGCAATTTGACTTTGGCAAAAAGAAAGCCTTCCCGATGCGAGTGCAGCACTTCTTCGCCGATATCCACAAAGCGCAAAAAGACCTCTACTGGAAACCAGACTTTGACCTGATTTCAGGCTTAAAAGACTCCTTCCAGAACGACTATCTGGCGATCGGGCGCGATGCTGCCGAGGTGGATTTTTCGCTGGATGAGCAGATTCTGGGACAGGGATGAGGGGCAGGTGGGTGGGGG
>Ga0224723_1000763_pt1 | contig 21243 bp, 20 predicted proteins | sample Balambano_FR2_Me_FD_161647 | JGI IMG/M metagenome (GOLD analysis project Ga0224723, IMG submission 161647) | Freshwater sediment microbial communities from Lake Towuti, South Sulawesi, Indonesia - Balambano_FR2_MetaG | ecosystem: Environmental > Aquatic > Freshwater > Lake > Sediment | place... | reverse complement strand
GGTAGTCTCCTGGTAGAAGGGCTGGGGGCTGGGGGTTAGGGACTGGGGGCTAGGGACTGGGGGAAGAAGGATTTCTTCATCCTTCATCCCTCATCCTTCATCCCTCATCCTTCATCCCTCAATCAACCCCTCTTGTGTCAGAAACTCCCTGGCAACCTCGGCGGGTTCGCGCTGATTGCCGCTGACTTCGTAGTTAAGCTGCTGCATTATCTCATTCGTAAGCAATGGGGAAAGTTCGTTAAGCGCGTCGGCGATACCAGGGTTTGCATCCAGGGCTTCTTGTCGAATGACGGGGGCAACCTGGTAGGGTGGAAACAGTTGCCTGTCGTCTTCGAGTAGCACCAGGTCAAAGGCGGCGATTTCGCCATCGGTACCAAAGGCGACTGCGACATCAGCTTCACCATCGACTAGCGCCTGATAGCGCAATCCCGGATCGACTGCTTTGTATTCTTCAAGCTCAAAGTCACCGTATCCGGCCTTAATTCCAGGCAAGCCGTCTTCTCTTGCCTCAAACTCTGGTGGCCCAATCATCGTGAGTTCGCCAGCTTTGGCCGCCAGATCGGAAATTGTTTTAACGCCCAGCGAGTCAGAGCCTTCCTGAGTCATGGCAAGCGCCTGGGTGTTGTTCATGGGAGAGGGTTCTAGCCAGACCAGGTTGAATTGCTCTTTGTAGCCATCTGCAACGGTTTGGTAGACCTCTTCCTGGTTGCTGTTGGCGGGCTGTTTGAGAACGGTGAGCAAGCCTGTTCCGGTGTATTCGGGGTAGAGGTCGATTTCGTTACTTTCAAGGGCTGCTTGAGCAACGGGCGTTCCTCCCAGATTTAGCTTGCGCTCGACCTGAAAGCCCGCGTCTTCTAGCACCAGAGCATACATTTCTCCAATGATGAATTGTTCGGTGAAGTCTTTTGAGCCGACTCTAATCGTTGCGGCATCTACACTTTCTGTGTCGCCACCGCCACCCGTACAGGAAACGATGATCAGGGCTGTGAATAGTGCTAGCAGAGGGGGAATCAGCAGACGGCGGGTGAGTTTCATAGTAAATCTCTGAACAAGGAGAGATAACGACAGTTAACCGCAACATAATCTCATCCAGTCATCATACCGAACTCCACCTAAAGTTAAAAAGTTGTGAAAGGCACAACACACTCATTACCTGTTGAAATGCTTTTAGTACAAACGTTTTGAGCTAAATCTGCAATTTTGTGGAAGCAGAACTCAATCTCTCGTTAGGATTGAATTACAAAAGTAAACATTTTGCGATCGCCATGAATACTTCTCTCATCTTGCGGCGACTGTCTACAATCTTTGCGGTTATCACACTGACCCTAACGCTTTTGGCTGCTGCAACGGGTGTGCTTTTAGCGTTTTACTACACTCCCACTGCGGGCGGCGCTTACAACTCCCTGGATGCGATCGCCACCGAAATTACCAACGGCACACTGATTCGCAGTTTGCACGACATTGGCGGCAATGGGCTGATTGGGGTGGCATTAATTGAGTTGATTGTCCTGTTTTTGGGGCGGCGATCGCAGCCTAGCTGGTTCATCGCCTGGGTCAGCGGCATTGTGCTGATCCTCACAGGAATTGGTCTGGGCTGGACAGCAATGATTTTGGATTGGTCACAAGTCGGCTACTGGCGCTTTCAAATCGAACTAGGTGCAATTGAGGCGATTCCCCGAATGGGCGGCTGGCTGCGAGATGTGCTGACGGGCGGTGGTGCAGTCAATACGACAACAGTTCAGCATCTTTATACGCTGCATAGCTATATTTTGGCGATCGCTGCTGTTGTCTTGGCGATTGTCCACCTCGTTTCGCTGCTACATGCCTCCAAGAAGCCACTTCCAGAAGAATCGTCTGATTCAGATTCTTTAGAAAACTTGGGAATTGTGAGCAATGAGTAATGGCCAGTGACTCATGACAAATTGAACACACACGGTTGATTCGCAGCCCATATACTTGAACGATATTCGGTAGGATCGGTTTGAAACCTTCAGGTTTACCCTGCTCTACTAGCTCCAATGCAACCCAAATCGCTGAAGGTTACATTCACCCTGGAGGCAGAAACAGTCGAAGAGGCAGTCGTTGACCTCGGTGGGCGTTTCTTGCGTTCAACTAAGACGGGATGTCGAATTGTTCGACAGGCAACTGACTTTAGCCTTGCTGAACTCTGTAAATCGCTGATTGAAGATTGGAAAAGCGGTAAGGTTGCTTACGCCAGGGGTGAAGTAACGCTAGTTTTTAGTGGGGGTGAGCTAGACACTGAAGCAGATTTGCTGGTCTATTCGCCCGAACAGGGCGATCGCTTCCTCTATTCCAAGCGCATTGCTGCATCCACTGCCATCTCAGCGCAAACTGTTGAACCGGAGATTATCAACACGCTCAGCCAGCATTTGCAAACCGCGAGTGACGCACTGGCTGAATTGGCGGCAAATCAGCGATCTGTAGAGAGCAGGATGCAAGACTTGGCTGAAAGGGTTGCCAACAGTCAACCTGCTAGGGATATTCCTGCTGTAGAGATTGGTGAAATTCGAGAAGCGATCGCACGGGCACTCAAAACCCAAACTGACCAGCTTAAGCCTATAGATGTGGGTGAGATGCGGGAAGCGATCGCCCAAGCACTCAAAGCCCAAACGGATCAGTTTAAGCAGCAGCTTCAGACGGCTCTGGACGCGCAGGCAGCCTATTTTGTCAAAATTCTCTCTAACCAATTGAATTCAACGGCTCTGCACTTTAGCCAGCGGGTAGACAGCTTGCAAAACCAGCTCACTGAACTGGCTGCTCAAGTTGCAGAATTAGAGACATCTGGACAGCCTGAACTGCCCCCACCGCCTCAAACCGAAGCCGAATGGCTAAAGCGCTTTAAGGAAACTTGGGGAACGGTCGGCGACTATGAGCAATATAGCTCTAGCCATCGGGAAGCCAATGCCGAAACGCCGCTCTACTACATCCCTGACTGGGTAGCGCTGTGTGAACTGGAGTGGGCCTGCAAGCTGAATCCAACTCTGACCCGTCTGCACACGTTAATTCACGATGACAATGGCATTGGCTACGCTGGAGCAGATATTTTGCAACAGTTTGGTTGTCATGTTGATCCTCAAACGGGCGAACATTACTACATCTATCACCAGGGCGGGTTCAGTGCTTACGAGGCGCTGCGGCAACTGGTCAACAATCCACAATACTCCTGGTTGCCAGAGCTAAAACGACTGTGGAAAGGGTTAGGCGATCGCCAACACGAAATTTTCCGGCTGTTTGGCTGGGAGCAGGAGGCGATCGCAGCATTAGAGAGTATTGGCGATCGCACCTATCAGGAGCGACAAACTTACGACCCCTGGAATTCTCAAAAGAAAACTAGAGATACGCTGAGCGACTACCTGACGCTGCTGAATCTTGGACCCTTCACGCCCATTACCCTTGAATCGATTAAAAGGGCTTATAAGCAGGCGATGAAGGTTGCCCATCCCGATGCGGGCGGCAGCAAAGAACAAGCCCAGCGGGTAAATGAAGCCTATGCCGCGATTTTGGCTCACTATTTTCCAGAAGCAACCTGATTTGTTAGCCCATTAGCTAACCGTCAGCTTACTGAGATGTTTCACCAGCCTGTCCTGGTTGACTGACAAATCTCTCGATGTAGGTTGGGTGGAGCAGGGCGAAACCCAACAAGTGCAAAGGTTGTGTTGGGTTACGCTTTGCTTCACCCAACCTACGATACTAATGCCTATTAGAAGGCTCTTTCAACTCGTTTTAACGAGTTTTAGCTTTAAGTCTGAGATTGATCTCAAAGCTCTAGCGCAATGCCTCCTGCCGTTGGTGCAAGATCTCAGCTTATTTACTCGCTTTACTGGCTCCGTTAGATGTAGAACTAGAATCTGCCGAGGACAAAGCTTTATCTAACACTGCACGAGCCTCTTCAGCTTGGGTACGAGCCTCCCGATAGCGCAAATTAGCTTGAGCAAAAGTTTTGAGAACCTTAAAGCCCTCCTTCATCCGCTCTAGCTCTGCCTCCTCGACCGCCTCATCAGTGAATAAGGTGTCAATTTGAGCGCGTACCTTCATCGCCTCAGCACGAGAAGACTGCACCTTGAGCTTCAGATTCGCTAAATTGCTGAGAACCTGCACCGCTTGCGTTACGGTATCTTCATCATCGGTCGTCACGGGTTTTGGCTCTTTAACCTCAATAAACTGTTGCGGACTAAACCCATCGGACAAATCAGTTGGCAGTTCACCCGACTCCATCAATTCCAGCAGTTGATCCATCGCTTTATCACGAGCTTTGGATGAATCTTTACCAGGAACGGTCAAAATCACTTCAGGACTCTGGGCTAACGTGTATTGAACCATAGTTGCAATATAGTACTTTTGTACTGATTTTAATCCCTGGCGCGTCGAAAAAGCAGCAAAATAGCGAACTTTTTTGACCAGACCCTAACGGTTGCTTAATATAGCAGTTCTCAATCGATTAGAGCGCAATTCCTAGATTTTCGTCATTAGTCATTTGTTGGTGGTTCACAACCAGTAACAAATGACTAATGAACAATGACGGAATGTGTAACTTTTTCAAAGACTCTTGTAGGATGGGCATCTTGCCCGTCCAAATTAAGCAGGCAAGATACCTGCTCCACAGGGAACCAGGGTTTCCAGGACTTTAGCCGCACATCACGTCAATAACTAATGACCACTGACTGATAAGCAATCAAGCTTTGCCGCTTCCCATGAGATACAGCAAGGCCATGCGAACCGCTACGCCGCTGGTGACTTGCTGGGGAATCAGGCTGATTTTTGGATCGTCCATTAGCTCTGAGCTGATTTCTACGCCCCGGTTGGTTGGGCCGGGATGCAGTACTTTCACACCGGGTTTGCAGAGTTTGAGGCGATCGCTCGTAATTCCAAACTGCTGATGATATTCCCGCGGGCTAGGCAGCAGGTGTTGGGTCATGCGCTCCTTTTGCAGCCGCAGGGTCATGACAAAATCGGCATCTTCCAGGGCGGGGTCAAGGTGCCAGTGGAGGAAGAGGCTTTTAGGGGAGGGATGAGGGATGAGGGATGAGGCATGAGGAGTTGGGGAAGGGCGATCGCGGGATGTGGTGTATTGCTCAAATAGCTTGGGGAGTAGGGTGGGTGGGCCGGCCAGATGAACTTCGGCTCCGCTGGCGGTGAGGCTCCAGATATTGGAACGGGCTACGCGAGAGTGCAGGATGTCGCCGACGATCGCCACTTTTTTTCCTTCTAGTAGTGAAAAACTGGGATAGTTGGGGTCGAGGGAAGAACAGATGGTGAATAGGTCGAGCAGGGCTTGGGAGGGATGTTCGTGCTGACCGTCTCCGGCATTGAGAACGCCGACGTTGGAGTTGAGCCGATCCATTTCGGTGGCGATCGCCTGGGGTACGCCTGCCTCACGGTGGCGGATTACCATCAGGTCGGTGCCCATTGCCAAATAGGTTTTGGCAGTATCCAGGATTGTTTCCCCTTTGGTGAGTGAAGAGCTACCGGGGGTGAAGTTGAGCGTGTCGGCTGAGAGCCTTTTTGCAGCCAGTTCAAAGCTGCTGCGGGTGCGGGTTGAAGGTTCAAAAAACAGATTGGCAACGACCTGTCCTTGCAGCGTAGGCACTTTTTTGGTGCGACGTGACAGCACCTCCCGGAAGCTAGCAGCAGTCCGCAAGACGGTGTCGTATTCCTCGGCGGTAAAGTCAGCCAGAGAGATAATGTGACGACGAGTCCAGGTGGTGGTAGACATGAGGGTCACTTCATCTGAAGTGGAGAGGGTCTGAAGTAGGGGAGTCACAGCAGAAAAGCTCATCGAAAGGACTGCTGGGCTGCCAAATGTTATGGTGCCTCAAATAACGGTCTTCGGTACAAATTCCCGAAAATCCGCATACTTGCCGTTAAGAGTTTCTAAAACACAGAGAACCTTCACACTTCCCCCAGGAAAGTATGAAGGTTCCTAATTTTTGGTGGCGTTTTGCTTTCTCTCGTTCTTCACCTGGTTCCCAAGCTCACCTGGTTTCCAAGCTCCAGCTTGGGAACTATTCTGAGGAAGCTCCAGCTTCCTAACAAATCAGAAGAAGCTGGAGCTTCTTGACTGGCGCTACCAAGCCGGAGCTTGGTAGCGAGTTTCAACAAAACCTACAGGGTTACAGAACTCCGACGGGGTTCTGAATGGCTTGGTGCTGAGGGCGAATCTGGATTTGACCGTCATCGTCAATGTCGGCGATCGCCACATCTCCCTCTTTAATCCGCCCTGCCAACATCGCTTCTGCTAAGTTGTCTTCAATCAGACGAGCGATCGCCCGCCGCAGTGGACGTGCCCCATAGGAAGGACTGTAGCCTTCAGCTACCAAGCGCTCTTTGAAAGCTTCTGTGATTTCCAGGGAAATGTTCTGCTCTGCCAGACGAGTCGAAACTTCGCGCAGCATGATGTCTGCAATCTGCTTCACTTCGTCGCGGTTAAGCTGACGGAAGACGATGATTTCATCTAGACGGTTGAGCAACTCAGGGCGGAAGTATTGCTTTAGCTCTTCGTTGACGAGCGCTCGCACCCGGTTGTACTGAGATGCAGCCGCCGTGTCACCAGAGAACTCAAAGCCCAGACCGCCACCGCCTTTCTCAATCACTCTAGAGCCGATGTTAGAAGTCATGATCAGCAGCGTATTTTTAAAGCTAACTGTGCGACCTTTAGCATCGGTGAGGCGACCGTCTTCCAACAGTTGCAGCAGCATATTGAAGACATCGGGGTGTGCCTTCTCAATTTCGTCCAGCAGAATGACGGTGTAAGGATTGCGACGCACCGCCTCGGTCAACTGCCCGCCTTCGTCATAGCCAACGTAACCCGGAGGCGAACCAATCAGCTTAGAAACGGTGTGCGACTCCATGTACTCCGACATATCCAGGCGAATCATTGCTTCTTCAGAGCCAAACACGCTCGTTGCCAGAGCTTTCGCCAATTCAGTTTTGCCGGCTCCGGTTGGGCCAGAGAAGATCAGGCTGGCGATCGGGCGGTTGGGGCTGCTGAGCTTGACGCGCGATCGCCGCACGGCACGGGCTACCGCTGTCACGGCTTCGTCTTGACCCACGACTCGCTCATGCAGCGTTGCTTCTAGATGCATCAGTGAAGCAGATTCAGACTCGGTTAGCTTACTGACTGGAATGCTTGTCCAGGAAGCCACTACCTGAGCAATGTCTTCTTCCGTAACGGAGGGTTTCTGTTGAACCACTAAGCCTTGCTGTTCTGCTTCTCGAAGCTGCTGCATTTGAGCTTCAAGAGCCATCTCTCGATCGCGCAGCTTCCCAGCCTGATCAAAATCCTGATCTGTAACGGCGATCTTTTTCTCCTCAGTCACCTGGCTCAATTCTCGCTTCAAATCCCGAATTGGAGACTGACGCGAATGTCTCAGGTGAATCATTGAACCCGCTTCGTCCATTAAGTCGATCGCCTTATCGGGCAAGAAGCGATCCGGGATATAGCGGTCGGATAGCTTGGCGGCTGCTTCCAGGGCTGCATCGGTGATGGTTAAACGGTGGTGCTGCTCATACTGAGGACGCAAGCCCCGCAGAATGGCGATCGCCTCTTCCACACTTGGCTCACCCACCATCACAGGCTGGAACCGTCGCTCTAGCGCTGCATCTCGTTCAATGTGCTTGCGGTATTCGTCTAATGTGGTCGCACCGATACACTGCATCTCACCCCTTGCCAAAGCAGGTTTGAGCATATTTGCAGCATCCATGCCACCTTCATTTGCACCTGCACCAACTAGGGTATGAATCTCATCGATAACGAGAATCACGTCGTCAGACTGGCGCACTTCGCTGATGATTTGCGACATCCGCTCTTCAAAGTCGCCGCGAAAACGAGTTCCAGCTAAGAGTGAACCCATATCCAGGCTAATCACCTGCTTGTCGTACAGCGTCGGGGGAACGTTCTGGTCGGCGATGCGCTGAGCCAGTCCTTCGGCGATCGCCGTCTTGCCCACGCCCGGTTCACCCACCAGCACTGGATTATTCTTCGTGCGGCGACCCAAAATTTGAATCACTCGCTCCAGTTCCCGGTCGCGTCCCACCATCGGGTCAAGCTTGCCTTCAGCCGCCATTTGCGTCAGGTTCGTGCCAAACTCTTCCAGCGCTCCTGCCTTGCGGTTAGAACGGTTAGCCGTCGGACGACCCTGCACACCTGCTGCAACAGGCGCAACTTCACCCAACGCCCGAATCAGCTGAGTGCGAATCTTGCCCAGGTCAAGCCCCAGATTTTGCAGTACTTTAGCCGCTACGTTGTCTTTGTCCTGCACCAGGCTTAGCAAAATGTGGGCTGGCCCAACCGAAGGGCTGCCTAACTGTCGCGCCTGCTGCACGGCTTCTTCCAAAGTTTGCTTAGTTTTGGGTGTGAACGGCAGTTCTGCTGGAATAAAGCCAGAACCTCGACCAATCAGCTTTTCAACTTCAGTGTGAGCATCTTCATAGGTAACGCCCATTTCGCTTAGAACAGTCGCGCCTACGCTGGTCGCTTCCTTAATTACGCCCAGCAAAATTTGTTCTGTGCCGACAAAGTTGTGTCCCATGCGTCGCGCTTCTTCCTGGGACAACATAATGACGGCGATCGCCTTGTCATTGAAATATTCAAACATCTGTGTAGAGCCTCACTATATTCGTCATCAGTCATTGGTTACTGGTCATTGGTTATTGGTTATTGGCTGTCCACACATGACGAATAACCAATGACAAACTCTTAAGCTTGAGTACCGAGAAGGGCTGCAACTAGCCAACCCGCAGCGAATAGGGCAAATAGGAACATCGCAGCCACCTCACTTCATAAACATTTGTGTAGCTCATGTCTACTAATGTATCGCTGTAAACGGGTTTTGCCGGGATGGAAAACCGAAGCAAAACAGGTGTAGATTCAGCACTATGGCAGCAGATGAGGGATGAGGGATGAGGGATGAGGGATGAGGGATGAGGGATGAGGGATGAGGGATGATGAGGGATGAGGGATGAGGGATGAGGGATGAGGGATGAGGGATGAGGGATGAGGGGTCAGTTTCTCTGGTTCCTAGCCTTTGGCTGGGAATCTGATCGGGGGGCTCTGCCTCCCGGCACTAAATTCTAGAGGTGTCTTCACTTCTGCAAAATAGGTTAGTTGCCCAATAACCCGCCCTGGAATCAATTCCGGGCTAATAGCTTAAGTCAGTTTCAACTGACTCAAACGCATACTGAGAGATCATTTCAACTCGTTTTAACGAGTTTTAGCTTTGAGCCTGAGATTGATCTCAAGGCTCTAGTGCAATGCTTCCTGCCACTGGTGCAAGATTTCAGTTAGAGCTTCTGAAAGGCTGTCTCAATGCTTGAAGTGACGAAGAAACTCAACCTTCAGTCCGTCACGCGGGCGAGGAGTGGGAATTGTCACCATCTCTAAATCTTGAGGTAACAGTTTCCACTCATACTGTTGTGCCAAATGAACTGCAAATAGCTTCATCTCCAGCCGCGCAAATTCCTTACCCAGACACTCTCGAATGCCACCACCAAAGGGCACGTAGCCATATTTTTGTTCTTCTAACGAAGCGGTGCGCTCTGGGTTAAAGCGATCGGGGTCAAACCGATCAGGGTCAGGATAGGCTGCTTCGTCCTTGTGGGTTGGGCCAATTTGGTACAGCACATTCCATCCGCTGGGAATGCAGAAGCCATTGTATTCGCAGGTTTGCAGCACTTCCCGAAAGCCGCCACCCACCGGAGGAATCAGGCGCAGAACCTCCTTGAGAACTTGTTCCAGGTAACTCATTTGCTTCAACTGTTCCAGCGTCAGCGGTGCATCCCAGGGAAATTGCTGCTGTTCTTGCCGCACTCGCTCAAAGATTTGGGGATGCTGTGCCATCAGCAGGCAGAAGGAGGCGATCGCCGAAGTCAAAGTCTCATGACCAGCAAACAGCAATAGCAAAATCTGATCTTTCAATTCTTCCAAAGTCAGGCGATCGCCCACTTCATCCCGCGCCTGCATTAACAGTCCCAGCGCATCGTTACTTGGATCTGGGGATTGCTGGCGATCGCAAATAATCGACTCCAACTCCTTGAGCATCAAATCTCGCGCCTTGAGCGCCCGCCCAAACCGCGTCCAGGGAAAGTTTAACGGCAGTGAGAACAGTCCCTCACACCACACCTCAAACAAATGTCCCAGTCGCGTTTGGGAACCCGCATCAAAACCAACCAGCAGCTTACAGGCAACATCAAACGTGTAGTTTCGCAATTCCGGATACCAGGTGAGCGATCGCTGCTTTTCCCAGCTTTGCAGGTAGCGCTGAGTAATGTCCTCCATCGCCGCAATGTATCCTGATAGCGCTCTCGGTAAAAATGCCTGAGCCAACAGCTTTCGCCGCGACTGATGCGTTCCACCCGTTTGCAGAGCTAGGGAAAGTGGCCCTAAAAGCGCCTTTGTGCTGGGCGGCCAAGTTACAACAAAGTACTGATTTTCGTTCGTCAAAACAAAGCGATTTGCCTCTGCCCCACGCATAAAAATCGTCGGCTTTCCCAACAGGCGAGTTTTGAATACCGCTCCGTATTGTTCGTGTCGCTTTTGGGCGAAATGGCGATCGCCAAAAAAACTCAACGTTTCACCCAACACAGGCAAACCATAGCGTCCCGGAGGCAAAGGCAAAGCAGTTAAACCCTCAGTCGTTGTCATCAGTCGTTGTCACACAGCACTACAAGCAGGTATTTCTACCTTCTTTAGCTTGACCGATGTACAGAATAAAAGCTACCGCACCCTCACCTCTGTTGGAAAAAATAAAAACCCCTGGCGCGAAGCCAGAGGTTAAATCAGGGTGCATCTACCATTCCTCTATTCCAGTTGCCCTCCTGGGATCAGGAAAATTTCAAAAGGATTTTTTCCAAAGTTCTTAACTCATACTTCGATACGGAATGTGTCGTCTACCTTCAGAGCGGTGAAGTTTTCTTCAAAGGCATTTAGATAGATCTACGACTATTCCAGCGGTCTTTCAATTCATCAACCACACAGAAACCGAGCAGAGAAATCATTTCCAACTTGGATTTAAACTTATGTGTAGAGAAATTCCGTGAACATACGGGGCGGCAAATTCTGGCGGTTAAGCAAAGTCATCGAGCGGCACAGCTTGAGAATCTCTACGAAAAACCGCGTCTGAATCTTAGAAACTATCATTTAGATTGAATTCTTTATCCTGCTTAACATTTTAAAACTTAGGGATGGCGAAGTAGATAAACAATGCATTTGTTGTTATTTCTGCATTTTCAACCGTTTCGACAATCCCCGCAATCAACCAGGAATCCAAGCTAAATACTTAGCCACAGTTTTTTACATTTCTTAAGTGAATTCAAAGCTGTTGAAGCTTTAACCATGACGTTTCAGTTCTGCTCAAAACCACTTAAAGAATAGAATTTCTTAATTTTTGAACGTGAAATCAGGCGTTGAGCCGATAAATTTCGCTTTTTTGGAATTGATTAAAAAGTACGTATTCACCCCATCCCCCTGTTAAATCCTGCTTGCTACAAAGAGGCTGTTGAACGAAATCACTTCCACCTCAAAAGGAGCTTAGCGTTATGGCTTTAGAACCCCATGCATTCATGAACAAAATGTCCACCCGGATTGGCTTCACCCCGGAAGATAGAGCGGTGCTGCAAGCCAATGCGGAGTGGGGTTTGAAAGTTGCACCAGAAATGGCTGACCATTTCTATGCCTACTTGGGGCGGGATGTAGAAATGAGCAATATCCTCAACGCATCTGAGGGTCGGATTCATCGTTTGCGTGAAACTTTTGTGCAATGGTTCCACGAGATGTTTACAGGGATGGATGAATGGGGGAATGCTTATGCCGATCGCCGCTGGCGGATTGGTTTAGTTCACGTCCAAATTGGCATCGGCCCTCAGCACGTCGTTCCCGCAATGGCAACGGTAGTTCAGGAAGTTGGCAAGCGTCGTCAGGTAGATGGAATGTCGGATGCGGTGCAAGAAGCCCTCGGTCGCATTTGCATGATCGACTTAGCATTCATTGAGCAAGCTTACGTTGAGGTTTCCTCCGCTGCCGTTCTTAAAGAAACAGGCTGGACTGAAGGACTGTTTAAGCGACTCATTGCTACAGGCGCTCATGCAATGTAGTTTGGCTCGTCCTGAAAACGACTTCCCTAGCTAATTTCATCTGTTTGAATCTGACCACCACCAAAGAATTGAAAAGGATCTCATCATGGCTATCAGTACCGAAAAACTCAGCGGCATTCTGCAAAACTTTGTTACTTCTACCAATGACGTTCAGGGTGCAGCCGTGGTTACACCAGATGGTTTGCCCCTAGCAACCAGCCTACCCGGAGCAATGGATGAAGAACGGGTATCGGCCATGTCTGCCGCGATGCTGTCTCTAGGCGAACGCATTGGCAACGAGCTGGCTAGAGGCACGATTGATCGCATTTACGTAGAAGGAAACCAGGGCTACGGCGTTCTCACAAGCTGCGGTGAAGATGCAGTTTTCCTGGTGTTGGCAAACCAATCCGCCAAGCAAGGCTTGCTAATGCTTGAAATCAAACGCGCCCTGGCAGAGCTAAAGCTAGTTCTGATGTAAGACACACGAAAGCTAATTAGGACAAGCGGTAAGCAACAGAGCTTTCAGCGGGGTTCGACTTCATCCCTCATCCCGCATCCCGCATCCCTCATCCTTACCGCTTCATCTTCCCATTCCCCCTTCCACCGAGTGAGGCTTAATGGAAATCATGCGCCTGGTAGTAACTGGCCCTGTGGGGGCCGGAAAGTCTACCTTTATTCGTTCGGTCAGCGAGATCGAGGTTGTTGACACTGACCGTCGAGCTACGGACGAAACTTTAATGCTCAAGAAAAGGACAACCGTTGCCTTTGACTTTGGGCGATTACAGTTTGGGCCGTCAATGGCGCTGCATCTTTACGGAACACCAGGGCAGTCTCGCTTTGACTTTATGTGGGACATTCTCATCCGCAAGGCCCATGCCTACATCCTGCTGGTGGCGGCTCACCGACCGCACGAGTTTCGGTCAGCCCGTCGCATCCTGGGGTTCATGAAGCAGCGATCGCAAATTCCGATGATCATCGGTCTGACTCACACAGACTGTCTAGGAGCATGGGATGCCGAAAATATCGCCATTGCTTTGGGATATTTAGATGCAAACAAATGTCCCCCTATCATCACGGTGAACCCCAACGAATCTGCCTCGGTTGCCGAAGCCGTAATTGCGCTGGTACAGCATTCTATGCAAGGTTGCCTGGTTTAGCTTTGCCAAATTTAGCACTCACATCAGCCAAATCAGCAAAAGTAGGGTGGGCGCTGCCTACCCTTACTGACTGCTTAGCGACCGATACACAGCAAGCAAATAGATTAGTTCACAATTCTGACAATTTTTTAGGGCGATTGAGAGGTAAGCAGGCAGTATGGCAATTACCGGATATCTGGCAGAGTTTTCCCTAGCTGAAATGTTTCAGTTTCTAGAACAAGGATGTAAGACAGGATTGTTAAACATTTGCACCCTCTCCGGATCAAGTACAGAAGGACAAAAAAACCACTACATCTGGTTTAATCAAGGGCGAATTGTAGCGGCGGCGGGTTCCCTTAACCAGCAGGGTCTAGTGTCAATGATTGGACAACGGGGATGGTTAGGCGATCGCGCTGCCTCCCGCTTAGCGCAGACTTGTACACTCGGCACCCCGATGGGTCTTTGCCTTAAAGCCCAGGGAGCATTAACGGCTGAGCAACTAAAGCTGCTGTTTTATTCTCAGGTGATGCGCCAGGTTTGTGCGCTATTTGAGTTGGGGGATGGCTGGTTTCAATTTGATGCCAAAGTTCCTTTGCCCGCGGGAGAAATGACTGGTTTAAGCGCACCTGCAACTGAGGTAACCCTGGCAGGTTTGCGGGCACTAAAAGACTGGTCAGCTTTAGCAGACAAGCTACCCGAACCGACTTCAGCCTTGATCAGCATTATTGATGGCAAACCTCAACTGCGGCTCAACCAGGTGGAATGGCAGATTTGGGAATTTACGAACGGTGCTGTTTCGCTGAGTGCGATCGCCAATCAACTCCGGCTACCCGTCGAAAAGATTCAGCAAGTTGCCTTCCGGCTAATTGTGTCTGCCATAGCAGAAGAAATCCCGCTGATTGCAGAACCCATCTCGCTCACTCCAGAGGCAGAACCGACAGAGCTAAGCGTCGCTCCCACAGAAGCATCTGCCGTAAGCCAATCCTTTCTACAAAACCTGGTCGGATTCTTAAAAGGTAAAGTTTAGATCTAAAAACTGACTGGCTTTCCAACACAATTAATTTCCAGCGCCCCAAAGAGTACCCAAGAAGGTAATGCGGAAGACTGAAGAATAGGTATTACTTAATTCATGCTGATGTAAACAAGTCACACGGCTGATCTCAAAGCTGAAGAAAACTTGGATTCACGCTGTAAATTTGCCTGTAATCTGTACGAGGTCATTTATAGTCCCCTGGATAAGCCCATGAGAGGCAGAATATGAGAGGAGAAACAATGATGGGATTGCTACTAGGCATCCTGGAATTTTTAGAATTTTTGGTTTCGCCGATTGGGTTGACGATAAGCCTTTGGGTTAGCTTTTACTTCGTATTAGTGCAGATTCTAAGTTTTAATATCCTGCTAGCTGCACTGGTGCCAGCGGTTCCCATGATGATTTGTATTTTTTATTGAAGCGATTAGAGTATTGAGAGATTTAATTAAGCGATAAACAGAATTCCGAGCAAAATTAGTAGAGTGTATATCAGCTTACTAAACATTGCCTTTGGAATTTTTTTGCTAATTATTTCACCGACCCAAGCACCTGTAACAACTGCTGGAAGAGAGCAAGCGTAAAGTTGCAATACTTCCCGTGTCCATAATCCTGCTAAGCCGTGACTTGCAACGATAAGCCAGTTGGTTAGCAGAAAATAGCCTTGCAAATTGATTCGGAAATAGTTGGGTTCCCATTTTCGTAAAGTTCCGTAGACGACAATAATTGCTCCACTGGTGTTGTATGCACTGCCAAATGCTCCTGCGATAAAGCCAAAAACGGTTGCAAATGCCGGATGGCGCATTCGAGGTAGAGATAACCCAAGTAATTGGTAAAGTCCGTAGATGATCAGCAGCATTCCTAACAAAGCTTTAGCTAGATCTTCTGAAGCGAAACGCAGCAAGATCAAGCCAAATGGAATACCCAGAAATGTTGAAAGAATGAGCCACCGAAGCTTGCGTAAAGTCAACGTTTGCCATTCATTGAACAGAAGAACTACCGAAATTGTTGAACCTATTAAGCCTACTAGCGGGGTTGCGGTCTGCAATCCAATCATAAGAATGAGGAAGGGCATTGCAAATAAGGCATCGCCAAAACCAATTGCAGACCGAATAAATGTTGAGAAAAAGAGGATGCTGACAATGGGGAAGAGAGATAACATCTCGCTCACGGGTTCGGTGTCTAAATAACATTCGTAGCGATGCATTTTGGCAGTTTATTGGAGTGAGCTATACTATTCAGCGATCGCCTTCCCAACTTGTTCCGGTGCATCCTCTTGAATAAAGTGCAAACCGGATACTGTTACTTCAGTTTGATTTAGAAAGGTTCTACAAAACTCCCGAACTTCTCCTCTGATAAATACACCTGGGTCAGCGTTGATAAACAGTTTAGGAACGTGATTGTTCTGTAGCCAATTAGCGTAATCCCTCATTGCGTTAGCAACATCAGAGGGTTCACCATCAAGCGGAACTTCACGGGGAAATGTAAGTGTTGGCATTCTTGCATCTCCTGCCGCTTGATAAGGGCGACGGTATTCTTCCATTTCTTCTTTTGTGAGCGATCGCATTGTTACACTAGGCAGCATTTGTTCAATAAACATATTCTGCTCCAGAACCAGTTTTTCACCTTCATACGATCGAACTGCTTTGAGGGTGGGGTGAAAACTTTCTGGAAGATCTGCCCACGTTAAAGGGCGAACAAAAGTCTCCATGTAAACCAATCCTCGAATTGCTGAGCGATGACGATTTGCCGAGTCAAAACCGAGTGCGCCGCCCCAATCGTGCCCAACAATTACAACGTTTTGATTGACATCTATTTGAGAGAGAAAAGCTTCTAAATAACGGCGATGCCCAACAAAACGATAACGGTTAGATTCCTCTAAAGGAAGTTTTTCTGAATCACCCATTCCAATTAAGTCGGGAGCAATTAAGCGACCACAATCTTTTAGATGGGGCAATACATTTCGCCAAAGATAAGAAGAGGTGGGATTGCCATGCAGAAAAACAAACGGACAACCCTGACCCATTTCGATATAGGACATCTGATGCCCCAGTACATCGACCAATCGCTTTGAGTCGTGCCAATTTACAGTACTCATAGAGCTTCCATTGATATTTGTTTGCGTCACGCATATAATTTCAGTATGAATACTCTTCGCTTGTCAAACCTTTTAGGTGCCCTTGCCCTAACCATTTCTGACGCACTAGAAAACGCGGCTGAACATACTACTCACAGTGTGACTACCATGTCAGCACTTGTTAGCATTGATGCCCACCCTGGTGACACTATAGATACCTTGAGTCGGATACTGCGCTTGTCTCCATCAGGAATGAGTCGAGCGGTCGATCGTTTGGAGCAAGAGGGATTAGTTGAGCGCCGTCGCGGTACAGATGGTCGTGCAGTTGTTTTGTTTTCTACTGAGCAAGGAAAACAAAAAACACAGGAATTCCTTTCTCGTCGCCGAGCTATTCTTAATCCCCTGCTTGAGCACCTCTCGGAAGTAGAACAGGCGCAATTGTTGGAAGCTCTAACAAAAATAATTTCTACTCTGCCGTCTGGACAGGATCATGCTCGAAATATTTGCCGTCTCTGTGATGAAACAACTTGTCATGTTGAAGGATGTCCAGTTCATCAAGGTTTGACATCACCTTAGTAAATCAAAGCTATGAGAGGAAGTTTCATTGGATTACTTTGGCGAACAAATCACAGACTGCCTGGGCTGTTGCGGGAGCGAGTAACACACCATTGCGATAGTGACCTGTTGCAAGCAGGACGTTGGTGTATCCCGATAGCGGTTCGATGATTGGGGCGGGACGACCGTAGGGGCGAGGGCGCAATCCTGACCAGGCTTTGAGAGTTTTGGCTTGGGCTAAGGCTGGGCAGAGGGCGATCGCCCCCTCCAACACCCCCTCCAGTTGAGCAGAATCAGCACTCACTTCCCCCGCATCATTAGGAAATTCAACCGTTGCGCCAATCCAGTATTGCCCATTGCTTAGCGGCACGATGTGAATGTCGTCGCCTGTGATTACGGGCTGAAAGGTGCGATCGCCCAAAGGATTTTCTAGCTGCAACTGCACAGCCTGCCCTAACACAGGGCGAATATCAGCAGGCTGGATTCCAGCTTGAGTTAGCAGCGTTGAACCTAGCCCAGCCGCAACCACAACCCAGTCGGCTGGGAAATTTCTGGCTGTAGTCTCAATTTGTTGGCAAGCCTGTAGCCCATCAGTCGAGTCAGATTTTAGGCCCAGCACTTGAGCGTCAAAGTGAAAGGTAACGCCCTTCTTCTGAGCGGCTTTGACTAAGGCTAAGGTGAGTGCGGTGGGATCAACCTGCCGATCCTGGGGAGAATAAATCGCTGCCAGTACTTTTTCTAGGTTGATTTGGGGACAGCGGGAGTGGAGGTTTTCCTGATTCCAAATTTCTAGCTGCCAACCTTGAGACTGGCGGGTTTCAGCTAATTGCTGCCATTTGGGTAAGGCTTCAGCATCAAAGCAGAGCATTAGAATGCCCTGCCGATTATGGGGAATGGGCTGTTGGGCGATCGCCTCCAGTTCAGGAATCAGCGTCTCATAGCGTTGAATGCTCGACTGACGCATTCTCCAGGCATTGCCCTTAACTTTTTGGCTGATTACACCCATCAGCACCCCCAGCGCTGCACCTGTAGCGGCTTGAGCCGGAGGCTGGCGATCTAAAACGGTGATAGACAGATCGGGGAACTGGCTTAGCTCATAGGCGATCGCCGCCCCCACGACTCCACAGCCAACTACCACAACATGGGTCATTAAACTTCGTCAGCAGAAGCTACAGGCTGTTCAAACGCAGGAACCAATTTCAGAAAAGTCTCAAAATCTGCCAGCGCTCCGTTGTAGTTGCTCAAAGCTTTGCGGTTGTCTCGCGCTTTGGCTGCTTCGTCAATCGCAATCAGGTGTTCAAAAACTTCCTGGGCGGCGGCACGAGCTTCTGGCTGCACTTTGGAGTCTAAGCTGCGGGTCAAGTTGCCCATTCTAAAACGTAACTCACCTAGCGGTCCATGAATGAAGGTTTCAACATCGCGCCAGCGTTCAGCCTGGACTAGTGGCGGAATTTCGAGAAGGCGATCGCGCAACTCCTGTACATCGGTAGAATATCGCTCGATTTGAGCAATTTGAGCCTCCGTGTAAGTTGGCGCTTTGGCTGTCGCTGCTGGGCTACTGCAACTAACGAGGAAAGTAGCAATGCCTGCCAAAATAAAAGCCAGAATAGATCGATAACGTATCATAGCTTCCTAATTTTTAACATCAAGCAGCCGAACCACCATTCTTCTGTAAGTAAAGTAGCTTGCTGCCTTTGTGAAGAAATATATCTCAAAATGCTGAACAGTTTGTAGCTCAGAAGTCAGAGGTTATACCAATTCTTTATAAAGCTGTTTTGAACAAGGGGCTTAAGCCCCTTGTTCAACCTCGTTACCAAGCTTTCGCTTAACCCGTTTTGGAAGCTCCCGCTTCCAGTGACAACGAGGGAGGAAGCAAGAGCTTCCCCAATTGCGTTACCAAGCTGGAGCTTGGCAACGAGTGTAATATTATGATTCTCAATAACTGTCCTTAAACGATCTGTCGTCGTAAAAAGGTGAGCAGCGATTCACTCACTTTTTCGTGCCAGTCTTCTTGAGGATAATGTCCCACCTCCTCAAGCTTTACTAGCTCAGATGAGGAAACGAGTTTAGCAAAGGTTTGAGCAATTTCAAACGGCAACCAGGGGTCTTTGATGCCCCAGGCAACCAGGATAGGCTGTTTCCAGTTAGAGAAGCCAGACTGAATTTCGGCTGTTGCCTGCTGCAGCTTGAGGTTTTGGACGACGGCGAAGAGCGATCGCCCCGCATCAGAGCTTTTCAAAAACGGACGGCGGTAAACGTCCAGGTCTTCATCTTCAACCCGATAGCCGCCGCCACCTTCTAAAGTGCGATCGACCAAAAGCGGATCTTGAGTCAGCATTTCTCCAGCCAATGGTAACCCCAATTGTTTGATCTTCCAGGGTAGTTTGGCGGCAGTCGTGATGGGAGCATTCAGGATAGCCAGTCGTTCGATCGGACCGGGATGGCGCAGTGCGTACTGTAAGCCGATAGAGCCTAAAAATCCTTGAACAACGAGGGAGAATCGCTCGATTTCTAGCGTCTGGAGGAATTCTCCCAGTGCTTCAATGTAGGCATCTGGGGTGTAGGCAAATTTGCGTCGGTCAGGTTTGGCAGAGAAGCCAAAGCCAATCCAGTCGGGGGCGATCGCCCGAAACCCTTGATCTGCCAGTGCGGGTAAAACGTGCCGCCAGCCATAGCTTTGAGAGGGCAGCCCATGCAGCAGCACAACGGGAACCTGTTTGGTTGAGTTCACAGGCTCAGATGTACGATAAAACCATTCCAGGTTGCCCGCCTCAATACGATTTTCTGTCGTTTCTGCCATTTCAATAAATTAAGTTGTTTTATAAAGTCGCTCTACAAATTCTTTTAAGAAAGATGTTGAAAAGTGGCGATCGCCTTCCCTAAAAAGGCAATGCCATCCTGAAGCCAGGGTTTCAAATTGGCTGAACTGAACTTGCTTCAGGTGTTGTCTGAGCTTACTGCTGCAAGGTGTTTTGATCAAGCAGATCAGTAGAAGGCTTTCGCACACACTCTTGTAGGGTTTAGGAAATTCATGAGCCACACCAAAAGTCTTGATTTTTTGACATAAATCTTATTTTGTATCCTTTGCTACAGAAAATTGTGATATGATTCCTACAGAGACGAAACTTTTTAGATATTCAATACAGAGGGTTCTAATATGACTGCACAAGATCAAGCTCGTGCGCTAATGATGCGTCATCATCACCTGATTAAACAGCGTCAACAGTCTATGCTCGGTCGTGCTGCTGCTGAGGTGGGTCTGCCGCCCGAAGCGGCTGAATATTGGAATCACATTCAGGGACAGCCTCATCCCACGTTCCGCAATAACTACGATCGCAGCCACGCTTCCTTGAGCTAAAGGAGAGAGAGTTGGACTCTCTCCTTTGGGCGAAGTCTTGGTTTTGCTAGGACAACAAAAGGCTTTTCCAGAACTTGCGCGGCTAGATCCCTAACCTCCTTGAAGAGGGAACTTAAACTCGTTGCCAAGCTCCAGCTTGACAATGCGGCTGGGGAAGCTCCGGCTTCCTTTGATGAAGAGGGCAAATTCCACTAACTGATGCAGTTGAGAGTTTCCTTGCTAGGGCAGGAAGCTGGAGCTTCTATATTTCATTACCAAGCTGGAGCTTGGTAACGAGGTTGAGGTTCATATCTGTTCGACAGATCTCAGTCAGTTTCAACTGACTTTAGCTTTCAGCCCGAACTTCAGTTTGGGGCAGTCAGTGCAGTTCAGCTTAAACAAGCAAACTTGGGCGTAGGGGCATTGCTTCTGCGCCCAAGTTTGTTGAGCAATGTTGAAACTGGCTGTGTCAAACTGAAATTCCTGGCTCCCCAGCCGCAGACTGACGTAAACTAGGCTTCACGTTTGCGGTGTGGATCAATTTTTCGATTCCCGAACATCCTTGTAGATCAGGAGAAACTATGACTCGCGCAATTATGGAAACTGAGAAGGGCACTATCCATCTCAACCTGTTCGACCAGGATGCGCCCAACACAGTTCAGAACTTTGTTGACCTTGCAGAAAAAGGGTTTTATGACGGGCTGACGTTTCATCGCGTCATTCCCAATTTCATGATTCAGGGTGGCTGTCCTCTGGGAACCGGGACAGGCGGCCCAGGATACAAAATTAAATGCGAAATCAATCAAAATAAGCATTTAGCTGGAACGTTGTCGATGGCTCATGCAGGACGAGATACGGGAGGCAGTCAATTCTTTATTTGCCACTCGCCTCAGCCTCACCTGGATGGAGTTCACACCACCTTTGGACAAACCGAGGACATGGATGTGGTGAATGCAATTCGTAAGGGCGACAAGGTTTTGTCGGTCAAGATTGAGAGATGAAGAGAGGGGCTGGGGGCTAGGGG